>Ga0308171_1000262_pt1 | contig 142031 bp, 129 predicted proteins | sample PhyGR1_FD_202135 | JGI IMG/M metagenome (GOLD analysis project Ga0308171, IMG submission 202135) | Phyllosphere microbial communities from UC Gill Tract Community Farm, Albany, California, United States - DLSLSG.R1 | ecosystem: Host-associated > Plants > Phyllosphere > Unclassified | place... | reverse complement strand
GATTGGTGGAGCCAGGCGGGATCGAACCGCCGACCTCCTGCATGCCATGCAGGCGCTCTCCCAGCTGAGCTATGGCCCCACGTCGTGAGGAGCGAAATCATAGCGACGACGTTTTGGATTGGCAAGGAAAAAGTGAAGAAATTTCGTCATGCACGCGCGCTCATTCGCCAGGCAGTCGTTGATGGCGCAGTCGCAGTGCATTGCCGATCACCGACACCGGACTCGGGCTCATCGCCATCGCATCGCAATGAACATCGCCAGCAAACTCGGCGACATCACGATGCCGAGTGGATACAGCGCGCCGGCGGCAACCGTCGTATCCATCGCGGAGCTTCACACCGTGCGTGGCATCACCATCGTCGCGGCACATGCGCTGCACTGGAGCGTGAGTGGTTTCATAGGCGTGTGTCGGTCAACGCTGTCAGGATCGGGCACCGTTCCTGATCCCCGTGACCGGGGCAGGCATCGACCAGTTGCTTGAGCGCACCATGCATGCGTTGCAGCTCGCCGATGCGCTGCTCGATATCGGTGAGTTTGTTCACCGCGCTGTCGCGGATCTGCGCCATGTCCCGACCGCGCTGATCGCTGAAGCCAAGCAGGTCGGCGATCTCGTCCAGGCGGAAGCCCAGGGTCTTGGCGCGGCGGATGAACTGCAGCCGGGTCAGGTCGGACTCGCTGAAGACGCGGTAGCCGCCGGCGCTGCGTCGGGCGGTCGGCAGCAGCTGTTGCCGCTCGTAGTAACGCACCGTGTCGATGGGCACGCCGGCCAGGCGCGCGAGCTGTCCGATGTTCATGAGCACCTCGTGGAAGACGCGCTCATTCTGAACCTTGGAGTCTGATCCAGGGTCAAGCCTTGCTCAAACCCCACTGGAAGTTCAGCGGGTGTGAAATTTGCAACTAGTTGCATGGTCCTGCTCCCGGGACGTCCGTAGCCTCAGGCCATCTGAATGTATCGACCTGATCTGACCGGCCCTCGCCGGCAGGCACTGTTCCAGGAGAATGGCCATGGACGCACCCCGCAACACGCTGCAGCCGGACCGCCGGCCGGACAAGCCGGCCCTGATGGAAGTCGCGGTGGTGGAATTCCCCGGCAGCCTTCGCGCTGCCGCACCGATCCTCTCCGAGCTGGCGCAGCGCTGCAACCGCACGGTGGCCGCCGGCCGTCGCACCGGTGCACGCATGCTGGTGACGCGCTGGACGATGTCCGCGCGCGGCATGCAGCGCGTTGCCGGAACGGAACTGTTCGGCGATGCGTTGCCGGCCATCATCGTCGTGCCCGGGAGCGAATCGAGCTGGACCATGCCGCCGCCCGACGAGCGCCTGCTGGCCTGGCTGCGGGAATGTCACGATGGCTGCAGCCTGCTGGCCGGCTGCGATGAAGGCGGCCTGCTGCTTGCGGCCGCGGGTGTGCTGGCCGGGCGCTCGGTCAGCGTGCCCGATCCCGCACGCTGCCCGCCACTGCGCATGATGGTGCCCAGCTGGTTGCCCAGCGAGCGCACTTTGGTCGATGACGGCGATCTGCTGACAGCCGCCGGCCAGGAGGCCTGGAAATACCTGAGCCTGCGGCTGCTGGCGCGTGTCTATGGGCAGAGCGTGATGAACACCGTCATCCAGCAGCTGCAGCTGGTGATCCCGCGTACCGAGCTGGACGACCTGGAGCGCTTCAGCCCGAATTTCGCGCACGGTGACCGATGCATCCTCAAGGCGCAGCGCTGGCTGCATGGGATCGCCGCCCGCGGGGTCGGGCTGGAGGACATCTGCATGCAGGCGGGCCTGGAGCCGCGCACGTTGCAGCGCCGTTTCCTGAAAGCCACCGGGATGCGGCCGATCGAGTATTGCCAGCGCCTGCGCATCGCCAAGGCGCAGTTGCTGCTGCAGGCCGGTGGCGTGGTCGACCAGGTGGCAGCCTTGGTCGGGTATTCCGACCAGAGCGCATTCCGTCGGTTGTTCCTGCGCATCGTCGGGCTGACGCCGGCACGCTATCGGCGTCAGGTGGCCGCGCAACTGCGTGAGCGGGTTGCCCCGCGAACGGTCGGTCGGATGGTCGAGCCGGTGCGCTCGGTGGCCTGAATCGCGCACCACCGGCACGCTTGCTCCATTGACGCCTTGCTGGGACGATGCCGGCGGGCCCGAAGCAACAGCCGTCGCAGCGAGGCAGACCCCGAGCGATGGCGGAGAGAATCAATGATCAGCAGTGTAGGCCCGGTACCGCTTGCGGTCGTGTGGGTGTTGGTGGCCGTCGGCATTGCGATGCTCGTGGCCAGCGTGGTGCGTACGCCGGCCATCGAGGGCGCACCGCGTCCGCGATCGGTAGTGGTCGACATGCTGTTGCTGGGCCTGCTGGCCGGCCGCGCCACCTTCGTGCTCTGGCATGTGGGCGATTATGCGCAGGATCCCTGGGGCGTCCTGCGCATCGGCGATGGCGGCTTCCTTGTGTGGCCGGGCCTGGTGGCTGGGCTGGGGTGGGGCGCTTGGCGCCTGCGCCGAGGGCCTTCGCTGCGTCGCCCGGTATGGGCTGGTGCCCTGGCCGGTGTGCTCGGCTGGGCGCTGCTGTCCAGCGGCGCAGGCTGGCTGCAGCAATCGCGGGTGACGCTGCCGGCCATCACCCTGGTCTCGCTGGAGGGCGCGCCAACCGCGTTGTCCGACACGCAGGGCAAGCCGGTGGTGGTCAATCTCTGGGCGAGCTGGTGCGGCCCCTGTCGTCGCGAGATGCCGGTGCTGGCCCGCGCGCAGCAGCGCCATCCGGATATCCGCTTCCTGTTCGTCAACCAGGGTGAAACCCGCGAGGAGGTCCAGGGTTTCCTGGCCGCCGAGCGGTTGACGCTGGCCAATGTGCTGCTCGACGAGGCCGCACTCACCGCCGAGCGGCTGCAGGTGCACGCCTATCCGACTACCCTGTTCTTCGATGCGCAGGGCCGGCTGCGGCAGATACATCTGGGTGAACTCAGTGCCGCCGGCCTGCAATCCAAGCTCGACAGCCTGTAACCGGGGTCGCGTTTTCATGTTTATTGAATCCAGGAGTCACCATGAAATTGAAGTCCTCGCGCCCGCTGGGCACCGTGCTTGCCGTGTCGCTGCTGATGGTCTTGGCCGGGTGCGGCCAGGCGCAGACGCCGAAGGCCGGTGATGCCGCCCCAGGGAAGGTCGGTGGCGATCGCCCGGCGGTACTGAAGGGCATCGAGAAGCATGGTTTCGAGGTGATCGGCGAGTTTGATGCGCCCGGTGGCCTGCGCGGTTTCGCCGGCGTGGTCGGCGGGCAGCAACCCGCGGCGGCGTATGTCACCGCGGATGGAAAGCACGTGGTCGTCGGCAGTCTGTTCGATGCCAATGGCGAAGACGTGGGTGCAGGGCCGCTGGAGAAGCTGGTGGCCAAGCCGATGTCCGAGCGCAGCTGGAAGAAGCTCGACGAGAGCGCCTGGGTGCGCGATGGCCGTGCCGATGCGCCGCGCGTGGTCTATACCTTCAGCGATGCGAACTGCCCTTACTGCCATCGCTTCTGGGAAGCGGCACGACCGTGGGTGGATGCCGGCAAGGTGCAGTTGCGCCACGTCATGGTTGGCGTGATCCGCGAAGACAGCCCGGCCAAGGCGGCCGCGATTCTTACCGCGCCCAATCCCAGTGCTGCACTGCTGGAGAACGAGCGACTGTTCGATCGCGGCGGTATCAAGCCGGCGGCATCGCTGACCGCGGAGGTCGCCAACAAGCTGGATGCGAACCAGGTGCTGATGATCGAGCTTGGTTTCCAGGGCACGCCGGGCATTCTGTTCAAGGATGCACAGGGCATGGTGCAACGCCGCTCCGGCATGCCGCAGGGCGACGACATGACCGTGGTGCTCGGCCCGCGCTGAGCCAACGCGCCCCGTTACACGCCACACCTCGCGCCGGGCCATGCCCGGCGCGTTGCGTTTCGGCTGCGCGCTGCAGCGGGGCACCTCCGTCTGGGCCGATGCGTCCGCTTGATTTGGATCAAGGCCGGAATCGCCCGGATCGCTACGCTGGGCTCCATGCGCTATTCCATGGATTTTCCCGCACGCATTGGATTCGTGGCGTGGCGGTCAGAAAACGGCCTCACAACATTCACGACATTCTCACTTTGCGATTGTTACTCAAGGCGCTGGCCGACACGCGTGAGCGCGTTGGTCATCAGGGATGAGGGCATCCCGTGCGGGCGCGGTGGTCGCGCGCCGTGCAGTGCCGGGCTGTGCGCCCGTGGCCTGCGGCGTCCTGGACGTCTGCCGGTGCGGACGCGCGGGACTGTGTGCGTTTCAAGGAGGATGTGATGCGCTTGGCTGTGTTGACGGTCGCATGCGTGGCAGCGATGGCTGCGGCGCCGGTGTACGCGCAGGATTCGGCCGCGGCGTTGCGGCAGGACATCCAGACGCTGCGGCAGACCCTGGAACAGATGGAGAAACGCCTGGAAGCGATCGAATCCGGGAGGCCTCCTCCCGCCTCGCCGGTGGCCACGGCGATTCCTTCGCCGGGCACGACGGCCGCACCCTTGCCGTCACCGGCCCCGCTGACCGCCCAGGCCCAGGTGCCGGGCATGGGCCAGGCCATCCTCCCGCAACGTGATTCCGTTTCCGATCCGTCCACCGCCGCGTCCCGCCCGGACAGCGCCGCCGGCCCGACCGATCCCGAGCTGAAAGGCTTCTTCGCGATTCCCAACACCGACACCCTGATCCGTATCGGCGGCTACGCCAAGCTCGATGCGATCGCCGATTCCCGTGCGGCCGGTGATCAGGAGCAGTTCATCACCTCGTCCATTCCGGTCGGCAGTGCGCACCGGGATGTGTCCAACTTCACGCTGCATGCCAAGCAGACCCGCTTCAGCTTCGAAGCGCGGCGCCCGACCACGCACGGCAACCTGCGCTTCTACCTGGAGAACGACTTCTTCGGCAGCAGCGACAGCTATCAGTTCCGCCTGCGCCACGCGTACGGCCAGCTCGGCAACACCTATGCCGGCTACGGCTATTCCAGCTTCATGGATGCCGACAGCCTGCCCGACACCCTGGATTTCGCCGGTCCGGGCGGCGCGGGCTACCTGCTGGTAGCCGGCATCCACCACAGCTTCGCGATGGGCAAGGGCAATACGCTCACCATTGCGGCCGAAGATCCGGATACCCAGTTGAGCAACCCCGCCGAGGGGATCATGCCGGTCGACCAGCTCCCCGATGTAACCGTCACCGCCCGCATGGAGCGCGACTGGGGACACCTGCAGCTCGGCGGTGTCGCGCGCAGCCTGGGCTACGACGGCGATGCCGGCGATGGCCGGCGCTTTGCCGGTGGCCTGCAGCTCAGCGGCTCGGCGGCCGTAGGCGACCAGGACCTGCTGCTGTTCGGCATGCTCGGTGGCAAGGGGCTGGCGCGCTATACGGCCGACCTGACCGGGTCGGGCATGGATGCGGTGGTGACCGCCGATGGCCGCCTGCAGGCGCTGTCGCTGTACGGCGGCTTCGTCGGATACACGCATTACTGGTCGCCGCTGTGGCGTTCGAACCTGATCTACGGCCAGCTGACCAGCGGGCGCAACGATGCGCTGGCCGCCGATGCCTTCCGCCAGAGCCGCTACGGCGTCTTCAACCTGCTGTGGAGCCCGGCGCCGTCCTGGACGATGGGCATGGAACTGCTTTACGGGCAGCTGGAGCAGCAGGGTGGACAGCGCGGCGACACCGTGCGGCTGCAGGGCAGCCTGCAATACAACTTCATCAAGTAACTCCCACCGCCCGGCCTGACCGGGTCCCTGCCTGGCAAAGGAGCAAGCGTCATGGCACAAGCAAAGAAAATCGGGGTCGTCGGGGCCACCTTCCTGGTGGCCGGCAACATGATGGGGTCGGGGGTGTTCCTGCTGCCCTCCAGCCTGGCCAAGATCGGCACCGCCTCGATCTGGGGCTGGCTGATCACCACGGCCGGCGCGCTGCTGCTGGCGTTCGTGTTCGCCAAGCTCGGCAAGCTGGCGCCCAAGGCCGGTGGGCCGTATGCCCACGCGCGTGACTGGTTCGGGCCCTACATGGGCTTCCAGACCAACGCCGTCTACTGGTTTGCCAACTGGATCGGCAACGTCGCCATCCCGATCGCGGCGGTGGGCTACTTCAGCTACTTCTTCCCGATCCTGTCCGAGCCGGTGCCGCGCTGCATCGCGGTGCTGGCGCTGGTGTGGGCGCTGAGCTTCGCCAACGTCATCGGACCGTCGTTCGTCAGCAAGCTGCAGACGGTGACCACCAGTTTCGCGCTGGTGCCGATCCTGGGCATCGCCATCTTCGGCTGGTTCTTCTTCGACCCGACGATCTTCAAGGGCGCCTACAACGTGTCCGGGGAGTCCAACTTCGGCGCGATCTCCAGCGCCGCGGCGTTGACCCTGTGGGCCTTCATCGGCGTGGAATCGGCCTCGGTGACCGCCGGTGTGGTCGAGAATCCGGAGAAGAACGTCGCCCGCGCCACGCTCGCCGGCGTGTTCCTGGCGGCGATCGCCTACATCGCCAGCTCCTCGGTGATCATGGGCATGGTGCCCAATGGCGACCTGCAGGTGTCCGATGCGCCGTTCGCGCTGGCTGCGGCCAATGCGGTGGGCGGGTGGGGCGGGGCGCTGGTCAGCCTGTGCGCCTTCGTGGGCGCGGCCGGCTCGCTCGGCGGCTGGATCCTGCTGACCGCGCAGAGCGCCAAGGCCGCATCGGACGATGGCCTGTTCCCGAGCATTTTCAGCAAGACCAACAAGGACGACGTGCCGGTCAAGGGCGTGCTGATCGTGGCCGTGCTGATGACCCTGGCGGTACTGGTCACCTCGACCTCAAAGACCGCCTCGGCCCAGTTCGACGTGATCACCTCGGCCGCGGTGGTGCTGACCCTCCTGCCGTACATCTACTCCTGCGTGGCCTGCTATTTCGTGGTCGAGCGCTCGCACACGCTGGTGCATACCGGCGCGTTCTGGCTGCTGACCAGCGTCACCGTCGTGTACTGCCTGTGGGCGATCTTCGGCTCGGCCGGCAACATCGTGCAGTACGCCTTCCTGTTCGTGTTGTTCATCACGGTGTTCTATCCGTTCTTCAGCGAGGAGCGTCGCCGCCAGCGCGGCCAGCTGCCCGCGCTCGACGCCGCCGTCCGCACGACGCTTTCGTGATCTTCCCCCAGGAGAATCCCTGTGTACTTCAAGTCCCTTGATTACCCGATCATCGTCATTGACGACGACTACGAATCCCCGCGCATCGGCGGCATCCTGATCCGTGCGCTGGTGGACGAACTGCGCAAGAACGACCAGCGCGTGCTGTGTGGCCTCACGCTGGCCGACGCCCAGGCCGGCGCGCGCACCTATGTGGCGGCGTCGGCAGTGCTGATCTCCATCGACGGCACCGAGGAGAACCCGGAGCAGTTCCAGCGCCTGCTCGGGTTCCTGCGTGAGCAGACCGCCCGCCGCGCGAACCTGCCGGTCTTCCTGTACGGCGAGCGGCGCACGATCGAGAAGGTGCCGAGCAAGCTGCTCAAGTTCGTGCACGGCTACATATTCCTGTTCGAAGACACCAAAAGCTTCATCTCGCGCCAGGTGATGCGCGCGGCCGAAGACTACATGGCCAACCTGCTGCCGCCGTTCTTCAAGGCCCTGATCCACCACACCGCCGAGTCGAACTATTCCTGGCACACGCCCGGCCATGCCGGCGGCGTGGCGTTCACCAAGTCGCCGGTGGGGCGCGCCTTCCACCAGTTCTACGGTGAGAACACCCTGCGCAGCGACCTGTCGATTTCGGTGCCGGAGCTGGGTTCGCTGCTCGACCACAGTGGCCCGATCAAGGAAGCCGAGAACGAGGCGGCGCGCAACTTCGGTGCCGACCATACGTTCTTCGTCACCAACGGCACCTCCACCGCCAACAAGATCGTCTGGCACGGCACCGTGGGGCGCGGCGATGTGGTGTTCGTCGACCGCAACTGCCACAAGTCGCTGCTGCACTCGCTGATCATGACCGGGGGCATCCCGGTGTATTTCACCCCGAGCCGCAACGCGCACGGCATCATCGGCCCGATCAGCCTGGATCAGTTCACCCCCGAATCGCTGCAGCGGGCCATCGCCGCCAATCCGCTGGCCAGCAGGGCCTACAAGGCCGGTTCCAAGCCGCGCATCGCGGTGGTGACCAACTCGACCTACGACGGGCTGTGCTACAACGCCGAGAAGATCGCCGAGGAGATCGGCAGCGCGGTCGACTTCCTGCATTTCGACGAAGCCTGGTACGCCTACGCCGCGTTCCATCCGTTCTACGAGAACCATTACGGCATGGCCAAGGGCAAGCCGCGCGAGCAGGATGCGATCATCTTCACCACGCACTCCACGCACAAGCTGCTGGCGGCGTTCTCCCAGGCCTCGATGATCCACGTGCGCAATGCGGCCTCCCGTGAGCTGGATGCCGAGCGCTTCAACGAAGCCTTCATGATGCACACCACGACCAGCCCGCATTACGGGGTGATCGCAGCCTGCGATGTGGCCTCCAAGATGATGGAGGGCGCGGCCGGTGAATCACTGGTGCAGGAAATGCACGACGAGGCGATCGCCTTCCGCCGCGCGATGCTGCATGTGCGCGAGGACCTGGGCCGGGACGACTGGTGGTTCAGCGTCTGGCAGCCGGACAAGCTGGAGCGCTCGCTGGCCAAGGGCGACGCACCGGCCCCGATGGTGGCCAAGCGCAGCGAGTGGTACCTGCAGCCGGACGCGCACTGGCACGGTTTCGAGGGCCTGGTTGACGACTACGTGCTGATCGATCCGATCAAGGTGACCCTGCTGACCCCCGGGCTGTCGATGGACGGCGAAATGGGCAAGCGGGGGATTCCGGCCGCGGTCCTGAGCAAATTCCTGTGGACCCGCGGCATCACCGTGGAGAAGACGAACCTGTACTCGGTGTTGTTCCTGTTCTCGATGGGCATCACCAAGGGCAAGTGGAGCACCCTGGTGACCGAGCTGATGGCGTTCAAGGAGCTGTACGACAATAACGCGCCGCTGACCCGTGCACTGCCGCAGCTCGCCGCCGAATTCCCGATCGCCTACGCCGGCTGGGGCCTGCGCGACCTGTGCGATGCGCTGCATGCCTTCAACGATGAGTTCGGCGTGGCCCAGGTGATGCGCGCGATGTACGTGGACCTGCCCGAGCCGGTGATGACCCCGGCCGAGGCCTATGACCACCTGGTGCGCGGCCAGATCGAGCGGGTCGACATCGAGCAGATCATTGGCCGCATCGCCGGCACCATGCTGGTGCCATACCCGCCGGGCATCCCGACCATCATGCCGGGCGAGCGCTTTGGTGCCAGCGATGAGCCGATCATCCAGTCGCTGCGGATCGCCCGTGAGCAGAACGCGCGCTTCCCGGGCTTCGAGTCGGATGTACACGGGCTTATCATCGACACCGACGGCGATGCGCCGCGCTACAAGGTGGAGGTGCTGAAGGTCTGACGCCCGCGCGGAGGACCCTCGGCCAGCGATGGATACAGCACGCGAGCAGCGGGTCCTCACGTTTTCCATCGGGGTGACGATGGCGGTCAGCGCCGTCGGCTTCATCGGGGGCCTGCTGGTGGGATCGCAGGCCATCCTGTTCGACGGCGTCTACAGCCTGGTGGACGTGGCGCTGACCCTGGTGGCGTTGTCGGTGCTGCGGCTGGTGGCGCGGGAAGAAAGCCCGCGCTTCCAGTATGGGTACTGGCATCTGGAGCCGATGGTGGAGGCCCTCGGCGGGGCGATCCTGTCGCTGGCCTGCATCTATGCGCTGGCCAACTCGGTGATCGGGCTGACCACCGGCGGGCACGAGGTCAAGGCCGGGCCTGCGCTGCTGTGGGCGGCCGTGCTGTGCGTGAGCAACCTGGCCATGGCGGCGTTCGTGCGTATCCGCGCGATGCAGCTGCATTCGGCCCTGCTGTGGCTGGATGTGCGCGCCTGGCTGCTCAGCGGGCTGATGAGCCTGGCCGTGGTGCTGGCGTTCGCGATCGCCTTGCTGCTGCGCGGTGGCGAGCACGCCCACTGGATTCCCTATCTGGATCCGCTGGTGCTGGCCGCGATCAGCGTCGCGGTGCTGCCGGTACCCCTCCGCAGCGCCTGGAAGGCCATGCGCGAAGTCTTGCAGGTGGCGCCGGATACGCTGGATGCGCGGGTGCAGGCGGTGATGAAGGACTTCGTTGCCGAGCACGGCTATCTGGATTTCACCAGTCACGTGGCCAAGATGGGCCGCATGCGCTTCGTGGAAATCCACATCCTGACCCATCCGGACACCGTGATCGGCACCATCGGCAACGTGGACGCGATGCGCGACGAGATCGCCGAGCGCTTGGACGCGCGCGGCAGCGAGTTCTGGCTGACCATCGATTTCACGGCCGATCCGGCCTGGACCTGAGGCCAAGGGGGGCGCTGGCCTCTGATATACGAAAAATATATGATGTGTATATCAATATTCAGAGGGGCTCGCCCATGGGCATCGTCAACATCGACGACGAACTGCACGACAACCTGCGCCGCGCCAGCGGCGTCTCGGGCCGCTCGATCAATGCCCAGGCGGGGTTCTGGATCAAGATCGGCATGCTGTGTGAGATGAATCCGGGTATGAGTTATCAGGAGATCGTCAGCCGTGAACTGCGTGCCGCCGGGGTCGAACCGGGCGCGTTGCGGGTGGCCGAAGCATGATCAAGACCGTTGAAGAACAGGCGCTGATGCGCGCATCGGGCCGCCTGCTGGCACAGGTGTTCGAAGCGCTGGACGAGCTGTCGCTGGAGGGCATGAGCACGCTGCAGGTGAACGACTGGGTCGAGCGCTTCATCGTCGATCAGCTGCACGCCCGTCCGGCGAGCAAGGGCCAGTATGGCTTTGCTTACGTACTCAATAGTTCGATCGACAACGTGGTCTGCCACGGGGTGCCCTCAGCGGATGTGATCCTGCGCAGCGGGAGCATCGTCAACCTGGACATCACCCTGGAGAAGGGCGGTTACATCGCCGATTCCAGCAAGACCTATCTGATCGGCGAGGTGGACTACGCCGCCAAGCGGCTGGTACGGGTCACCCGCGAGGCGATGTGGAAGGGGATCGGCGTGGTGCGTCCGGGCGCGACGCTGGGCGACATCGGGTTTGCGATCCAGCAGCATGCCAAGGCGCATGGTTACAGCGTGGTCCGCGAATTCTGCGGCCATGGCATCGGCCAGGAGATGCACGAGGAACCGCAGGTGCTGCATTACGGGCGCCGCGGCGACGGGCTGGAGCTGGAAGAGGGCATGACCTTCACCATCGAGCCGATGATCAACCAGGGCCGTGCGGCCATCGATATGAGTGACGACGGCTGGACCGTGACGACCCGCGACGGGAAGCTCTCGGCGCAGGCCGAACACACGGTGCTGGTGACCGCCGACGGGGTGGAGGTGTTGACCCTGCGCGCGGGCGAGCGGATGCCGGATTGACCCGTCATTCGCTGCGCGTGGACACCAGCTTGAGGAATGCCTCGTTCTGATACCGGCTCATGCGCAGCTGCTGGCCGGTGTCCATGGTCACCACGTGGTGGCCGTTGAACCACGGATGGATCGCCTTGACCCGCCGCACGTTGACGATCGCGGAGCGATGCACGCGCGCGAAGTGCCGCGGGTCCAGCCGCGCGGCGAGGGTGGTCATGGTCTCGCGCAGCTCGTGCATGCGGTCGACCAGGTGGATCTCGACCGTGTTGCGTGCCGCCTTGATCCAGACGATGTCCTCCACCGCCACCAGCACCACATGCTCATCGACGCGCACCGGGATGCGCTGCAGGTAGTCGTCCCGCTGCCGCAGTGCATCCAGCGCCTGCAGGATCTGCGCCGAGGCCTGCGTGCCCATCGCGCTTGACGCCGTCACCCGGGCTTTGGCCCGCTCAAGCGTGGTAGCAAAGCGCTCGCGGCTGAACGGCTTGACCAGATAGTCCACCGCATTGGCCTCGAAGGCCTTCACTGCGTACTGCTCGTACGCGGTGACGAATACGGTGGCCGGCATCCGCGCCGCACCGATGGTGGCCACCACGTCCATCCCGTTGATCGCAGGCATCTGGATGTCCAGGAACACCAGGTCCGGTGAGTGGCTGCGGATCGCGGCGACCGCCGAGATGCCATCGCCGCATTCACCCACGATCTCGATCCCGGGATCATCGCGCAGCAATCGCACGATCGCGTGCCGTGCGATGGGCTCATCATCGACCACCAGCACGGTCAGGCTCATGCCGGTGCGATCCCCGGCGTTGTCCCCGGGGTGAATTCGGGTGCCTCGTCGGCACTGTCCAGGTCACGGAACGGCACGCGGATGCGGCAGGCCACGCCCTCTGGCCAGAGCATGTCCAGCCAGACATCGGCGGCATCGCCGTACAGTTCCTTCAGGCGCAGGCGTGTGTTGTTCATGCCGATGCCGTGCCCGGCCGATGCGGTCGGTTCGGCCGAGAGGGTGCTGTTGCGGTTGCGCACTTCGATGCACAGCGTGTCGCCATCGCGGCGTGCCTCGATCTCGAGGGTGTCGCTGCCCACGCGCTGGCCGATGCCATGGCGCAGCGCGTTCTCCACCAGCGGCTGCAGGATCAGGCTGGGCACCGCGCAGTCCAGCGTGTCCGGAGCGATATACGTTCGGGTGGTCAGCCGATCCTTGAAGCGGGTGCGCTGGATGCCCAGGTACAGCTCGATCAGGTCGAGCTCCTGGCGGAGGCTGATTTCCTGGCCGTCGTAATCTTCCAGGAACGCGCGCAGCAGTTCGCTCAGGCGCAGCAGCATGTCTTCGGCCGAGACTTTGTCCTCGTCGAGCAGGGTAATGATCGCGTGCAGGGTGTTGAACAGGAAGTGCGGCTGCAGCTGGGATTTCAGCGAGAGCAGGCGCGACTGCGCCAGTTCGGTGGCCAGCTGGCTCGCCTCCAGTTCACGGCGGGCTTTCTCGGCGTGGAAATGGATGGCCTGCTGGATCGCGAACAGGGTCCAGTAGGTCAGCAGCCCGATGGCGAAGTGCTGCTCCAGGAAGTAGCCCAGCTGCTCGAAGAAACCGCTGGGCTCGAACAGGGTGGAGACGATCGCGCCCAGCATCATGGCGATGAACGTCATGCCGAAGCTGGCCACCACCTGTGCGCCCAGCCCGTGCAGGCGCCCGCTGCCGCGCACCGGAAAGCGCTCGGCGAGACGGAAGACCGTGGGTGCCAGGGCCGCCCAGGTGTACCACTGGATCAGCGACCACCGCAGGAGATCCCAGAGGGGTTGTTGGCTGTTCGGCAGGCCGGCGTTGATCGAGGTCTGCAGGGCGAACACCACCGCCACCGCCGTCCACAGGGCGAGGTAGCGGGACAGGCGGATCCGGGTGCTGCCGAGGCGGATGTACATGGTCGATTCCGGGCCAGGCGTCTCTGGCGAAGCTCATCTTAGGCAGGCGGCGGGAGCGCGGGAAGCGCCATGACGGCCCATTACGATTGGCCTGGTCGTAGCGACGATTCGTCCCGGATCGGTTGGCGGCGAGGGCGGCTGGGTGCGTGATGCAGGTGCCGGACGGGCTGCGCTGCAGCCTGATCGGCGACCCTATCCGACCGGAGCATCCTGCCATGTCCCTCCTTCGAACCGCCGCCGTTGCCATGCTGCTCGCCGCCACCACGCCTGCCATCGCCGCCGCCGAGGGCGTGCGCTACCTGGCGCTGCTCAACCGGGCACACCACAGCGTCACCACGCTGGCGATCGCGCCCGCCGGCAGTTCCCACTACCGTGAAGCGCTCATCGACGCGGTCCCCGGCGGTGGCGGCGCAGCCACCGTTGGAGTTGCCGATGCAGGTTGCCGCTACGACCTGCAGGTCGGCTTCCGCAACGGGCGCAGCGTGGTCTATTCCAACGTCGATGTATGCCGTGGTGGCACGCTGGTGATCAGTGCCATGCCCAAAGACGGGCGCTACGCGCTCAAGGCCGCGCAGCCCGCCACGCAACCGGCCACGCAGGTGGCGGCGCGGAGCATCACACCCGATTGAGCGGAGTCGCAGCTACTTCAGGCCTTCCGCGGCCAGCGCCTGCTGCACTGCCGGGCGTGCGCTGACACGCGCGTACCACGCCCGCAGATTGGCCAGTCCGTCGAAATGGATGTCGGCCTTGTAGTAGGAGGTCAGCCATGCGGCCTGGCCCCAGCCAGCAAGCGCAAACAGGTAGGCATCGGCGACGCTGAAGCCATCGCCCATCAGGTAGTCCCGGTCGGCCAGTTGCTGGTCGATCCAGGCAAAGCGTTGTTCCAGCTTGGGCCGCGCGGTGTCGACGTACTTTCCTGCGGCCACGGCGTAAAGCAGTGGGATGAATCCCTTGTGGATTTCGGTGGCGAGAAAATTCAGCCACTCCTGCAAGCGATAGCGCGCCAGCGTTCCGTTGGCCGGTGCCAACCCAGCGACGGGATCCAGATCGGCAAGATACTGCAGGATCGCTCCGCCTTCGCGAAGGACCGTGCCGTCCTCCAGCGCCAGCGCTGGTACGTAGCCGAGCGGATTGACCTGCAGGTAGTCCTCGCCGTTTTCAGTGCGATGGGTGCGGTGGTCCACCTTGACCAGGGAGGCATCCAGGCCCAGCTCGTTGAGCACGATATGCGGGGCCAGCGAGCAGGCGGCGGGCAGGTAGTAGAGCTTCATCGCGGAATCCAGAAGTGGCGGCGGCAGGGCCTCGGTGCGAGGCGGTCCGACGCATTCTAGGGGGGCGGTATAAAAACGGAAGAAGGCACTTTCGTGTGGTGTAGGCACATAATTGTGACCTGTGCCCGTGGACCCCTGCGATGAAAGAGACCGTATCCGGCTGCTCGGTGGAAGAAGCAATGCGCCTGTTGGGCGGGCGCTGGCGGTTGCTGATCGCGTCGTACCTGCTGGAGGGGCCGAAGCGTTTCAACGATCTGCGCCGGGATATTCCTGCCATCTCGCAGCGCATGCTGACCCTGGATCTGCGGGCGCTGGAAGAGGCCGGGCTGGTCAGCCGCACGGTGTATCCCACGGTGCCGGTCAGGGTTGAATATGCCTTGACAGGCGACGGCCGCCGCCTGCAGCCGGTGGTGGAGGTGATGAAGGTGTTCGGGCTATGGGTAAAGGCCCGGGGAGCGTCAGTGCCATAGCACGAGGAGGACATCAATAATGACCGCGGCTGGCACTGTGGCACTCGAAGCAGTTTACCGCTTGGCAAACGCGTTTATTGAAGCGATGGAGCGGTGGGAGCTGGCTACGCTTGCGCGGAAAATTCAGTGTTAGTGAGGGAGAACGGATGGACAGGAAAGATGTGTTTCCGGCGATGGAGGCAACAGGTGCAGTACGAATTGTGGATTGAGGAAGATCAAGAGCAGACGTTCTGCGTGTCCGGCCCTCGCGGGGATAGCGCGCGAGCATTGCTGGGCGTCAACGCCAAACGCGTATGGACGGTGAATGCACAAAGTCATTTTGAGGCAATGACGAAGTATCACCAGTACATGGGTTGGCGGGCTTATGTTGCCGCCTTCCCAGACATTGAGAATGTGCCCTTTGATCCGTCGTACGGTGAAAATCCGGTGTAGCGTGCTTGTACAACTGGCAAGCATGCACCCGTATGCGGGATGAGGATCGTCTACTGCTCATCGGGCAGACGAGACTTGAGATCCTATCGAAAGTGAGCACGCGAGAAGCTGAGCAGCGCGATGCTCCGGCAGTGATAGATAGGGTCTTCGTGGCGATGGGAAGAGGGGGGAGATCAGCGCGCGGCGAGTGAATCGACCGGCGCCACCTTCGCCATCAGCGAGGCCACCCAGTCGATGAACACCCGCAGCTTGGCGCTGACATGCCGGTTCGGGGGGAACGCAAGGTGCAGCGGCATCGCATCGATGCGCCACTCCGGGAACAGCCGGACCAGCTCGCCGGCGGCCACATGCGGGGCGGCCATGTAGTCGGGGAGCCACAGCGCGCCCAGGCCCGCCACGCCTGCGGCGAGATACGCATTGCCATCATCGACCGCGAGCAGGTGGTGCCCCTTCACGGTGACCTGTTCGTCGCCGCGCTGGAGGGCGTAGGGCAGCACCGTGCCACTGCGCGAGCGCAGGTAGCCGACCACGCGATGCGGGGCCTGCTCCAGGTCCTGCGGATGCGCGGGGATGCCCGTCTGCTGCAGGTAGGCGGGCGAGGCGTGGATGCCGGCCTGCAGATCGCCGATATGGCGCGCGACCAGCGATTGATCCGTGATCTGTCCCCCGCGGATCACGCAGTCCACGTTCTCGTCGATCAGGTCCACGTGGCGATCGCTGACGCCCAGATCGAGCTGGATCTCCGGATAGCGGGCAAGGAAGTCGGGCAGGGCGGGCACCAGCACCAGCCGCGCGAAGGGGGCGGGCACGTCCACCCGCAGACGCCTGCGCGGCGCCGCCGCCGCAGTGGACAGGCTGGTTTCAGCGTCGTCGATGTCGGCCAGCAGCCGGATCACCCGCGCGTAGTAGGCCGCACCATCGGCGGTGACGTTCACCTGCCGGGTGGTGCGGTTCAACAGCCGTACCCGCAGCCGGGCCTCCAGGTGTTGCACCAGCTGCGTGACCGTGGTTCGGCTCATGTGCAGCGTGTCGGCGGCCTTGGTGAAGCTGCCGGTTTCCACCACCCGGGCGAAGGCCTGCATTGCGTCGAACCGGTCCATCTGCTTTCCACGGGGGCTGATTGTTTGGATTCTACAAACAATCCTGGCGGGCAGGCCGCGTTTATCCCGCGCTCCTGCGGGTCTACCGTGGCGTTTCATTCTTGACGGGCCGTTCGTCGGCCCAGGGCAGAGGTTGATCATGGCAACACGTGACGTCGTATTCCCGCCGGGCCGGCAGGCCCTGTACGAGCGCAACCGCTATTCGCCGGCCGTGCGCTCCAACGGCTTCCTGTTCGTGTCCGGGCAGGTCGGCAGCCGCGCGGATGGCTCGCCCGAACCCGACCTCGAGGCGCAGGTGCGGCGCGCGTTCGAGAACCTCAACGCCGTGCTCGGCGCGGCGGGCTGTACGTTCGAGGACGTGGTCGACGTCACCGTGTTCCTGGTCAACCCCGAGCAGATCTTCGAGCGGGTGTGGGCCATCGTGCCGGACTACTGGGGCGAGGCGCCGTATCCGACGCTGACCGGCATCGGGGTGACCTGGCTGTACGGATTCGACGTGGAGATCAAGGTGATTGCGAAGCTGCCGTAGCACGCCTTCACGCGGTGACGGCCGTACGTTGTCGATAGTGGGCCGTCATCCTGCTTCCTGTTGCGGATCCACATGCCCCTGATTCCCGAGCGCGTCCAGCGCTGGCCCCGGCCGTGGCGCGTGGCGTTGCTCTCCTTGTTGGCGCTGTACGCGCTGTACCTGCTGGCAGGCAACGTATTCCTCAATACGCCGTTGTTCGATGCGGTCACCAACCGCAAACCTGAAAAATTCACGATGCAGACCGGGCCGGCGCTGACCCTGATGCCGGGCCATGCCGTGGTCTGGAACATCCGCATGCGCGGCCAGGCCAACCGCACGCAGTACGTGTTCCGTGCCGACCGGGCCAGTGCGTGGATCGACCTGCCGGCGCTGTTCCGCAAGGAAGTGCGCATTCCGCGGATTGACGCGACCGGGGTGGAAGCCGAGGTCGAGCGCGTGGAGAAAGCCATCCCGCCACCGCCGCGCGGCGACCGTGGCTGGACCCTGCGATTCGATGCCATCCACAGCGACACCATCCGCAGCGGCCGTTTCGGCACGCTGCTGGTGGTCGGCCAGGGCCACGGCACGGTCGGTTTCCTCAAGCAGCTCAAGGGCGGCCCTTCGGAGCTGTTCGATTCCACGGCAGGCTTCGAGGAGGCCCAGGTCAGCTTCGACGGGGTCAACGTCCTGGACGATGCCCATATCGCCGCGCGCTTCCACTTCCCGCGCCACTATCGTGACGACGCGCCGGGGCTGCAGAAACTCGGCATCACCTGGGCACAGCTGCAGATCGACGCCCGCAGCCAGGGCCTGCGCATCGACACCGGCGGCCCGCACGTCAAGGTTGGCAGCGCGGTCTCCAATGCGCGGCTGAAGGCGGATGTGACCCTGGAAGACGGCGCGCTGCGACCCGGCAGCCGTCTGGTCTGGCGTCTGCCGCTGCATGCCGGCGTGCACGCCGACGACCGTGGCCTGCTGTCCCTGCAGCTGGACGTGGCGCAGGACATGCGGGTGCAGGCGCGGCTGCCGCGCGACCCGGAGACGGGCAGCGAGATCAACGCCGATGTCCGCGTGACCGGCCGGAAGATTCCGTTCCAGGCACCGGCCGAGCTGCTGCCGCGACTGTCCGGCAGGGTGCAGGGCGCGTGGCAGTTCCAGTCGCTGAACTGGATCAGCGAGCTGTTCGTGAAAAAGCCCTGGTTCCATCTGGACGGCGGTGGCCTGCTGAAGGCCGACGTGCTCCTGGCCGAGGGTGAGTTGGCACCGGGCAGCAAGGTGGATATTCCGCAGGTGGCGGCCGTGGCCGAAGTGGCCGGGGTCCGCATGCGTGGCGATGCGCAGGCACAGGGCCGGATTGTCGAAGGCACGCCGGCGCAGGCCGAGCTGAAGGTACAGATTCCGCGGTTCCAGGCCGCGCCGACCAACGCGCCCAAGGCGCTGTTGTTCGATGGGCGCGAGCTCGCGCTCACCCTGCAGGGCGATGCGCGCCTGAAGCAGTTGAGTGACGGCATGCGCGCGCAGTTGCGCTTCACCGATGCCCGCGTGCCGGACCTGACGACCTACAACCGGTATCTCGGCAACGACAACGTGCGCCTGCTCGGCGGCACGGGATTGCTCAGCGGGGATGTGTCGCTGGATGCGTCCGGCCGGGTCGGCAAGGGCAGGGCCGATCTGCGCGGCACCGGCGCCCGCCTGAGCGTGGCCGGCATCGCGATGCGCGGCGATGCCCAGCTGCAGGCGCGCCTGCAGCGAGCGGATTTCGACAGCCGCCAGTTCGACCTCGGTGGCACCACGGTGGACCTTCGCAACATCCACGTGGGCGATGAGAAGAGCGATGGACGCTGGTGGGGCAAGGTCGCGATCCGCACCGGCCACATCGATGCGGCCGCGCCGTTCCAGGTCGATGGGCTGGCCGACCTGCGCCTGCGCGATGCCGGGCCCTTGCTCGGCGTGTTCGCCCAGCGCAGTGAATACCCGCGCTGGGTGCTCGGCATGCTGGACTCGGGCGAAGTGCAGGCCAGTGGCCAGCTGCGCTGGCGCAGTGGCGAGCTGATCGTGGAGGACCTGCAGGCCGAGAACGAGCGGTTGTCCCTGCAGGCGCGACTGGATCTGAGTCACGCCAAACGCCGGGGGGATCTCTATCTGCGCTGGGGCGTGCTCGGGGCCGGCATCGAACTGCAGGGCGAGCAGCGCAAGTGGCACCTGGCCGGGGCCCGCGACTGGTATGCGGAGCAGCCGCGGTTGCTGCCGGCCAAGCCGGCCGCAGCGATGCAGGGCAACGGCACGCCCTGACCGACGGCCGCTGCTCCCCCTTGCCGGGCCCGGCTTGGTATCCTCGCCGCGCCCACTGTCTGGTGACAGCGTGCTTTCTCGCCGTCATCGACCCGTTATCCCATGAGCAACAGCACCCACCGCGTCCAAGGCCTCAACAACGATGAGGTGGCGGCCGATTGGCCCGCCATCACTGATCGCGAGATCGCCTGGCTGCGCGGGCGCTTCGCCCAGCTGGACGGGGAGTGCCAGCTGATCTGGCACAGCCCGCGGCCGCTGTCCGCCGCCGCCATCGTGGAAAGCCGGGGCGGGAGGGTGTTCGTCAAGCGCCATCACGGCAGCGTCCGCACGACCGTGGGACTGGCCGAGGAGCATCGGTTCCTGCAGCACCTGGCCGGGCACGGCGTGCCCGTGGTCGAGGTGCTGCGTGACCGCGACGGTGCAACCGCGGTCGAGCACGAGGGGTGGACCTATGAGCTGCATAGCGTGGGCCGGGGCCACGACCTGTACCGCGACGCGCCGTCCTGGACGCTGCTGACCGATGCCGCGCAGGCACGCGAGGCGGGACGGATGCTGGCGACGCTGCATCGCGCGTCGGCCAGCTACCGCGCACCCCAGCGCAGCACGCATCTGCTGGTCGCGCGCGATGATCTGATCCGCGCCGCCGATCCCGTCGCCGCCCTCCAGGCCGGTCTCGCTCATCGCCCCGGCCTGGCGGCCTATCTGGCACGGCAGGACTGGCAGGCCGATCTTCAGCGTGCGGTGCTGCCGTGGCATGCCGGACTCGCTGCACGGCTGCAGGCCGAACCGCGCCTGTGGGCGCACAACGACTGGCATGTCTCCAACCTGCTGTGGTGCCCGCACGGCGATACGTCCGTGATCGCGACGGTGCTCGATGTCGGCCTGGCGTCACCGACCAGTGCCTTGTTCGATCTGGCCACGGCGATCGAACGCAATGCCATCGCCTGGCTGGCGCTGGAGCACGGGGAGGAGGCCGTGCGCGTGGATATCGCGCTGGCGCTGCTCGCGGGCTATCGCGAGATCGTGCCGCTGTCGGCCGAGCGCGTCCACCTGCTGGCCGATCTGCTGCCGGTCGTGCAGCTGGATTTCGCGCTCTCGGAGGTGGAGTATTTCGAGGGTGTGACCCACTCGCCGGCCAATGCGGACGTGGCGTACCACACCTTCCTGCTGGGGCATGCTGACTGGTTCAGCACCGCCGCAGGCCAGGGCCTGCTGCAGGCGCTGCATGCCGCCGCCTGAGGACAGGCTCGCAAATCCGTACGGTTTGTAGTGAAATAGTCGCAGAAGCGGGGGTGCCTGGCGAAACCAGGCTGAGAGAGTCCCTTGGAACCTGATCCGGTTTGCACCGGCGTAGGGAGCTTTGAGCAGCAGGCATACCGCCGTGATGGGTCGGTGCGCGTGCGCGCCTTCGCTTCGTCTCCCCTCGCTGATGACGAATCGAATGAACCGCTGCTTCCGCCCCACGCTGTTGTCCGCCGCCCTCTGCGCCGCGCTGCCTCTCCATGCCAACGAACCTGCGGACGCGCCCGAGCGCTCGCCGACGGAACTGGCTGCCGTGCGCGTGCAGGCACATCAGCCGGCGGCCACCGCCACGCAGACCAGCAGCTTCGGCGCCGGTGACTGGAAGAGCACCCCGGCCTCGGTGAACGTGCTGGACCGCGACCTGCTCGACAGCCGCCAGGTCCGTACGCTATCCGAGCTGGCCAGCAATGATGCCTCGCTGGGCGACAGCTACGCCCCGGTCGGCTACTACCAGAACATCGCGATCCGCGGCTTCCCGCTGGATACCGGCACCGGCTACCGCTTCAATGGGCTGGCCATCACTGGCGAGCAGCGCCTGGCACTGGAGAACATCCAGTCAGTGGAGATCCTCAAGGGCGAGGCGGGTCTCGCCGCGGGCGTCATGGCGCCCGGCGGCATCATCAATTACGTGGGCAAGCGCCCGGCCGAGGTCCGCAACGTCACCCTCGGCACCGACTCGGAAGGCTCGCGCTACACCGCGGTGGATCTCGGCCATTGGCTGTCGCCGCGTTTCGGTATGCGCTTCAATGCGGCCTGGGAAGACAGCGATTCCTATATCGACCATGCCGATGGCCGCCGCAATTTCTACTCGCTGGCCACCGACTGGCTGATCGGCGAACGCGGCAAGCTGGAAGTGGATGCCAACTACCAGACCAGCGCGCAGCGCTCGGCCTCGGGCTATCAGCTGCTGGGCGCCACCGAGCTGCCGCGCGGCGTGGACCGCAAGCAGCTGCTGGGTTACCAGGCCTGGCAGCGGCCGGTCGGTATCGACAGCACCAACCTGACCGCCTTGCACACCTACGATTTCAGCACGCGCTGGCAGTCGCGCGTGTCGGCCAGCTACAGCCGCTCGGTGATCGACGACAACGTCGCCTTCGCCTATGGCTGCTACTACGCCGCCGGATGCGCCGATGGCAGCGTGCCGGGCAACTACTTCGCGCCCAACGGCGACTACGACATCTACGATTACCGCAGTCCGGACGACACCCGCCGCAACCTGGAGTTCCGTGGCGAGCTGCGGGGTGCGTTCGACACGGGTGCCGTCAGTCACGCACTGAGCATTGGCGCGGATCGTTTCGAGCGCACCGTGGACAAGCGCCGCAACGTCAACGAGTACGTGGGCACGGCCAACATCCACGACGCACAGGTGCCGCAGTTCGCGCCGTCGCCGCTGATGCCGGGTGCGTCCGCGCGGCGTCTGGACAGCGCGCAGACGGCGGTCTTCGCGCTGGACCGCATGAGCTTCGGCGATTGGCAGTGGCTGGCCGGGGGGCGTTTCGTGCGCCTGGACGAGCGGGCCTACGACAAGCGCGGCACGCCTGAGCGCCACAGCCGCCTGTCGCGCTTCCTGCCGCAGACCGCGCTGGTCTGGAAGGCCACCGATGAGGTCAACGCCTACGTCAGCTACGTGCGCGGCATCTCGCTTGGCCAGGAGGCCCCGTTCTGGACGTCCAACGAAGGCACGTTCCTGCCCGCGGTGCTGTCGCGCCAGGTCGAAGTGGGCGTCAAGTTCGTCCCCGGCGATGCGCTGACGCTGGGTGCCGCGCTGTTCCGCACCTCGCAGCCGTTCCAGTACGCCAAGCCGGACGGCAGCGATGCGGGCTACACCTTCGTCGAAGAAGGGCAGAAGACCCACACCGGGCTGGAGCTCACCGCGCAGGGGCAGCTCAGCGAGCGCCTGTCGCTGACCGCCAGCGCCAGTTTCCTGCGCGCCCGTGCACGCGATGCCGGCACGCCGGACTACGAGGGCCACCAGCTGATCAACGTACCGAAGACCCGCGCGACGGTGCACGCGGAGTACCAGCTGCCGTTCGTGACCGGACTCGGGGTGACCGGCGGCTGGCGCTACGCCGCGTCCAACGTGGCCACGGCCGATGGCCGCGTGAGCGCGCCGGCCTACAGCGTGTTCGATGCAGGCCTGCGCTTCAAGCATCAGGTGGGCGAGCACCCGGTGACCTGGAACCTCTCGGTGGACAACCTGTTCAACCGCTTCTACTGGCGCGATACCGGCAGCAGCTCGGGTGACTACTACCTGTTCCCGGGCGCGCCGCGCCAGGCCCGGTTGTCGGTGACCTTCGCGCTATGAACCCGGCGATCCTGGAATGGTCGGCGGCCGCTGTCAGCATGCTCGGTGTGTGGCTGATGACGCGGCGGGTGCCGTTGGCCTGGCCGGTCGGACTGGTGTCGGTGGCGCTGTACGCACTGGTGTTCGTGGAGGCCAGGCTGTATTCGGACACGCTGCTGCAGATCGTGTTCGGCGGCTTCCTGGTCTACGGCTGGGTGCGCTGGCGCGGCCAGGTCGAAGACGATGGCAGGGTTGCGATCCTGCCGCTGGCGCGGCGCGTGTTGTGGCGGGACCTGGGCATCGGCGTGGCCTTCGGTATCGCGCTTGGCGCGGCGATGCACTTCTACACCGATGCGGCGCTGCCGTGGCTGGATGCGATGCTGGCCGCACTGAGCCTGGTCGCCCAGTGGTGGCAGGCGCGCCGGCACACGGCGGCGTGGTGGCTGTGGATCCTGGTCGATGTGGTGTACGTCGGGATGTACCTGGTCAAGTCACTGCATGTCACGGCGGCGCTGTATCTGGTCTTCGTGGGCCTGGCGGTGATGGGCCTGCGGGCGTGGACGGCCGCACGTAACGAGAGCATGTTCCACAACGCGGAAGGGCGGCGCGGTTAAGTCCGCGCCGCCCTTCGTCACCTCGGGTCTGCACTCGACCCGGCGCGGTCAGAACCGCGCCGTGGCACCCACGAAGAACGTCCGTGCGCCACCGTCGTAGTCGTTGCCTTCTTCGATGGTGGAGACATCGCCGAGGTTGAGCACGCCGGCGCGCAGGGTCAGGCTTTCGTTGACGTCGAACCCGGCCACCAGGTCGCAGGTGGTGTAAGCCTTGGCGAAGGTCGAACTGGAGGTGGAGACCAGCTGTTCGCCGATGTGCTGGGCGCTCAGGTTGAGCGACCAGTCGTCGCTGACCTGCCAGTCCAGCGCGGTATTGGCGGTGAGCTTGGGCACGACCAGCAGGTTGGACCCGGTGGTGCGGTTCTTCGACTCCAACATGCGCGTGGCATTGGTGGTCCAGGTCAGGCGCTCATGCAGCGGCACGGTGACGCTGGCTTCCACGCCCCGGGTACGCGCCTTTTCCACGTTCTGCGCGACGGTCCACCAGAAGCCGTTGACGAAGCTGGTGGTCTGGCCGGGGATGTCACGCAGCGGAACCTGCTGGATCTTGTCGTCGAAGTCGGTCAGGAAGTAGGTGGCCGAGGCCAGCCAGCCGTTCTTGTCGAAGCCAACGCCGATCTCGTAGTTGGTGCTGGTTTCCGGTTCCAGGTTCGGGTTGCCGGCCATGTAGCAGCCGGTGGTGCCATCGGCGCTGACCGAGCGGCTGTTCCAGCCCTCCACGGTGAGGGCGGTGCAGCCGCGGCCACCGGACTGCGTCGCCGCGCCGGCCGTGCCCTGCTTCAGCGTCGGTGCGCGGAAGCCCTGCGAAACGCCACCGCGGACAGTCCAGGCATCGGACGGATGCCAGACGCCGTAGACGCGGGGGCTCAGGTTGTCGTCGTAGTTGTCGGTGTTGTCCCAGCGCAGGCCCACGGTGAGGATGAAACGCTCGTGCAGGGTGATGTGATCTTCGGCGAACAGCGCCCAGGAATCGGCTTCGCTGGTCGGGCTGATCCGGCCGGTGCCGGTCCAGGTCACCGGCACGGTGCCGATGGTGTCGCTGTTTTCCAGCTCTTCGCGCTTCCACTGGCCGCCGATGTTCAGGCTCTGCTCGAAGCCCCAATGGAAGCTGCGGGTGAACGCGGTATCGAACACCGTCTCCTTGGAATGCGTGCCGACCGAGCTGCCCTTGTCTTCGTAATCGTTCTGGACCAGCGTGGTCTTCGAGGTGGCTGCATCCCCGTAACGGCCGTCATGCTTGATCGCGTAGCCGGTCTGCACCAGCTTGGACAGGCCCCAGGCGCCGACGTCACCGGCGCCGCTGTTGCGCTGTTCGCCGCGCGATGCCTCGAAGCCCAGGGTGTGGTCGTCATTGATGCGCCAGTTGAGCAGCGCGTTGGCGTTCTCGGCCTTGTTGCCCGGCGTCTGGTACTCGCCGCGATCCGATTCGCGGTCGGTCACGTTGGCACCCACGCGCAGGCCCAGGTTCCGGGTCAGCGGGCCACTGAACAGCCCGCCCATCTGCAGCGTATTGCCGCGCGTGGAGGAATCGGGCTTGCTGTAGTTGTAGGTGACCGAGCCACCCCATTCGTCGGCGATCTTGCGGGTGATGATGTTGATCACGCCGCCCATGGCGTCGGAACCGTACAGCGAGGACATCGGCCCGCGCACCACTTCGATGCGCTCGATCATGTCCGGCGAGAGCCAGTTCAGATCCTGCGGGCCCAGGTCATCGCGGTAATTGACGCCGGAGGAATTGCCCTGGCGGCGGCCGTCGATGAGGATCAGCGTGTACTGCTCGGGCAGGCCGCGCAGGCGGATCTTGGACTGCGCGCCGGACAGCGCATAGCCACCGGTCACGCCGGGAACCGTGCTCAGCAGCTGGCCGATGCTGCTGACCGGCTTGCGTTCGATCTCCTCGCGGGTGATCACGCTGATGCTGGCCGGGGCGTCCTTGATCCACTGCTGGGCGCCGGTGGCGGTGACCACGACGGTGTCCATCTGGCGGGGCGAGGCGGCGTCTGCCGCTGCATCCGCATGTGCCTGACTCGCCAGGGCAAGACCAATGGCCACAGTCAGCGTGGCAACGGAACGACGGGAACGGGGGGGCGGGTGCAACATCGACGCAGTACTCCTGGAAAAGAGGGGTCCGCTGGCGATGGCTTGGGGACGTCCGTGTGGGAAATTTCAACAACTCTTAACAATCGTATCACGACCCATTCGCATTTGAAATATTGGGATACGTTTGCACTCCCGCGTATTGTCAACGCCAGCTGGGCGGTTCCCCTTTCTTCCAACAGATCAGCACCAGCGCTATAACGACAGTCCAGGTGCACACTTGGAACGCCACGGGTTCCTTGAATGGCGAGAACACGAATGGGCTGGCCATCAGCAACGCGAACGCGACGGTGTAGACGACCCATCCCTGCCAGGCGCAGGGAAGTCCCCACCCCCAGCCATTGGAACGCGCGACAAACCAGTACTGTGTGTCCTTCATCTGCGGCTATCTCCTTATAGCGGGGTCAAACATCGCGTAGGTCTGGCCGCCATGCAGGCACCCACAGACCGCGTTATTCCACCAAGGCCAATTGTCCGGCAACAACCGGCCGCAGTGCCAGCTTGTGGGTGACGCTGGTGATCGTGCGGCGCGGATCGGTCGGATGCGGCCGGGAGGTGGTGCTGCTCCTGCCTTGGCGCCAAAGCCCGACCATCACGATCTCCGCGCCCACCGGGAAGGACTTCAGCCACGCGGCATCGGGGTGCCCGACGCTGACTTCGTAGAAATCCCGGCGGTCGGTCACGCCGGTGTGCTGATATTTCGGGGCACAGTTGAGGAAGGTGACGCCATGGGGGTCACCGGGCTGCGGCGTGCGATGTGACCGCACGGTCCCAAGCAGCGCCATCGGCAGCTCGCTGGATGCTGAGCCAAGCCGTTCCCATGCCGCGTCGTAGCGGTCCTGCCGGTAGACGAAATTCGTCCGATCCACCCGCTTCTTGCCCAGGCGCAGGGTCAGCGGCGCGGCCAGCAGCGTGTCGTCCTCGCACATCGCCTGCAGCGTGAGCAGGTCGGTGAGGGTGCGCAGGTAACCGTCGAGCGGTGCGTCTGCCGGGAGAAGCGTCGGCCCCGGGCTGCCGCGTTTCAGGGCCTGCTGGAGGACCAACAGGCGAAGCTCATGCTTCCCATCATCCAGTGTGGGCAGGAACTCGGGATCGGCTCCGCCTGCAAGGAGGACCTGCAGATGACCGGGCGCGTTGTAGCGGCAGCCGGGCAGATGCTCGGTGCCTTTCTGCAACGCGATGTAGGCGGGGACCAGGAGCGGCGGGGCACGCTCCACGCCGGGCCTGCTGTGCTCGGGTACGAACCGCACCGGCACGTTGCAGCCATCGCACAGCAGGGTCGGCAGGGTCTGCTGCGCGTCATGGCGCTTCTGCAGGTCGCCCACCCGGTGCAGGGTGCCGTGCGTGCCCACCGCCCTGCGCATCTTGATTCCGCGACTCATCTGCAACCACTGCTTCGTTCAATGGCGACCATCATAGTCGCTTCGATCAGTCGCCCTGCGTCGCAAACCGCAGCCGCCTCAGCCCGGATAGGCAGGGAAACGCTGATCCGGGTGGGTCTTCTTCCATTCAGTATGCGCCACCGTGCCTTCCCAGGACAGGAAGGCATTGGGCACCCGGCCGCGGCCCGACCAGGTGGCGCCGCTGTGCGGCAACCAGAAACGCGGTGGCAGATCTTCTTTAGCGGCCTTGGCGGGCTTCTCACGCCTGGCCGGGCCTTCGGTTCCCACCAGTGCCTGGATCCGGCGCTGCTGCTCCGGAGTGAAGTCAGTGAAGCTGGTGCTCAGCAGCAGGGTGACGCGCTCGTAGGCCTCCCGGGTGGCGGCCTTCAGCAGTGCCTGCTCATCCATGCCCGATCGCGCGACCGCCGCTGCCAGGCGGGCGTTGATCTTGGATGCGGAGCGGGCAGTGGAGGGCGTTCGGGGCATGGGATTCCAGGGTAGGTGGGACTGACGGAGGGCACGATAGCAAATGCCGGCGTGAAGCCATCGCAGATCGGCGCGAGGGGGAAGCTGTACTTTCGCCAAACTGAACAGGGAGAGATTCATCTGCGGGTGCGCAATGTTCCGGCAATCTTCGGCTACCAGATTCAATTCAACACCGTTCCACTCAAAGGATCCAACGATGCTTACCTCGACCGCTTTCAGCTTCCGTGGCCTGGCCCTGGCGTTGGCCCTGACCGCTGGCGTGACCGCCGCAGGCAATGCCGATGCGATGTCGCGCAAGGACAAGAACACGCTGGTGGGTGCCGTGGTGGGTGGCGTTGCCGGGCACGTGCTCTCCAACGGCGATCCGCTGATGACCGCCGGCGGCGCAGTGGCGGGCGGTGCGATCGGCAACGTGACCACCAAGGACCGCCGCGATCGCGACTATCGCTACGACCGTGATCGCCGCTATGACCGCGACCATCGTTACGAGCGCAGCAGCCGCCACGACCGCCGTCATGACCAGCGTCGCTGGAACCAGGACCGTCGCCACCATAACCGCGGCTGGCGCTGACGGTAGGCGCAGCCCGTGGCAACCGCTAGGGCTGCGCCTCCTTCCCCTGAGCACCCGCCGATGCGCTGCGCGCGCGTGCGGCGAAGTAACGCGTTGGTGATAGCCCCAAGGCTTTCTTGAACATAGTGATGAAGGCCGTGACCGACTCGTAGCCGAGCCGCTCGGACACCCGCTGGACGGGCGCGCCCGCGGCGAGTTCGCGGACGGCGATGAGCAGCTGCAGCTGTTGCCGCCATTTCCCAAATGACAGTCCGGTTTCGCTGGCGATCAGGCGCGTTAGTGTCCGTTCGCCGAGTGCCAGGCGTTTTGCCCATTCGGTGATGGTGCCGCGGTCTTCCGGGTGTGCCGACAGGGCTGTGGCCAGCGCGCTGATTTTGGGATGGTGGCTCACGGGCAGGTACAGGCGCTCCGTCGGCATTCGGACCAGCTCCTCCAGCAGCACGCCGGCGAGCCGACCGGTAGGCCCATCGCGTGGGTAGTCGAACGGGGCCTCGGCCAGGTGCAGGATCATTTCCCGCACCATCGGCGAGATGGTCAAGGTCACGCAATGCTGCGGCAGGTCCACTTCCCCGGGTTCAACGAACAGATAGCAGAGCCGTGCGTTGGCAGTGGCGCGGTTGCTGTGCGGCATGCCACCGGGGATCCATACCCCGCACTGCGGCGGGACGATCCATAGAGCGCGCTCGACCTCGCAGGTGACGGCACCGTGCAGCGCCAGGATCAACTGGCCTTTGCGATGGTCGTGCACCGGAATCTCGGCCGCGTGGTCGGACACCTGCAGGCGCCGGGCGACGGCAGGCCGATCCGTCACATCCGGATCGATATCGAAGCCGGCGATCGAAACGGCAGTCATTTGCGTGACCATATTTAGCGATTGATTGGCATTGTAGCGAGATCCGATCACCGGGGTCGCTACCTACGATGTGCACCATGCACCTGCCGCTACCTCACGTCTGCCGCACCGTTCTCGCACGGCCTCTCGAGCTGCTGACCTCGCCGGCGCTGCGGGCCGACCAGGAAGCCGCAGTGTTCTCGGTCAAATGTCTGCTCGCTGCGATGCTGGGTTTGTACCTGTCGCTGTCGATAGGTTTGGCGCGTCCGTTCTGGGTAATCGGGACCGTCTATCTGGTGTCGCAGCCGCTGTCCGGTGCCACGCTCAGCCGCGGCCTGTTCCGGCTGTCGGGAACGATCGGCGGCGCGGCCGCCACGGTGCTGCTGGTGCCTCGATTTGCCAACGCACCGCTCGTACTCAGCGCGGTACTCGCTACCTGGATGGGGCTGTGCCTGTATCTGGCCATGCTGGACCGTACCCCGCGTGCCTATGCCTTCCTGCTTGCAGGCTATACAACCAGCTTGATCGGGTTCCCCAGCGTCATGATGCCCAATGAGGTCTTCAGCGTGGCCGTCCTGAGAGTGCAGGAAATCTCCATCGGTATTCTTGCCGCCACGCTGGTGCACGGATTGGTTCTGCCGCGCCCGGTCCTGCGGCGCGTGCAATGCCGTGTCGCTGCCATCCTGGCTGATGCCGAGCGCTGGACGCGCGACATGCGTGCCGCAGCGGGTGATGCGGTGCTGGCTGAGGATCGTGCCAAGGTGGCGATGGACCTGGCCGAACTGCATGCGCTGTGCGTGCATCTGCCGTTCGACAACGCCCATGGCGTGACTCAGGCAGAGAAGCTGCGGGCACTGCATGACCGCCTGCTTGACGTACTGGTTGTGTCCAGTGCAGCGGAGGATGCGCTGGCAGAGCTTCAAACACCGTGGCGTGGGCGATTGGCCGACCGTGGATCGGTAGTCGACGGCACGGACGACGATGCGGATGCTTCGGACGGCTGGCAGGCTCTGCTGTCCGCCAACCTTGCCGCCCATCTTGCCGACCTGGAGACCGCACACCGCGATTGTCGCGTGCTGGAGCAACAGCTGCGGTGCGACGATTCGCACTGGCGCCAGCAGGTGCCCGCGCGGATCGCAGGCAATGCACGCGGGCATGTGCTGCACCGCGATCATGGGCTCGCCCTGCGCAGTGCCGTGGGCGCGTTTATCGGCATCCTGCTCAGCTGCGGGCTATGGATCACGACTGCCTGGAGCGATGGCGCCACGGCGGTCTCGATCATCGGTACCGCCTGCGTGCTGTTCGGCACCACCGAGGCGCCGACCGGCCATGTGATGCGCTATCTGGTTGGCTCGGGGATCGGCGTGGTCATTGGCCTTCTCTACGGCCTGGTGATCTTTCCAGGCATGTACGGCTTCGTCGGCCTGGCCGTCGCATTGGCACCAATACTGCTGCTCAGCGGCGCGTTCATGGCGCGGCCGGCGTACACCATGGCCGCCTTGGGCGTGGTGCTGACATTCCCCGTCATTGCAGGGCTGGGCGCAACAAATGCGTGGGATTTCGTGGCCGCCGCCAACAGCAGCATCGCCTTGCTCGTCGGCGTCGGCGCTGCGCTGTGCAGCATGCGCGTGCTCCAGACCGTCGACGCGCAGCGTGCCCGTAGCAGGTTGGAGCGCGCGCTCAGGCGCGACGTACTGCGGCGGGTGCGCGGGCGCGTCACCGATGCGGGCCGGTGGACCAGCCGGATGGTGGACCGGCTGAGCCTGCTGGCGCCCCGTCTGCGTGGCCAGCCGGACGCCGCACAGCGCCTGCGCGCGACCTTCGCCGAACTGCGGGCGGCGGCTGCGGCGGCCGAGCTCCGGCTCCTCGGCCACCGGTTGAATACGCCGGGTGCGCGCCGCTGCCATGCCGAACTGATCGACGCGCTGGTTGTCCATTTCCAGCACAACGCCCGTGAACGCCATTCTGTGGACAGCCACCTGCTGCACTGCCTCGATCGCACCCGCAGGTCAGTCCTGGCAGGCGGTGAGGCCGAGCCCGAGCGGGTGCTGTTGCTGCTGTCTAGGCTCCGCCGCGATCTGCTCGCCCCGCTGATCCCGCAAGGAGTGTGATGCGATGTTGCCCGACCTCGCCGTCGATGGCGTTTTCATACCCGGCCTGATGGCCGTGGCACTCACTGCGCTGGTGCTGTCGATGATGGCGTCGCGGCTGCTGGCAAGGCTGGGGCTGTACCGGCTGTTTGCCTACCGCCCGCTGGTCGGCTTGTCCTTGTTCGTGATCCTGTCCGCGCTGTTGATCCAGCTCGCGCCCCTGCTTGAGAAATGACATGAAGCACATCCTGGTTGTCCTTGGCCGATGGAGCGCCACGCTCTCCCTCTTGGCCGTAGCCGTCATTGCGGTACTGTTCCTGTGGAACCGATACGAGCGACATCCCTGGACCCGCGACGGGCGCGTCCGCGCGGATGTGGTCCGCATCGCCTCCGATCAGGGCGGGCTGGTCACCCGGGTGCTTGTGCATGACAACCAGCAGGTCAGGGCAGGGCAGCTGCTGTTTGTACTGGACAAGCCGCGCTTCCAGGCCTCGCTGCACAAAGCCGATGCCCGGGTGCGCAGCGCGCAGGCCACGCTCACGCTGGCCCGGCGCGAATCGACACGGGACGTCGCCCTCGGCAACCTGGTGGCGTCCGAAACACGGGAACGGAATGCCGCCAAGGTTGATACGGAGTTGGCGGGCTTGGCAGAGGCGCACGCCGAGCGGCAGGTGGCAGTGCTGAATGTCGAGCGGACCGAAGTGCGGGCCAGCACCGATGGCATCGTCACGAACCTTGACCTTCACCCGGGCGATTTCCTGCCGCCGGGCACACAGGCGATGGCCCTGATCGACACCCGCAGCCTGCGGATCGAGGGCTACTTCGAGGAGACCAAGCTTGCCTGCGTCACCGTGGGCGATGGCGCCACGGCGCGGCTGATGGGCGACGCCCGCGACGTGCGCGGTCACGTTGAAAGCATTGCCGCCGGCATCGCCGACGATCAGCGCTCAAACACGCACAATCAGCTGCCTGCTGTAGCGCCGACCTATTCCTGGGTGCGGTTGGCGCAGCGCATCCCCGTGCGCATCCGGATCGATGAGGTGCCGCCCGAAACCCGCCTGATCATCGGCCGCACCGCAAGCGTCACCGTCACCCCCACAGTGCGGGAAGCCTGCCGATGATCAGGCACCTTCCGCGCGCCGGCGCGATCAGCGCGATGCTGTGGCTGTCCGGCTGCGTGTCCGGTCCGGACTACCGCGTCCCCTCCAGCGCCATCGCCTTGGCGGCCGACGCCCAGGGCAGATTCGTATCGGACCAGGATGCAGCCTACACGCAGGCTGCGCCGCCGGACCACTGGTGGCGGTTGTATGACGACCCGCAACTGGAGGCCTACGTCACCGAGGCCCTGCAGGCCAACGCGGATCTGCGGGTCGCCGATGCCAACCTGCGCCGCGCCTCGGCCGTGGTACGCGAATCGCGGGCGCAGGGAGGATTGCGCACGGACACGACCGCGTCGGCCACGCTCGCCGACGTGGGGGGATACACGCTGCCTTCATCCTCGCTTCCCCAGGCCTACGCGCTGGGCATCACCTTGTCCTACCCGTTGGATCTGGCCGGTGGCATCCGCCGCAGCATCGAAGCCGCTGGTGCCGACGCCGAGGCTGTCGCAGCGGCGCGTGACCAAGTACGGGTAGTCGTCGCGGCCGCGGTCACCCGCGCCTATCTGGGTGCTTGCTCGGCCAACCAGACGCTGGCGGCGACCCAGCGGGTACTCGACGCCCAACGCGACGCGCTGGACGCCATGCGCCGGCTCGCCAGCGGCGGACGTGGCACCGAGTTCGACGTGACCCGGGCGCGCGCTGCGGTGAACCGGAGTGGCGCCGCTCTCCCGCATCTGATCGCCGAGCGACAGCGGGCGTTGTTCGCATTGGGGGCGCTGATGGGGCGGGTGCCTGCGAACTACCCGCAGGAGGTTGCACGCTGCGCGCGACCGCCTCGCCTGGACCAGCCCCTCCCGGTGGGCAACGGGTGGCAGTTGGTCCAACGGCGCCCGGATATACGCGCGTCAGAGCGGGGCCTGGCCGCTGCCACGGCAAACATTGGCGTGGAGGCAGCCCATCTGTATCCGCAGGTCAGCATCGGCGCCACGGCCGGCATCGCCAACGCACCCAGCCAACTGCTGTCTGGCGAAAGTTTCGGGGCGACCCTCGGGCCGCTGCTGTCGTGGCGCTGGCCGAACCGGCGGGCCGCCAAGGCCCGGATAGACGCGGCCGGCGCCGGTGCCGAAGCTGCGCTGGCAGCCTTCGATGGCGCGGTGCTTCAGGCCCTCCAGCAGACGGAGACCGCGCTTTCCAGCTATTCCCGGGAGATCGACCGCGAAGGCAGCCTTGCCCGCGCACGCGACGATGCGGCCCATGCCACTGCCCAGGCCGGGCAGTTGTACCGGTTCGGCAGAATCGGTTTCATCGATGTGCTCTCCGCCGAGGCGGCTCTGGCGGATGCGGAATCGGCGTTGGCCGCTTCGCAGGCGCAGTTGATCGACCGGCAGATCGATCTGTTTCTTGCGCTTGGGGGAGGGTGGTCGCCTTCCGGCGAGGACGTCGCTGCGGAGGACCAAAGTGCCGCTGCGGCATTACATGTACGGCCGGCCCCAGCACCAGCACCCCGCCAGACGAGTGCCTCCCTCAGCGCAGCCCAGGCGGCTGATAAAGGCATGCGTGTTGGCCAGGGTTCTGCGCCGCACTGATGGCGATGGTTCCCTTGGCACCCTGCCATGAAGCGGTCACCCACCATGGTAAGGTTGTCCCATCGATCCGGAACGCGCGCACGGCGCCGCGTTCCTTTTGGCACTGCGGTGATTGGACTACCCATGGCGATGAACCCCCTCAACAAGACCTGCCGAGCGCAGGGCGCCGGCCAGGCCACTGTTTGCTGCGTGGCAGGGATCTCGCCATGAGCGACAGCGCACCGCATGCGGACATTTCAGTTCTGGAGGAACTGAGCCAGGGCGATACAGCGACGCTGGCGGAAACGTTCCGGCTGCTCGGTGACCCCTCGCGTCTACGGATACTGATGTGCTGCATGAGGGGATCGGCGTCTGTTGGCGAAATCGCCGAGTGCCTGGACTTGTCGCAATCGCTGGTCAGCCATCACCTTCGATTGCTTCGGGGTGCCCGGCTGGTCAAGGGCGTCCGGCAGGCCAAGCAGGTCATCTACGAGATCGCTGATAGCCATGTGAGCCAGGTGTTGTTGGATATGGCCAACCATATCGCCGAGGATCACGGCGACGACTGAGCCGTTTGCCTGCGTGCAACCCTGACCCGGCGCCAAGGTTGAACAAGAGCTGTCCCACTTCTCCAACCCGGCAGATACGGGCGTCGAGAACCACCCCATACATATGAACACATGTACATATGTGGTAATGTTCGCGCACTGGTTTTCCTCAGTCATCCGTTCTTGCTGGCCGCCGTCGAGGTGTTTGCCGGCCCAGGAGACGCACCGTGTTCACCGTCATTTCGCAACAGAGTGGCAACATCGAGCAGCTGGAGTTCCGCGTCGAAGGAATGGACTGCGCCAGTTGTGTGGCCAAGATCGAGACAGCGCTGGTACGCATGGGGGGGCTGTCGGATGTGACAGTGAACTTTGCCGCTGAGACGCTCGCGCTTCATCGGGTGCTCACCGGTCGCACGACCGAGGCCCAGATCGTGAAGAAGATCCGGTCGCTTGGGTTCGAGGTGTCCCGTCTGACGCCCTCCCGCGCAGCCGGCCAAGGAAGTGAAGTACGCGCCAGTCCCGCGCCAGTCCCGCAGGGCGCCTGCGAAGGACAGCATCACGACCACCGACATGAAGATCATCGGCATGCGCACGCTTCCGTTCCGGGTGATGACCAGGAACGCTCCAATGAAAATGGACACTGCTCGCATACGCCGGGATCGCACGACCACGCGCCTCACTCGGCCCCCGGCAACGGGAGGGATGATGTGCATGGGAATCCTGATCTGGTCATGCGCGTTGAAGGAATGGACTGTGCAAGCTGCGTAGGAAAGATCGAAACCGCCTTGCATCGCATGCCGGGGGTGCTCGCCGCCCGCGTGAACTTCGCCGCGGAATCCCTGGAAGTCACCCTGGCTGAGAATGCCGTCAGCGCCGCCGATATCGTCAAGACCATCAAGACCCTGGGGTTTGAGGTCTTCGACGTCCGTCTGAAATCCGACGCCGCCATCGATGACGCGTCGGCGCATCTTCCAGCGCGACCGCAGCGGTGGTGGCAGACCAGGAAGGGCCGGTACGTGGTCGGCCTGGGATCGCTCATGGGCGTTGCCTACGTTATCGCCCATCTGATTCCGAGCCTGGAGGCGTGGATCTTTGGCGCCGCCGTGGTGGCCGGCGTCATTCCCTTTGCACGCAAGGCATTTGCACTGGCGGTCTCCGGGTCGCCGTTCTCCATTGAAACCTTGATGGTGACCGCCGCCGTAGGGGCGTTGGTGATCGGCGAGGCCGAGGAAGCCGCAGCGGTGGTATTCCTGTTCGCCATTGGCGAGCTTCTTGAAAGCGTTGCCGCCGGACGTGCGCGCGCCGGCATCAAGGCCTTGGCATCGCTGGTGCCCAAGACGGCGGTGCTGCTGCCGGCAAGCGGCGGACAGCACACTGTGCCGGCCTCGTCGCTACGGGTCGGCGACAGAGTCCTTGTCCGCCCGGGTGATCGGGTACCGGCAGATGGAAAAATCCTGGAGGGACATTCGGGCCTGGACGAGTCGCCTATCACCGGCGAGTCCATGCCGCGCACCAAGACCATCGACGAACCGGTTTTTGCCGGGTCCATCAACACTGACGGGGTGCTGGAAGTCCTGGTTGAAAAGGTCGCGACGGACAACACGATCTCCCGGATCATCCATCTGGTCGAGCAGGCCCAGTCGGCGAAAGCCCCGACGGCACGGTTCATCGAGAATTTCAGTCGCTACTACACGCCGATCGTCATGGCCGTCGCCCTGCTGGTGGTGGTGGTGCCGCCGACGTTGATGGGGGGCGAGTGGGGCACCTGGCTCTATCGCGGCCTGGCCCTGCTGCTGATCGCCTGCCCGTGCGCGCTGGTCCTGTCGACCCCCGCCGCGATCGCATCGGGGTTGGCGGTCGCCACGCGTCGAGGGCTGTTGATCAAGGGCGGCAACGTGCTGGAGATGATCGGCCGCGTCGATACGATCGCCTTCGACAAGACCGGGACACTCACCGAAGGCAAGCCGAAGGTGACCAAGGTGGTGGTGGTCTTCAACGGGTACAGCGAGGCGCAGGTGCTGAGCATGGCGGCAGCGGTGGAAAGCGCCTCCAGTCACCCATTGGGCAAGGCCATCATCGCGCATGCGCAGTCAAGGAACCTGGCCATCGACCGCGCCGTTGATGCATCGTCGACCCCGGGCCGGGCGGTACACGCGACGGTCAACGGTCGCCGTCTTGCGGTGGGCTCACCTGCTTACGCCACCGAAGCAGGTGGGGTGGACGCGACGCTGCGCAACACCATCGCGTTGCTCGAAGCCAGCGGCAATACCGTCGTTGCCTTGATCGATGAACAGCAGGCCGCCGTACTGGGACTGCTCGCCCTGCGCGATGAGCCGCGTGCCGATGCACGACAGGGCGTAGCGGATCTCAAGGCCCTGGGTGTGCGTTCGATCATGCTCACCGGCGATAACCGGCGCACCGCCGATGCCATTGCGGCCGGTCTCGGGGTGGACTGTGAGTCCGAATTGCTCCCCCAGGACAAGCTCCGTCTGGTCAACCAGATGAAGCAGTCGTCCCGGGTTGCGATGGTCGGGGACGGGATCAACGATGCACCTGCGCTGGCGGCTGCCGATGTGGGCATCGCGCTGGGAGGGGGTACCGATGTTGCCCTCGAGACCGCCGATGCCGCGCTGCTCAAGAGCCGGGTAACCGACGTGGCCCACCTGATCGCGCTCTCGCGGGCGACCATGGCGAACATCCACCAGAACGTGGTGTTCGCACTGGGGCTGAAGGGGCTGTTCCTGGTCACCAGCGTCATGGGCGTCACCGGCCTGTGGGTGGCGGTGCTGGCCGATACCGGGGCGACCGCGCTGGTCACACTCAACGCACTCAGGCTGCTCCGTTTCAAGGGAGCGGGCACCGCGCCATCATCCGGCAGCGATAGGCCCTAGCCCCCGACGTTCCTCGCAATGCTCCCTGCGCCCGGCCTGCCTCAGTGCACCGGGCGGCCTTGCTGCGCGCGCGTATCGGCCATCGCATCGGCACACCCGGCCACCCCCACAGAAACCGCTTGACCTTCCCAGCGTGGCATGCCGGACAACGGTCGCCGGAGCCGTTCCGGTTCAGCAATCCAGACAACCAACCGCAGTCGCGAAAGGCACAACGATGACACTCACGCGCACCACCTTGATGACCCTGGCGATCGGCGCCGCACTCGCCCTCGCTGGATGCGGGGAGACCGCGCCCGGCGCGGGCTCCGCCCAGCCGCCCGGTGTGCCGGTCGCCGAGGTCATCGTCCGCCCGGTAACGCCCTTCGCCGAATTCACCGGATCGCTGACGGCGGTCAAGCAGGTGGAACTGCGCCCGCGCGTCGCCGGCTACATCCAGCAGGTCAGCGTGCCGGAGGGAAGTTTCGTGGAGAAGGGCAAGGCGCTCTTCCACATCGACCCGCGACCGTTCCAGGCCGCACGCGATGCGGCTGCCGCGCGTCTGCGCGAAGCCCAAGCGGCCTCGGCGCTCGCCCAGGCCGACCACGCACGCGCCGAGCAGCTGTTCGCCCAGAAGATCGTGGCCCGCAACCGGCTGGACTCGGCCACGGCGGCGTTGAATGCCGGCAAGGCACAGGTGGACGCGGCCAAGGCGGCGCTGGATGCCGCGCAACTGGACCTGGGCTTCACCCACGTCACCTCCCCGATCAGTGGTCGGGTGGGGCAGGTCCTGGTCACCGAAGGCAACTTCGTTGCCGCCGGGGTGACGCCGCTCACCACGATCGTGTCGATCAACCCGCTCCACGTCTATTTCGACGTGGACGAGCGCACCTATCTGCGCTCACTGGCTGCGGGCCGGACGCAGGACGCGGCCGCCGGCCCTGCAGCCGCCAAGGTTGCGGTGGCCCTGGTCACCGACAAGGACTACAGCCGCGAAGGGCGACTCGATTTCCTCTCCAACGCAGCCGATCGCGGGACGGGGACGGTGCGCGTGCGCGCGGTGATCGACAACCCCGATGGCCAGCTCACGCCCGGTCTGTTCGCCAAGGTAAGACTGGAGGCCGGCCCGTCGAAGGACCGGGTGCTGGTGTCGGATCAGTCGATCAGCACCGATCAGGGCCACCGGTATGTGTTGGTGGTGGGGAAGGGGGATACGACCGAGTACCGCCCGGTGGAACTCGGTCCGGTGGTGGATGGGCTGCGGGTCATCGAGCAGGGCCTGCAGCGCGGCGACCGCATCGTCGTCAAGGGCCTGGTGCGCCCCGGCATGAAGGTGACGCCGCAGGCGAGTGCCATTGACGGTACGCCGCTGAAGGCGCCGGCGAAGAAAGGAGCGGCGCAGTGAATTTCCCGCGCTTCTTCATTGATCGGCCGATCTTCGCCATCGTGCTGTCGGTGCTGATGGTGATCGCCGGCATCGTCGCCTTCTTCCAGTTGCCGCTGAGCGAGTATCCGGCGGTGACGCCGCCTACCGTCCAGGTCACGGCGTCCTATCCGGGCGCCAATCCCAAGGTGATCGCCGAGACGGTGGCAGCCCCCCTGGAGCAGGCCATCACCGGTGTCGAAGGCATGATGTACATGTCTTCGCAGTCCGCGACCGACGGCCGGATGATCCTCACCGTCACCTTTGCCGACGGGACCAATCCGGACATGGCACAGGTCCAGGTGCAGAACCGGGTCTCGCGTGCGTTGCCGCGCCTGCCTGCGGAAGTCCAGCGCCAGGGCGTGGTGACCCAGAAGACGTCTCCCGACATCCTGATGGTGGTCCACCTGCTGTCGCCGGACAAGCGGTACGACCCGCTCTATATCTCCAACTATGCCTATCTGCAGGTACGCGACGAGCTGTCCCGCATTCCCGGCATCAGCGATGTGCTGGTCTGGGGAGCGGGCGAGTACAGCATGCGGCTCTGGCTGGATCCCAGCCTCATCGCTGCCCGTGGCTTGACCGCCGGCGATGTCATTGCCGCGGTGCGCGAGCAGAATGTGCAGGTGGCCGCCGGTTCGGTCGGGCAGGCGCCGGATTCCACCGCTGCCTTCCAGGTGACGGTGAACACGCTGGGCCGCCTGACCGATGAAGAACAGTTCGGCGACATCATCATCCGCACCGGCAATGACGGCCAGGTCACCCGCCTGCGCGACGTGGCACGGATCGAGATGGGCGCCGATGCCTATGCGCTGCGCAGCCTGCTCGACGGTGAGCCGGCGGTGGCCCTGCAGATCATCCAGAGCCCGGGTGCGAATGCACTGGATGTGTCGGCCGCCGTGCGCGAGACCATGGCCAGGCTGGAGAAGAACTTCCCGGAAGGCCTGTCGTCGCGCATCGCGTATGACCCGACGGTCTTCGTGAGGGCCTCGCTGGAATCGGTTGCCACGACGCTGCTGGAAGCAATCATCCTGGTGGTCATCGTGGTGGTGTTGTTCCTGCGCAACTGGCGCGCATCGCTGATCCCGTTGCTGGCCGTCCCGGTGTCCCTGATCGGCACCTTCGCCGTCATGCACCTGATGGGGTTCTCACTCAATACCCTGTCCCTGTTCGGCCTGGTGCTGTCCATCGGCATCGTCGTCGATGATGCGATCGTGGTGGTGGAGAACGTCGAACGGCATATCGAGGACGGCGAGGAGCCGCTGGAGGCCGCGCGGCGTGCCATGCGCGAGGTGACCGGGCCGATCATCGCCATTACCTCGGTGCTGGCTGCGGTATTCATTCCCACAGCCTTCCTGACCGGCCTGCAGGGCGAGTTCTATCGCCAGTTCGCCCTGACGATCGCGATCTCCACGATTCTGTCCGCGGTCAACTCGCTCACGCTCAGCCCGGCGCTGGCCGGGATGCTGCTGCGACCGCGCACGATCGCACCTCCACGCGATCCGCGCAGCCTGCGTGGCCGTGCCGGGCGGGTGTTCGAGCGACTCAGCCGTCCCTTCGAACGTGCACCGGATGCGTATGGCAATGGCGTGCGCAAACTCGTGCGGGTCAGTGGGGTAGCGCTGTTTGTTTACGGTGGATTGCTCGCGCTGACCTTGTTCGGCTTCAAGGTGGTGCCGCCCGGTTTCGTGCCGATGCAGGACAAGTATTACCTGGTGGGCATCGCCCAGTTGCCCAACTCGGCCTCGTTGGACCGCACCGACGACGTCGTCAAGCAGATGTCGAAGCTCGCACTTGCCGAGCCGGGCGTCGAGAGCGTGGTCGCCTTCCCGGGGCTGTCGATCAATGGCTTCGTCAACGTGCCCAACGCAGCGGTCATGTTCGTCATGCTCGATCCGTTCAAGGACCGTACGTCGCCTGATCTCGCGGCGACGGCGATCGCGGGACGCCTGCAGGCGAAGTTTGCCGGCATCCAGGATGGCTTCCTTGGTGTGTTCCCGCCACCGCCCGTCCCCGGGCTGGGCGCTACGGGCGGCTTCAAAATGCAGATCGAGGATCGCGGCGGGGTGGGGCTGGACGCCTTGGTCCAGCAGACCCAGATCCTGATGATGAAGGCCACCGAATCCGGCCAGGTCGCCGGATTGATGACCAGTCTGGATGTCAACGCGCCGCAGCTGGACGTGGTGATCGACCGGACCAAGGCCAAGAGCCAGGGCGTGCCCTTGGCCGATGTCTTCGAGTCCCTGCAGGTCTACCTCGGCTCGCTGTACATCAACGACTTCAACCGCTTCGGGCGCACCTACAAGGTCACCGCTCAGGGGGACGCGGAACATCGCATGCAGGCCGAGGCGATCGGCCAACTGCAGGTCCGCAATGCCGCCGGTCAGATGCTGCCGCTGTCGTCATTCGTGACGGTCACGCCTAGCTCGGGTCCGGACCGTGTCATCCACTACAACGGCTATCCCTCCGCCGACATCTCCGGCGGCGCGCCGCCCGGGGTCAGCTCGGGGCAGGTCGTGGCGGTGATGGAACGCCTGGCCAAGGACGTGCTGCCCGAGGGCGTGAGTTTTGAGTGGACCGAACTGACCTACCAGCAGAAGCTGGCCGGCGACGCGGCGCTGTACATCTTCCCGCTGTGCGTGCTGCTCGCCTACCTGATCCTCGCCGCGCAGTACAACAGCTGGTTGCTGCCGCTGTCGGTGCTGCTGATCGTGCCGATGTGTCTGCTCAGTGCGATCGGCGGCGTCTGGCTGATGGGGGGGGACAACAACGTGTTCGTGCAGATCGGCCTGATCGTCCTGGTGGGGCTGGCGGCGAAGAATGCGATTCTGATCGTCGAGTTCGCCCGGACACTCGAGGCAGAGGGATGGGCCACCGTGGATGCGGTGGTGGAAGCGTGCCGCCTGCGGCTGCGTCCCATCGTGATGACGTCGTTGGCCTTCATCGCCGGTGTGGTGCCGCTGGTACTGGCGACCGGTGCGGGCGCCGAGATGCGCCAGGCGATGGGCGTCGCGGTCTTTGCCGGCATGTTGGGGGTGACCGTGTTCGGCCTGTTCCTGACGCCGGTGTTCTATGTGGTGATCCGCCGCATTTCGTCCCGCTTCGAGAGGCGCAAGCGCGGCGCCATCCATCCTGCACAGGAGAATGCGTCGTGAACGATCGTCGCCGCAGGGTGTTCCTGCTTCCTCTTGCCGCAGGCGTGATGCTGTCCGCCTGCGCGTCGGTGGGGCCCAACGTCTCCTCGCCAGCGCTGCCCAACCTGCCGTCGGCGCCGTTCCCCACCGAGTTCCGCGTGGGGTCGGCCGGGCTTTCACCCGGTGCAGTGGACGCGGCGTGGTGGCAGTCCTTTGATGATCCGGTGCTGACCTCGCTGATCCAGCGCGCATGGGCGGCCAACCATGACATCGGGCTCGCCGCCGCACGCCTGGACGAAGCCAAGGCGATGCTTCGCGAGAGTCGGCAGGGCTTCCTGCCGCGAGGCAGCGTAGGCGTGGGGCATGAGAACCGCCGGCTGGGCGAGGTGGAACGCGGACCGGGCCAGGCGCGCCGGACCGAGACCTATCGGGCTGCAGTCGATGCCTCCTGGGAGATCGATCTGTTCGGCCGTGTCCGCCGCTCGGCGGAAGCGGCACGGGCCGACGCCGGGTCACGCGAAGCGCTGCTGCGCGATATGCAGGCCAGCGTCGCCGCGGCGGTGGCGGCCACCTGGTTCGAGCTGGGCGGGCTGGAGGCGGAGCTCGGCGTGGTCGCCGAGATCACCCGGAGCCAGCGCGACAGTCTGCGGCTGGTCGAGGGGCTCGTGGAGGCCGGCTCGGCCAATGAGGTCGACCGGCTGCGGGCGGACGCCGCGCTGCGCGCCGTTGAGGTGGTGGCGCCCGAACTGGCGCACCGCCGCACCGTGGCCTCGAACGCACTCGCCCTCCTGCTGGGTGAAACACCGCAGACCTTCGCCGCACCCTCGACCTCAACCGCACGCGACGTGCTGGCGGTCCGCAGGATCGCCGTGGGTGATCCCACTGCGCTGCTGGCACGACGTCCGGATATCGAAGCGGCGGAGTTGAGCCTGGCAGCGGCGACCGCTCGCATCGGCGTAGAGACCGCAGGGCTGTATCCCCAGATCGAGGTGCAGGGGTCGATTGGCGTGGTGGCGGGCAGCCTGGGCTCCACGGGCGGCAGTTCGGCGCTGTCCAGCCTTCTGGCACCGCTGCTGCGCTGGTCCTTCCTGGATACCGGACGGGTCCGCGCCCGGATCGCGGCGAGTGAAGCACGTGCGCGTGAAGCGCTGATCCGCTACGACCAGACCGTGCTGCGTGCGCTGGAGGAAACCGACAATGCGTTCGGTGCCTTCAGCGCGGCCGGCGATGCGCTGCAGCTCCGGCTCCAGGAAGCATCCGCCACGGGTCAGGCAGCAGACCTTGCACGCGCGCAGTTCGCCCACGGGGAGGGCATCTATCTGGATGTCCTGGAGGCGGAACGGGCCGACTTCGCCAGCCGGCGTGCCTTGGTGGTAGCCCGGACCAACCAGCGCCTGGCCATTGTCAGCATCTACAAGGCGCTGGGCGGTGGCTGGCTGCCCTGCACGCGGGAAGCGATCGACTGTGGTGGCGCACATGGGTGAGCGACAGCCATGACCCGACATGTCGAACTACGCTCCGCAGGACGAACCCTCGTCGTGCCGGAGGGAACCACCGTGCTGGACGCCGCGTTGGCCGCGGAGGTGGCGTATCCGCATGGCTGCCGCTCTGGCAGGTGCGGGTCCTGCCTGTCCCGCGTGATCAGCGGGAATGTCGTGCACCTGGAGCACAGTCGCTTCGCACTCACGGACGAGCAGAAGGCCCAGGGCCTGTTCCTGGCGTGCCGTGCGCTGCCGGGAAGCGACCTGGTCGCTGCCTATGCGGGTGATGTCGATGCATGTCCTTCGCCCGCGATGCAACGCCTTGAATATCGGGTTGAAGCGATCGAAACCCTGACCCATGACATCAAACGCATCCGGCTCGCCACCTGCGGCGCCGAGCTGGCGTTCAAGGCGGGCCAGTATGCGCGACTGACGTTCCCGGGCGTTCTACCGCGCGATTACTCGATGGCCGGCGGTGCGCTCGACGGCGAGCTCGATTTCCATATTCGCCGCGTGCCGGGCGGCGCCGTGACCGAGTGGATCCACGCGTCGCTGAAACCGGGAGATCCTGTGCTGGTGGAGGGGCCCTTGGGCGTCTCCCACCTGCGCAGCCAGCACGACGGCCCCATGCTCTGCATCGCCGGGGGCTCGGGCCTGGCCCCCATCCAGGCCATCGTGCACGCGGCGATCGCGGCGGGCATGTCGCAGCCGATCCATGTCTACGTGGGCGCACGCGCTCTCCGTGACCTGTACCGGGTGGCGCATTTCCAGCGACTGGCGCAGACCCAGCCCAACCTGACCTTTACCCCCGTGCTCTCCGACCATCAGCGGCAGACGATGTGGCGGACCGGCTGGGTGACCGATGCCGTGGCCCAGGATCATCCGAATGTTGAAGGGTGGAAGGCCTACGTGGCCGGGCCGCCGTTGATGGTGGATGCAGCCATGCGCGTCCTCAGGGCAGGGGGGCTGCGCCAGGACGATCTCCACGCCGATGTTTTCTTTACGCCGGAGACGGCTGCATGAACGGAACCCAATGTACGGGCGGAGATCGCGGGGCAGGTGATTGACATTGCCACGCTGGCAACGCCGAAGGTGGTCGCTGTATCACTCAATCAGGAAAACACCATGCTCCAGTTCAACATTCCCAACATGACGTGCGGGTCCTGCGCCAGGCCGGTGAGAGATGCCCTGCTGAGCGTCGACCCGCTGGCACAGATCGAAACCGACACGCCGGCGCGACAGGTGCGCGTCGAAACCGCGCTGGACGAGGCCGCCTTCATTGCGGTGCTGGCAGAGGCGGGGTATCCGCACCAGCCGCAGCCGCGCCCGTAATTCCCTTTCTCGAGGAGAAACGTCACATGTTCATGAAACAGCTTCTTACCCTCGGCGTCGCCGCCCTCGGTACCGTGGCCGTGCCGTCTTCGGCGTCCGACGCATCGATCAAAGGCGCCTTTGCGCTCTCCGGTACAACCGAGAAGGTCATCGCCCAACTGTCCATCGAAGAAACCGGCCCGCTGTCCCGCGATCTGCTCATCACCTTCGCCGACAAAACCACCGGGAAGCGCATCGCGCAGTTTGACGAGGAGCTGACACAGGAGCTGCATGTGCTCGCGACCGACAGCGCATTCTCCACCTTCCTGCACGAGCATCCCGGAAAAGCGGGGCCGGACGGTCAGTTCCGGGTCGCGATGACCTTCCCCAAGCCCGGCGTTTACCATGTCTTCGCCGACGCAATGCCGACCGGGCTGGGCCAGCAGGTGGTTCGATTCGACGTCAACGTGAGTGCCCCCGCCGGCGCGACGTCCTCCCAGCCGGTTTCGGCCCCGAGGGAAGGGACCGATGGTCCGTATACCGTCCAGCTGGACAAGGCCGGTCTGCAGGCGGGCAAGGAAAGCATGTTGAACCTGACGGTGTTGAAGAACGGCACGCCGGCGCAGGACCTGGGCCTGTACCTGGGCGTGCCGGCCCATGCGGTGTTCGTGAGCACCGATGACCTTGCCTACGTCCACGCGCATGCGATGTCCGCCGATGCCGCCAAAGGTGCACACGGTGGACACGGCGCAGCGCATCCGCAGCCCGGACCGGTGTCGGCACGGATGATGCTCCACGCACAGCCGCCTCATGCAGGCCGATACGCCCTCTGGATCCAGTTCATGGCCAGTGATGAAATCCGCACGGTACCGTTCGTGGTGGATGTTGCGAAGGGCTCGTAGGCCACCCACCGGTTCCAACCTCTCTGTAGTCGTGGCCGGGGTCAACCCCCGGCCACACCTGTTGGCGCACCGCGCTGGTAGGTCTATTGATTTACGCTGGACGGGCTCGTCTTCCTGCCACGAAGCAGCAGGCTGCCAGCCGCGCAGGCCAGCATGGCGACTCCCGCCACCAGGAAGGCGTCGCTGTAGGCAAGCAGCAGCGCCTCACGATGGATGATCCGGTCCAGCATCGCGAAGGCCTGCTGCCGCTCCAGTGCGAGGCCACTGCCGTAGAGGGCCGTCGCACTATCCACCGGCACCTTTGCCAGCATCCTGACCAGCTCGACCACACGCACCTGGGCCGCCTCCGCGAACGGCGACACTGATTCCCCGATGTGCAATGCATGCAGCCGTTCCCGGGTCACGATGAACTGGCTGGCCACGGCGATGCCGATGGCACCGCCGACATTGCGCACCATCGAGAACACCCCCGCCGCCGAGCCAAGTTCCGCGCGCTCCAGTCCTTCCACGGCCATCACACTGAGCGCGACCACGATCAGCGATTGGCCGATGCCGCGTACGATCAGCGACGGCACGATGACGTTGCTCGCCGCATTGGCGTCCAGGTGGATGTTCATCAGACAGCCCACCGCCATGATGATGAATCCCAGCACGATGGCCGTTCTTACGCTTGTGCGTCTCATCAGCGGCGGCGTAGCGAAGGACATGATGAACTGCACGATGCCGTAGGGAATCATGGTCAGCCCGATCTGGCGCGCGTTGTAGCCATGCACGTCGGAAAAATAATTGGGGATGAGGAATACCACCCCGAAGACCACGGCGCCGAAGGTGAACTGCATCAGGCTGGCCAAGCCGAAGTTGTAGCTGGAAAGCAGTCGCAGATTGAGGAAGGGCTCCTTGCGGCGAAGTTCGATGACGACGAATGCCACCAGGCCCACGGCAGCGACGAGGGAGGCCTCGATGATGAATGACGAGGAGAACCAGTCCTTGCGCCCGCCTTCCTCCAACATGATCTGCAGTGCGGACAGACCCAGCGCCATGGCGATGATCCCGCCCCAGTCGCCCTTCCTGAACTTCTCCAGCGCCATTGGCTCCGGCCGGATCGACCAGCCGATCGCAGCCAGAAGCAGCAGCCCGGGGGGGACCTGGAGATAGAAGATCGCGCGCCAGGAATAGGCATCGGTCAGCCAGCCGCCCAGCGAGGGCCCCGCGGCCTGTGCAACGTTGTTTGCAATGGCGAACAACGCCATGCCGAAGGGATGCTTCGAGGAGGGCAGCTCGGTCACGATGAGCTGGAAGGAAAGCGGGATGAGGACGCCGCCAAAGGCACCCTGCAGGGTGCGCGCCAGGATCATTGCGTTGATGTTGGGCGCTATCGAGCAGGCCATCGAGAAGATCACGAAACCAGCGGCCCCTACCATCAGGACGCGACGGACGGTGAACACCGCCGCCAGCCACGCCGCCAGCGGAATCACGATCATCTCCGCCACGAGATAGGCGGTGGTGATCCACGAGCCTTCTTCGAAGGTGGCGCCCAGCGAGCCGCGTACATCCGGCAGCGACGCATTGGTGACGTGGACGTTCATGCCCGCCATGAAACACCCGACCACGCCGCCGATCACCGCGACCCAGGCGCGCAGGGAGACCGATTCTTCGCCAGGCAGTGCAGTGGCGGCGGTCATGGATTGGATTCCGGCCGGGTATTGATTGCCGCCACGACCGACATTCCCGGCCGGAGGCTGGAGAGCGTCGGCTGGTCGGCATCCACGGCGATGCGCACCGGGATGCGCTGAACGATCTTGGTGAAATTCCCGGTGGCGTTATCCGGCGGCAACAGCGCGAACTGTGCGCCGGATGCCGGCGCGAAGCTCTCGACGCGGCCCTTCAGCACTCCGCCACCCAGCGCATCGACCTCAACCTCCACACGCTGGCCGGGTGCGACGCCCTCCAGCTGTACTTCCTTGTAGTTGGCGATGACGTAGACCTCGTTCGGTACGATCGCCATCAACGGGCTGCCCGGACCGACGTACGCTCCCACCCGCGCGGCACGTTGGCCGATGGTTCCCCCCATCGGCGCGCGGATCACGGTGTGTTCGAGATCAAGGTTTGCCAGCGCCAAGCTGGCTTCGGCCTGCAACAACGCTCCGCGCGCTTCCTCCAACGCGGCACTTGAGCGTTGTCGCTCTGTCGTCAGCACCCTCGCAGAGGCTCGGCTTGCCTCGGCGGTGGCACGCGCGGCCTGCACCGCGGCCTCTGTACGCGTCGCACTGGCGTCGGCGGCTTCCAGGTGCCGTGCATCGGAGGCCTGTTGGTTCTCCAACGCCCGTTCACGCCGATACTCCAGGGTTGCTTGGCGATGATCAGCCTGGCGCGCCTGCACGTCTGCGGTGGTCGCGGCGATCACACTGCGTTGCCGTTCCCCTTGGGCATCAAGATTGGCAATGGCCGCGTATTGCGCGTCCAACGCTGCCTTTGCGGCAGCGACCGCACCCTCGGCCCGGGACACACGCATGCGGTAGTCCCGATCATCGAGCGTCGCCAACACATCGCCCTTGGCGACGCGCTGGTTGTCGCGCACCCCTACGTTGACGATGTAACCGGTGACGCGCGGACTGACGGTAGCAATGTCAGCCCGGACATAGGCGTTATCGGTACTGACCACGAAGCGGCCGGCCGTCCACCATCGAATGCCTGCGCCACCGGCAGCCAGCAGGCACAGCGCGATCGCGCCTATCACCGCGGGGCGGCGTGTCTTGCGGATCAGCGAACCGGACGCATCGGCATGTGCGCTGCGGGAAGGGGTTGTATTGGTCATGTTGGCTATCAGAGGAGGGGGAAGGGGGGTCAGCGCGCCGCATCGACAGCGCGAGTGATCACAGGTCGGCGTACCGCGGGCGCCTGTTCCCAGCCGCCACCGAGGGAGCGGAACAAGGCCACCTGGGCCGAGGCAACGTCGGCCTCCGCCGAGGCGAGCATCGCTTCCGCCTCGACATTCCGGCGCTGCGCATCCAGCGCATCCAGTTCACTTATCGCGCCGGCGCTGCGGCCCACCCCGGCCAGGCGGACGGCCTCGCGGCTCTGCTGGGCAGCCGTCGCCAGGGCGCTCTGCCGGCGCACTGCCGCCGCGTAGGTGGCGAGCGCCTGCTTGACGTCTTTGAGTGCCGTCAGGATCACGGCGTCGAAGCGTGCAAGTGCGGCCACTTCCTGGGCCTCGGCCTTGGCTATCTGCGCACGCGCGGCGTTGCGGTTGGGAAAGTGCCAGGACAGTGCCGGCCCCACACCCCAGACGATCGAGCCGTGGTCGCGCATGCCGTCCACGGTCGGCGCGGAACTGGCTACGGAACCCAGGATGGACACCGTCGGATACAGACTGGCCATGGCTACGCCAATGCGCGCGGTACTGGCCTCAAGCCGCCGCTCCGCCTCGCGGATATCCGGTCGGCGCTGCAGCAGTGCTGTCACGTCTCCGATCGGGATCGGTGCCGTCAGTTGAGGCACGCTGACACAGCCCGTCGCAGGGGGGGGCAGATGATCCGGGGGACGTCCGGTCAGCATGGCCAGTTCGTACAACGCATTCTGCCGCGCGGCCTCGATGGCCGGAATTGCCGCACGTGCCTGTTCCATCAGCGCCGCCGAGCGCGCGACATCCAGTGACGTCGTGCCACCCGCAGCACGCAGCGCGGTCTTCAGTTCCAGGCTGCGCGTGACTACGGCGAGCGACCTTTGCGCTACTTCTGCGCGCGCCGCGAAGCCGCAGCTGTCCAGGTAGGCACGCGTCGTTTCGGCCGCTACGACAACGCGAACACTGTCTTCAGCGGCCAGGGTTGCCGCCTCGTCGGCGTGGGCGGCCTGGATGCTGCGGGCGATCTGGCCAAACAGGTCGAGCCGCCAGCCTGACGAAAGCCCCGCGGTGTAGCGCGGTCCGGTGCGTACCCCGGTTTGATCCAACGCGGCTGCGATCTGGTCACTGACCGTGCTGCCATACCCGATGTCGCTGGACACGGTGGTGACCGGCAGGCGACTGTCCTGGCGTTCCAGGAGCACCGCGTGGGCTTCGGCGAGATTCGCCGAAGCCACCCGAAGATCGCGGTTGTTCTGCAGCGCCTCGCTGACCAGCGCATCCAGCGTGGGGTCCTGATAAAGGCTCCACCATCGAGGCACGGTGGGCAGGCCCACGCTGGTGCTGTCTGATGGGTTGAACGATGGCGCTGCGTCGAGGGTGGAACGGGGGGGGCGCGCTGGACCCACGGCGCATCCGGAGAGGGCGGTGGTAGCCAGCAAACACAACAAGAAGGGACGGGGAACGATCATGGACGAGGGGCTTGTGGGTGTCGTGGAGCCAAGGCATCCATGACACCAGCCTCACCTCTGTCCTTCTCCCGCCTGGCGGACTACCATCGTCGAGATATGGACAAAAAACGCACTGTCAGCGATTGCCACGCCACCGACCGCCCCGTCGCAGCCCTGGCCACGCGACATCCCCATGGTGAACATATCCATCCGCACAGCCACGCGCGGGCGCAGTTGATCCATGCACTCAGCGGCGTGCTGACGGTGGTCAGCGCTGCTGGAAGCTGGGTGGTGCCGGCCGGCAGGGCGGTGTGGATGCCTGAAAATGTTGTCCACGGAATCCACATCGCCGGCAATGTCGCCATGCGGACCCTCTACCTTGAACCGCAGGTGCGGCCCGGGCTTCCCACCCACTGCGAGGTCATCGAGGTATCCGCGCTGCTGCGTGAGGCCATCATTGCCGCCAGCGCGATCCGCCTGGATTACAGCAATGGGGGGCGCGACCAGCGCGTCATGGACCTGATCCTTGACGAGATCGAAGTGGCTCCCCGGCTTCAACTGCACGTCCCGCTGCCGCGCAATCTCAAGCTGCTGCGCCTCTGCGAACGAATGATCGCCGAGCCCGCTGAACCGGTAACGCTGGAAGGCCTGGCGCGCGCGATGAACACAAGCGGGCGAACGGTGGCGAGGCTGTTCCATCGAGAAGTCGGCATGAGTTTTGGCGACTGGCGGCGGCGAATGTGCCTGCTGCTCAGCCTGCCGCGTCTCGCCTCGGGCGTCTCCATCCTCGAGGTCTCGCTGGAGCATGGGTATCAGAGCCCAAGCGCGTTCTCGGCCATGTTTCGCCGCTCTCTTGGGGTGTCACCAACGGAGTATCTGGTCTCCAGAGTGTGAGGTTTTCGGGCTGGGCCGACGAGGAGCATGTCCTTCACGCTCCCTCTACGTCGCCCAGCTTCAACTGAATGCCGGTCATGGCTCTGGCGTAAAGGCCGCTATAGTCCGAACACCCCATAAGAAGGAGGCAGTGCAATGATTCTGACCAAACAACACCTGACGACCGCGCGTACGCTTGCTGTGGCGCTTGTCGCTACCGTGGGCCTGAGTGCCTGTGCGACCTACAAAGACGAGTTTGCAACGATCAACTCCCGCCTCGACCAGCTCGATGTGAAGGTGCAGGGCGCGGCGCAGAGCGCAGAGTCCGCCAATCAGTCGGCGCAGCAGGCCAACCAGCGTCTCGATCAGATCGAGGGCCGCGTCCAGCAGCTCGAACAAGCACCGCGTCGCAAGCCGCGCGGCTGATCGTTCCCGCACCATGTATCACGCAAGTAACGTGTGAATCGGAAACCAGTGGCCTTTGCGGGCCACTGGTTTCCTGTGGTTGTGCAGTCTTCAATGCAAGGAATCGTCCCATCCGTACGCACTCATACCCTGTAACCCGGGCCCTGCGTGGCGCATTGGCCGTGGCGCTGGCGTTCACGAGCATCGGCGTGGCCAGCGCCGAGGATGCTCCCGCTCAGCCAGCCGCCGCCGTCGATGAGCTTCCGCAAGGGCAGAACGTGTCCGAGACCGTGATTGAACTCGCGGGCTGGATCGTCGCGAGCAAGGACAGCCAAGGCTATCCGTTCGCGATCATGGACAAGGCCGCTGCGCAGATCCTGGTCTTCGACGGCGAAGGTCGGCTTCGCGGTGCCGCTCCCGGGCTGTTCGGCTCGGCGACCGGCGACCATATCGCGCCGGGGATCGCCGGTCTCGCCCTGCGCGAAATTCCAGGCCGGGATCGCACGACGCCCGCCGGGCGCTTTGTGGGCGGCTTCGGGCCGTCCATCGACGCGGGGCGCGTCCTGTGGGTGGACTACGATTCCGCCGTCTCCATCCACCCGACGGCGACGGGCGTCCCGAAAGAGCGACGCGCCGAGCGGCTGGCATCGGCGTCGCCGGACGACAATCGTGTCACCCATGGCTGCATCAATGTCTCGCCGGCGTTCTACGAGCAGATCATTCAATCCACGTTCGAGCGCGGCGGGGTGTTCTACGTGCTGCCCGACAAAGCCTCGATAGCGGAGACCTTCCCCGAGTTCGCGAAGAGTCGCGCGACCGCGCAGGCGAAGGATGGAGCAGACGCGGGTGCCACCGGCAAGTAGGCCGGCGTGATCGGCCAAGGCCGTCACCCACCCCCGCTGCTGTCATGGGTCGAGCGATGCCTCAAAGCTGTAGGGGTCGCCCGGATCCGAAAAGCGCAGCAGATAGCGCGCGATGCGCGTGCTGCCGTCGGACAGCAGATAGTCCACCTGCAGGCCGGTCGGATGGTTTTCCTGCTCAGCTCCCAGGTAGGTATTGCTGGGATAGCTGAACCCACCACGGGGCGCTTCCCGGACGGCCGCGCAGATGCCAAACAGCGGCGGCAGGACGTACAGGCGATCACTGTGCAACAGGGGCACGGTCGGGGACAGGCTCAGCACGCCAGCCAATGCAGTGTGTAAGGTGTTCATCGCGGGGAATAGTGCCCGAAATGCCCCTCCAGTATGTCGATGCGCGACGTGTCGACCACGGCGGCGACGTAGCCGTCCGGCCGGATCAGCAGCCACTCGCCCGGTTGCACGCCATAGGCCTCGACGAAGTGCCCCTCGACATCGCGCAGGTCGCCAGCCGGGCCGATGACGTGGACGCGCACCCCCGCACGCGAGGGGGCATTGGACCGATCGCAGGCGTAGCCGAGCAATGTCCAATGCGTTCCGCGCAGCACGTCGAACAGGCGCACGCGCTGCCCACCCGCGCCCTGCAGCGGCGCATCCGGCGCCCGACTGCCCGGCGCGATGCGCCCGCTACGGGCGTCGGCAGGCAGTGTGAGTGACGATTCTGGATAGGCGAGATCGAGCTGCTGCACGTCGCGCCCGCGGCGGTTGTCGCCGCGCTGGGCCTGGGCGAGCAGTGTCGTGGCAAGCCCGAGCATCGAGGCTGCAATGGGGCGTCGCTCTTCCTCGTAGGTATCCAGCAGGGCCTGCGGCGCACCCTTCACCACCGCGGCCAGTTTCCAGCCGAGGTTGTAGGCATCCTGCGCGCTGGTGTTCAGGCCCTGGCCGCCCGTCGGCGGATGCGTGTGGGCGGCGTCGCCGATGAGGAACACGCGGCCGTCGCGGTAGCGGTCGGCCAAGCGCGCGTTCATCCGGTACGCCGATGCCCAATGGACATCGAGCACCGCGAGATCGTCGCGGCCGGTACGCATGCGCACCATGTCCGCCAGCCCGTCGACGGAAAGATCCACGTCACCGTCGAGCGGCACGGGGGCCTGCAGCTGGAACAGCGCCGTTCCCATGAGCGGGCACAGCGAGATGCGCCGCGCCATGTCGTCCTCGTTGAAACTGTGCCAGGCATCGCGCGGCAGTCCCTGCAGGACGATGTCGGCCACCACCGCGCGCACGCCCAGCGTTTTGCCCGGGAAGCCGATGTCCAGTGCCTGCCGCACGAAGCTGCGGCCGCCATCGGCACCGACCAGATAGCGCGTCTGGAGCGTCTGCTCGCCGGTGGGGGTGGCGAGACGAATGGTCACGCCGCTGGCGTCCTGCTCGAAGCCGATCAGTCCATGCCCGAACTCGACCCTGTGGCCCAGCTCGGCAAGGCGATCGCGCATCACGGCCTCGGTCAGGAACTGCGGAACCATCAGCGGCTGGCGGTAGGGTTCGGCCGGCGTGGCCGCTGCGCCCTCAATGACGGCCGTGTCGATGCAGCTGCCATCGGCGCGATGGATCCGGGACACAGGGTAGGGCCCACCGACCGAGAACAGGCGGTCGAGGATGCCCATGTCCTCGAAGACTTCCTGGCTGCGCGGCTGGATGCCCTTGCCGCGTGAGCCATGGAAGGGCTGTTCCCGCTGCTCCACCAGGCGGAATGCCACGCCGCGGCGGGCCAGTTCGATGGCCAGGGTGAGGCCGGCAGCGCCGGCACCGCAGATCACTACTTCAGGGGTCGTGCCCATTTCGCCGCTCCAGGTGTGTGTAATATGCACTTACTTGGAGGGAATGCTATGCCTGCGAAAAAGAAGGTGCAAGATACACATAATTCGGCTGAGCTGAAGTCGCTGCACCTGTCCATGGTCAGCCTCGCCAGCGTGATGAATCGGCCGCGTAACGATGAACGGCTGATCCAGGAGGCCGGCGTGACGCTGGACCAGGCCCTGTTCCGCCTGCTGGTGGTGATCGAGCGGGTCGGCCCCATCGGGGTGGTGGACCTGGCCGACCGGCTGGGCCGCGACTACACCACCATCAGCCGGCAGGTCGCCAAACTGGCGGCGATGGAGCTGGTCACGCGTCGTGGAAACCCCGCGGACCGCCGCATCCGTGAGGCGACCATCGCGCCGAAGGGCAAGGCCATGACCGATCGGCTGGACGCGGCACGCGAGCGGATCGGCAGGGAGATCTTCGCGTCGTGGCCCGCGCAGGATGTATCGGAGCTGGTCCGTTTGATGGCACAGTTCGCCAGCGCGCTGGAAGCCCGCGAGCGGGAGCCGTAACGACGCACCGCGGACGTTTCAGCCTACCGCCCGTCGCTTGGACGCCCCTGTCAGAACCTCAAGGCATCACACGTGAAAGGATTCCTGCTGCTTCCGCTGCTGCTTGCGGTGTCGTTACCCGCCAGTGCCATCGTCATTCGCCACGATGTGGAGGATGTCGCGTACCGCGTTCCTGCCAGCGAGTTTCCCGCTCTCGTGGACATGCCCGGCGAAGGTCACGGCGCGCTGATCGCACCACAGTGGGTGCTGACCGCCGCGCACACGCTGCCGATGCATGCCGGGCTCAAGCAGGTGGTGATCAACGGAACCGCGCGGGAGGTTGAGCGCGTCATCATCCATCCGGGCTACAGGACCCTGCCGCAGACGTTGATCGATCAGGCCATGGCCAGTGGCGAGGCGATGCTGATCGTGGTGTTTCTCGCCTCGGGCGATGATGTTGCGCTGATCCGGTTGAAGGCGCCGGTCACGGACGTAACGCCGGTGGCCCTGTACAGCGACAGCGACGAGGCCGGTCAGATCGCGAAACTCCTGGGGAAGGGCGCAACGGGTACCGGCGCCACCGGGCATTCTCCCAACGGCCCCAATCGCACCGAGCTCCGGCGTGCGTTCAACCGGATCACCAGTGCCTACGACCGCTGGCTCTGCTACGTGTTCGACGAACCGCCGGAAGCGTTGCCGCTCGAGGGCGTGCTGGGCAACGGCGACAGCGGTGGCCCGGTGCTCATCGAGCGCGATGGCCAGTGGCTGCTGGCCGGGCAGGGAGCCTGGAAGGTCGTGCAGGGTAATGTGCTGACGGCTCGACCCGGGCGCTATGGCCAGGTGACCTGCAATGTGCGGATGAGCCACTACGCGGGTTGGATTCAACGCGTGATGACCGAGCAGCCGTAGGCAGTGCGATCTGGACATTGCCCGTCATGCCAGCGGCGAGCGTCGCCACGCGACGTCCGCTGCGTCACGTGTGGACCGTCCGTGGCCCACACGCACCCTGCTGGGCAGATCAGCCCGCCTGACCCAACCGCACCTTCAGCTGATCGATCTCCGCGTCGCTGACGCCGATGGACTTCAGGTAGCCCTCGGCACCGCCGTACTGCTGATGCAGGGCCACCAGGAACATCTCCATGTTCTCCGGCGCGGTGCCCGACATGCCGGCCATCTTCCTGCCGATCTCCGGGTTCTGTCTGATCAGTTCCATGATCTGCGCGTTCATCGCGCTGTCCTTGGGCTGGCCTTCCAGGTAATGCGCGGAGATCGCATAGTTGTGCACGATGTCCGCGCGCGGAACGCCGGCCAGGTCGAGCAGCAGCCCGGCGATGATGCCGGTACGGTCCTTGCCGGCGGTGCAATGGAACAGCACGGTGCCATCGCGCTCGGCGGCGATGCGCTGGAAGACCTGCTTGAACTGTGGCTGGCTGTGATCCAGCCATTGCACGTAGGCCGCGCCCAGCGAGTCCGGGAACGTCGTCATCATTTTCTGCAGGTCCATCTTCTCGGTCCCCATCAGCGAGGTGCGCTGGTAGGCGAAGCGGGGATCGTCGGCCAGCAGGTCCGGCGACTGCGCCTGCTCATCGGCGGTGCGCAGGTCGATATCCAGGGTGACGCCGGCGGCGGCCAGTGCGTCGCGGTCGGCGGCGGTCAGGCGACCGAGGTCCGAGGTGCGCACGAACGCGCTGGCCGGGATCGGCCCATGGGTGCCCTGCAGGCCGGCAAACGTGCGGGTGTTCCATGCGCCCTGCAGCGGAATGACGCGCTGTGCGTCGGCGGCGACCGGCTGCACGTTGGTGGTGCGCGCGGCGGCGGTCGCAGTCTCGGCGACGGGCGCGCGGGCCAGTGCGATACCGGCGCCGGTGAGCATCGGCAGGCTCAGGGCCACGGCAAGGGCGAGTGGGGTGCTTCGGTTCTTCATCGGAATCTCCAGGGCGATCAGAAGGTGACGGTGACGTCCAGGCCATAGGTGCGCGGATCATTGAAGATCCCGCTCTGGCCGAGGGACGCGTTGTTGAGCTTGTAGAACAGGTGTTCTTCGTCGAGCAGGTTGCGCGCCCACAGCGAGACGGCCAGGGTCGAGCCCGTGTTGTTGAGGGGGACGTCGATCAGGGCCACGCGGGCGTTCACGATGAAGGAGCTGTCGGTGAGCATCTGGTCGTACTCGCTGGTGTAGTAGCCATCGGACCAGTTGCCGTCGAGGTGGAACTTGAGTGCGGAGAAATTGGCGAACGGCAGCAGGTAGTCCAGCGACACGCTGCCGGCGTTCTTCGGCGCCAGCAGCGGCTGCACGGTGACCTGCACGCCCGCGCCGAAGGGGTCGACCGCGCTCTGCGCATCGATCCGGGTGTAGGCGTAGTTCAGGCCGACGGTGAGGTTGTCCACCGGCATCACGTTGAATTCCAGCTCCGCACCGCGCGAAGTGCCGTTGCTGAGCGCGTTGGTGGTCACCATCGTGGTGCGGGTCTCGCCGCTGTTGGGGTCGAAGGGCAGCGAGAAATCCATCTGCTTGTGCTCGATCTTCGAATCGAACAGCGCCAGGTTCAGGCGCGCGCGGTTGTCCCAGAACTGCGACTTGAAGCCGAGCTCGAGCGCGGTCACCTCTTCCGGGGCGAAGGCGGTATAGGTCGTGGAGCGCGAGTTGGCGCCGCCGGCCTTGAAGCCGGTGCTGTACTTGGCATACACCATCGCGTTTTCGCCGAGGTCGTAGGCGATGTTCACCATCGGGTCGAAGCGTCCCCACGCATCGTCGAAGGCAAGATCGGTGGCCGCGCCGTTGACGATGTACAGGCTGCCCTTCTTGTCATCGCGCGTATAGCGGCCACCGGCGGTCAGGTGCAGACGCTCGAGGGAGGCCGGCGTCCAGGTGGCCTGGCCGAAGATGCCCAGGCTGTCGGTCCACGCCTTGCTGGCACGATCGACGCGCACGTTGCCCAGGTTCAACGGGTTGGTGGCGGGATTGAGCGTGTAGCTGTTGCCGCCCGGCCCCCACAGCAGCATGTTGGGGGTCTGCGCGTTGTCGCCGGCGGTTTCGTGATAGTAGAAGGCACCCGCCAGGAACTGCACCTGCGAGGTGGTGCCGATCAGCTGGAATTCCTGGCTGTACTGGTGCTGGTAGACCTGGGCCAGGCTGTAACGACCGAACGGCGTGTTCGGGCCGCCATAGGCGGAGATCGCGTCGACCAGGCCCATGTCGAACTGGCCCTGGATCAGTTCCCGGTAGGAGCTGATCGACTTCAGCTCCAGGCTGTCGCTGAGCGTCCAGCCGAGGTTGAGCAGGTGGCCGCTGGTGCGGCCGATGTTGTCTTCCTGCGGGCCACCGAGAATGGCGGAATCACGTCGATCTTCGCTGGCGGTGGCTTTCTGCAGCGGGCTCACGTAGGGGCCCGGGACCAGCAGTTGGGTGTGGTACGGCGTGGTGGCATCGTAGGAGCGGTCGAAGGCATACAGCGCGGAGAAGTCGTCGCTGGGCTGCCACAGCGCGGTGATGCGGGCGCCGCGCTTGTCGTAGCTGTTGAAGTCGCGCTCGCCGCGCATCGGGTTGTCGGTGGTCCCGCCGCGCGTGGCCTGCACGGCGTCGATCTTGACGCTGACATCACCCACTTTCGGCAGGTCCAGGTGCAGGCCGGTGGTGTAGCCGCTGTAGTTGGAGACGCCTGCGCTCACGCGGCCACCGAACTCGCCGGTGGGCTGTCGGGTGACGATGCTGAGTGCGCCGCCTTCGGTGTTGCGGCCGAACAGCGTGCCCTGCGGCCCCTTCAACACCTCGATGCGCTCCACGTCGTACAGCATGCTGCCCAGGCCCTGCGCGCGGCCCATGAACACACCATCGACATACACGCCAACGCCCGCATCGCGTGCGGGCTGGTTGGCATCACCGGAGGCACCGATGCCGCGGATGCCGATGTTCAGTGCCGAGCTGCGGGTCGCGAACGGGGTGACCCGCAGCGAGGGGATCGAGCCATCGGACAGGCTGCCGATCGAGATCGCGCTGCGGTCCTTCAGTGCTTCGGCATCCACCACGGAGACCGAGATCGGGGTGTCCTGCAGATTGGTGGCGCGCTTCTGGGCGGTGACGACCACCTGATCCAGCGCGACGACGTCGCGGGCGGCGCTATCGGTGGTCGTCGCGGTGTCCGCGTCGTCGGCCAGGGCGAGGCCGGGCAGGGCGGTGGCGATGGCGAGGGCTAACAGGTGGCGGTGCAGCTGGGCATGGCGCATCGAAGTGTTCATGAAAGGAGGGGGCCGGCGCAGTCTGGGCGCGCAAAATGACAGATGAATGACCGTTCATTCATCCGCCGGCTGTCGTACCATCCGTCCTCAACTGGACGCCTGCCATGACGAGCAATGACGCTTAATTCCCTCTCCGGCGCCGCCGCCGACGACACCGCCGCCGCCCGTGCCGAGGCGCAGCGACAACGCATCCTCGATGCCGCGCAGCGCTGCTTCATCGCCCGTGGTTTCCACGCCGGCTCGATCAGCGACATCGCCGCAGAGGCGGAGATCAGCCAGGGTCTGATGTACCGCTACTTCCAGAACAAGCGCGCACTGATCCTGGCCTTGATCGAACGGCAGCTCGCGCACGACGAGGAGGCGATCGGGCACATGCCGGCCGCCGCCGATCTGGTCGACGGGCTGCTGCGCTGCTACCAGCGGTGGGCGCGCGGCGAGACGCTGGAGACCCGCGGCAATGCCATCGCCAATGTCGCGCTGTATGCGGAGATCACCGCCGAAGCGCATCGCGATCCCGTGGTGGCCGAGGTGCTGCGCCGGCACGACAGGCTGACCAGTGCGGCGATCACCGCGTGGCTGCGGCAGCACGACATCGCGCGCGGCCGTACCCCCGAAGACGCCGATCTGGAACGCCGCACGTTGTTGATGCGGTTGCTGGTCGAGGGCCTGGCGATGCGTGCGGTACGCGATCCGGACCTCGCGGCGGAGACCGTGCGGGATCTGCTGGCGGTGGCGATTGCGAGCGTGCTGGCCATTTAACGGGACGGTACAGCGCCGTGCGCACACTGGTTTCCTCTGCAACGCCCCTCATGCACCGGAACCGGAGATCCCATGTCCTTCAAAGCCCTCCTTGCCACGCGAAGCGGTGACAGCATCACGGCTGGCCTCGTCGATCTGACCGAACAGGATCTGATGCCCGGCGACGTGACCGTTGCCGTGGAGTATTCCACGGTGAACTACAAGGACGCGCTGGCGCTGAGCGGCCGTTCGCCCGTGATCCGTACCTTCCCGCTGATCCCCGGCATCGATCTGGCCGGCGTGGTCGAGACCTCCAGCCATCCGGGCTACGCCGCCGGTGATCGTGTACTGGTCAACGGCTGGGGCTTGAGCCAGACCCATCACGGCGGCTATGCACAGAAGGCGCGCGTGCCGGGCGAGTGGCTGGTGAAGATTCCCGAGGCCTTCTCCAGCCGCGACGCGATGGCGATCGGCACCGCCGGCTATACCGCGATGCTGTCGGTGCTGGCGTTGGAACATGGCGGTGTATCACCGGACCAGGGGGACATCCTGGTCACCGGCGCCAACGGTGGTGCCGGCTCCATCGCGATCGCGCTGTTGTCCGCGCTCGGCTACCGGGTGGTCGCCTCGACCGGCCGGCGGGAGGAGTCCGACTATCTCAAGGCGCTGGGCGCGGCCGAGATCATCGACCGCACCACGCTGTCCGAACCGGGTGCGCCGATCGCCAAGGAACGCTGGGCGGGTGCGATCGACGCGGTGGGCAGCCATACCTTGGCCAACGTGCTCGCACAGACCCGCTATCGCGGTGTGGTGGCGGCCTTCGGTCTGGCCCAGGGGGCCGATCTGCCGGGCTCCGTGCTGCCTTTCATCCTGCGCAACGTAACGCTGGCCGGCATCGATTCGGTGAACGCGCCCTACGCAGCGCGCGAGCAGGCGTGGACGCGCCTGGCCAGCGATCTCGACCTGGGCAAGCTGGCCCGCACCACGCAGGTGATCGGACTCGCCGAGGTGCCCGCACTTGCGGGGCAGGTACTGCAGGGCCGCGTACAGGGGCGCACCGTGGTGGACGTCAACGCGTGATCCGGCCCGCGCACGCGGCCGACGGGCAGCAGGCGCCTGCGGTGGATCAGCCCGTTACGCCGGCGGCGGATGGGCGCCCTGCAGCGGCTTGACCAGCTGTTCGGCCATGGCCTTGTAGATCGGCACGCGGCATACCAGGCCGGAGACGCCGCGCGCGATCAGCACCGTTGCCAGAATGGGCAGCAGCATGTCGCTGCTGTCCGTCAGTTCCAACGAGATGACCGCGGAGGTCAGCGGTGCCTGGGTCACCCCGGTGAGATAAGCGCACATCCCCAGCAGGACGAAGATGCGCTCATCGACCGAGGGCATGATGGCGGCGAGGTTGTGCCCCAGGCCGGCGCCGACGGCCAGGGCGGGCGAGAACAGCCCGCCGGGAATGCCGGCGACATAGGAGACCAGGTTGGCGAGGAGCTTCATGAGGCCGAACTCGTGGCCGACCGAGGGCGCGCCCTGGACCAGCCCCCGGGCCTGCTCGTAGCCGGTGCCGAAGGCGCCCGCACCAAAGGCCGCCGCCAGCAGGACCAGGGCGAGCCCACACAGGGCAGCCAACAAGACGGGATGCCGCTGCCGCAGCTGACCCAGCCAGCGTGGCCGGCCTGCCATGGTCAGCAGTACGGCGTTGGCGAACACACCGCCCAGCAGGCCCGCGACGACGCCGCACAGGACGATCGCCAGCCAGGCCTGGCCGAGCGGCAGGGTCGCGGTGACTTTGCCGAAGTAGGTGTAGTTGCCGAGCAGGCCCAGGGACACCACGCCACCCACGATGACCGCGGTCAGCAGCGTGCCGGAGAAGCGGTGCTCGAAACGGCCGCTGAGCTCTTCGATGGCAAACACGATGCCCGCCAGCGGCGTGTTGAACGCCGCCGCGATACCGGCTGCGCCACCGGCCAGCAGAAAGTGCGACAGCTGCTTGGGATCGCGGAATCCGAACCATCGCCCGAACATGTACATCACGCTGGCACCGACATGCACGGTAGGGCCCTCGCGGCCTACCGAGGCGCCCCCGAGCAGGGACAGGGTGGTCAGGGCGAGTTTGCCTGCCGATACGCCCAGCGAGAGGTTGTCCCGCCGGAACGACGGTGTCGGCACATCGAGCGCCGCGATCACCTGCGGAATTCCGCTGCCACGCGTGGGTTTGAGTGCGCCACTGGTCAGCCATGCCAGCAGCGCGAAGACCGCCGGGGTCACCAGCAGTGCCCACCAGATCGAGTGGGCGATGATCGACTGGAACACCCTGAAGGCGGCGTCGCTGGCCTTGGCGAACACGATCGCGACCAGGGCCACGGCCACCGCACCGCCCCACAGGGCCGCACGGCGCTTCCACGCATCCTTGGAAAGCAGAGGGCGTTGAGGGTCGGGTGAGGTCATGAACCGCATTGTCTCACGCCGATCCGCCGGTCTTTTTCACTGAATCTGTCGGTTTGCGCTCAGGCGAAGACATGGGCGGACCGGTGCCCGCCGCGCTACTGGGTGCCGGATGTGTCCGGCGGCGGCACGCGGTGGAGGACGGCATCGTAAGGGACAAGATCCAGGAAGGCGGTGACCTCGACAGCCTTGCCGTCGCGCATGCGGAATATCCAGACGTAGTCGTTGTGATACGGCCTGCCGTCCAGGGCCACTGCGTTGCCGGTCCAGTGGATGATCACATGCTCGCCGTCCGCCCATATCTGCCGCGAGGTTGGGCGGACCGGGGTGCGCAGGCGGCTGACGAAGGGGCGGACCGCGCGGGCGATGAAGTCCTCCCGCCCGCGATAGGTGCCTGATGTCGGGCTGGAGCCGGCGATGGTCCACACGACATCGGGTGCGAGCGTCTCGTTGAAGAATGCCGAGCCGCCGGCTGACCATCGATTGAAGGCCTCGCTGACCACCTGCTTGTTGCGCGCGGCGTGCGGCGGTGTGGTCTCGGCCGATGCGGGGATCGGGATCAATGGCCCAACGGCAAGCGATGCCAGGCTGATTGCAAGGGCGACTGTCCAGCCAGATGGAAAGGTGGCCATGGCTTACCTCCGCCCGCTCAGCGTGGAGGTGCCGAAGATCAACTGCTGCGCCATCGGCCGGCCGATGAAGCGTGCGGGGAAGATCGGTGCCGGTGCGCTGGCCTCATCCAGGCGCGCCAGGTGTGCCTCGCCCAGCACCACGTCCAGCGCGCCAAGATTGTCTTCGGCCTGCGCCACGGTGCGCGCGCCGATGATCGGCGACACCACCGCCGGATTGGCCAGCGTCCAGGCGATCGCCACCTGCGAGCGCGACACGCCCAGTTCCTCGGCCACTTCGCCCACCACCGCGGCGATGTCCAGTGCGCGTTCGTTGAGATGGCCGATCGAGGCGATCACGCCCTTGCGACTGCTCGCCACGTCGGCGCCATTTTCGTCGGAGAGATCGGCGCGGGTGTATTTGCCGGTCAGGATGCCGCCGCCAAGAGGCGACCAGGGCAGCACGCCCAGGCCCATGGCCTCCGCCATCGGCAGCAGTTCGTGCTCCACCGTGCGTTCGACCAGGCTGTATTCGATCTGCAGCGCCACCAGCGGCGCCCAGCCGCGGAGGTCCGCCAGGGTCTGCAGTTCGGCCACGCGCCAGGCGGGCGTGTTGCAGATGCCCAGATACAGCACCTTGCCGGTGCGGACGAGATCGTCCAGCGCACGCATCACTTCGTCCGGCCGGGTAGTGAAGTCCCAGGCATGCAGGTACATCAGGTCGATCCGGTCGGTGTCCAGCTGGCGCAGGCTGGTTTCGACCGAGCGCACGAGGTTGTAGCGGTGGTTGCCGCCGGAATTGATGTTGGTGGCATCACGGGCCATCGTGAACTTCGTGGCCAGCACCAGGCGGTCGCGCCGGGCCTTGGCGAAACGGCCGAGGATCTGCTCGGCGGCGCCGTTGGTGTAGTTGACCGCGGTATCGATGAAGTTGCCGCCGCGGTCGACATACACATCGAAGATCCGTCGGGCTTCGGCGTCGTCGGCGCCCCAGCCCCAGTCGGCGCCGAAGGTCATCGTGCCCAGCGACAAGGGCGAGACGCGCAGTCCGGCGCGGCCGAGCAGGCGGTAATGATCGAGCGAGGTGTGGGAGGTCATGCGAGCGTTCTCCGTGGCGGGCAGGGCATTGCCTGCGGGGGCGCCCATTGTTCCGGCGCGCTGCCATGGGCCGGTAGCCGTGTCCTCCGGGAAGCTTGCACGATCGTCCGGCGCTGGCGGATGATGTCGGGCACTCCCAGCGCGTCCATGGAGACGGCCACATGGCCTCGCTTGCAGAGTTCCGTGATGCCATCGCCCGGCAGGCCCTGCGTGATGGCACCTTCGACTGCCGGCTGCCCGGCGTGAAGCTGATCCGGTGCAGCACCCCGACGATGCCCATGCCGGTGATCTATGAGCCGACCGTGTGCTTCGTGGCCCAGGGCCGCAAGCGCGCCTTGCTGGGGTCGAGCGTCTATCACTACGATCCGAGCTGCTATCTGCTGGCATCGGTCGGGCTGCCGGTGATGGGCGCGGTGATCGAGGCGACCGCGGCGCAGCCGTATCTGAGCCTTCAGATCGATCTCGATGCGGCCGTGCTGGGTGAGCTCGCGCTGCAGTACCCCCGGCCCGCCACAGAGCACCGGGCGCCCGCAGGCCTTTCCCTCAATGCGATGACCCCCGGGTTGCTGGACGCCACGACACGCCTGGTTGCCTTGCTGGATTCACCGGCGGATGCGGAGGCGCTCGGTCCGCTGGCGCTGCGCGAGATTCTCTATCGGTTGTTGACCGGTCCCGACGGCAGCGTGCTGCAGGCGATGACGCGCGGCGACAGCCGGCACGGGCAGATTGCCCGCGCGATCCTGTGGATCCGGGCGAATTTCCGGGGTGCCTGCCGTATCGATGAGGTGGCGCGCATTGCCGGCATGAGTCGCTCGAGTTTCCATGCGCACTTCAAGACGGTCACGGCGATGAGCCCGCTGGAGTTCAGGACGCAGTTGCGGATGCAGGAGGCGCGGCGGCTGATGGTCAGCGGGGGACTGGATGCGGCGGATGCCGGTCACAGGGTGGGCTATGAGAGCCCGTCTCAGTTCAGCCGGGACTACGCGCGGCTGTTCGGGGTGCCGCCGGCGACGGATGCGCAGAGACTGAGGTTGGCCGACGCATGAGCGTTGGCGTGACGGTTGCGGGCATGTGGCGCGAGGAGCTGCGGGACACCGTGGTGTGGCCGCACTCCCATGTTGCCCGCGCAGTGAGCGGGTAGACCCGCCGGTCAGACCGGGGCGAAACCGCGGGTGGTCTTCTTTTCGTTCTTCTCCGCCTTCTTTTCCTTGGCGGTCTTGGCAGGTTTCTTCTTCTGCTCTTTCTGTTTGTTCAGGCCTTTGGCCATGGCGACGCTCTCCAGGTGGGTTGCAACGGGGCGAGCATGGCACATCCGGTGGCGGACAGGGCGCCAGGGCGCGTCGGCCGCCTTGGCGATATCAACGGCTGCTCGGGCATGTCTTCGCAACGACGTCCGGCGCGACCTCCCCACACTGCGATCCGCCTGCTGCGGCGTCCCCCGGCCCAGCCTCCGTCTCGCCGTCCACGGCATCCACGCCGGCCAGTTGCCGGGCCAGTGCAACATTGGTGATATGCCCCTGCAGAAAAGGCAGTCCGCCGAACAGGTTCATGCGCCTATCTCCACTTGAATGTAGTTGACGATAAGTTCAGGCAACCTGACCCGCGCGGCCGAGACGGAACCCGTGGAACGGGGCCGCGGGTTGGTCGTAGCAATGGATGACCGGGCGATGTCAGCTCATGCCGGAGTCGGCCAGTAGACACTGTCCGGGGTCGAGCGTGCGCCGAAAATGGCCTGGCCGACCCGTACGACAGTGGCGCCTTCCTCGATGGCGATGTCGAAATCGCCCGACATGCCCATCGACAGTTCGTCCAGGCGGATGCCCGGCGGCAGCGTGGGGCGGAGCCGCTCGCGCAGGTCGCGCAGCCGCGTAAAGCACGGGCGTACCTGTTCCGGGTCCGACGAGAACAGCGCCAGGGTCATCAGCCCACGCACGCGCAGGTTCGGGAACGCCGGGAGTTGCTGCACGAAGTCGGCGACCTCGATCGGGTCCAGGCCGTACTTGCTGTCCTCACCGGAGGTGTTGACCTGCACGAAGACGTCCAGCGTGCGCTGCTCCAGTGCCAGCCGCTGATCCAGCGCCTGTGCCACCCGCAGGCTGTCGAGCGCCTGGAACTCACTCGCGAAGCGCGCCACGTCACGTGCCTTGTTGGTCTGCAGGTGGCCGATCACCGACCAGCGCAGGCCGGGCAGGTCGGCCATGGCCGCGGCCTTGCGCTGGGCTTCCTGCACCTTGTTCTCGCCGAGCTCATGGCAGCCGGCTTCCCACGCCATGCGCAGGCGGGCTTCATCGACGGTCTTGCTGACCGGCAGCAGGCGCACGCCGGCCGGGTCGCGCCCGGCCAGTGCACAGGCGCGGACGATGCGTTCGCGCACCGCCTCCAGGTTGTGGCGGATCTCGTCGACGGTGGTGGCCTGGGGCCAGGTGGGGGCAGCGATGTGCATGGGGGCTCCGGAAGCGGGGACGGCTGCGGCGCGTCGGCGCGCCGGCAGGGCGGTCCCGTGACAACGGACAGGTTGTCATAGCGCTACACGAAAATCACCGCCCGCCGATATCAGGGCGCCGCAGCGGAGTGCGGGCTGACGTAGTGCGACTGTTCGTCGTTGTTGAGGAAGATCAGTTCGGGCTTGCCCTGCCAGGAGGTCAGCATCGCGCCGGTGCTGTTCTGGTGCTTGACCACCAGGGTGGCGCCGCGGTCCGGGTTGGCGGTGACCTTGAACACTTCGGTGGTGCCGGTGGCATCGTCCAGGGTGAGGATCGCCTCGTCGCCGACATCGGCGGTGCCGTAGCCGCCACGCTCGGAGCCATCGGCACCGAGCAGGATCAGGCCCGACAGCGGTGACGCGCGCGGCCCCTGGGTCACACCTTGGGTGAGCGGGTCGGGGACCGGTGCGCCGAGGATCACCCGCGCCTGGCCGTTGGCATCGCGGATGACCAGGCCCCGCGCGGTGATGACACGCTCATCGGACTGGCTCTGGTGCAGGCGCAGCGCGGTCCACCCGGAAACCGCCAGAGCAAGGCTGGACACAACCAGCGTGGTGAGGGTCAGCGCGCGCGACATACCGTCTCCGGATCCTTGGAAGGGTGCGACCATACCGGATAGGCCATTCACGGCACCAGTCGGAAAACTCTGGAATTGGATTCATAGTGTGAGGTGGGTCACGAGATGGCTCAGCGGAAATCGCGACTGTGGGTGCGCACGCCGTCGATCAGGTTGTCGATGTTGTGCATCTGGCGGACGATCAGGTGCTGCACGCCGTCCACGCGTTCGAGGCGGCCATCGATCTGCATCAACTGCGCTTCGACCAGCACCCGATGCTGGCGGTCGGCGATCTTGCGCCAGACCACCGCGTTGACCATGCCGCATTCGTCTTCCAGGGTGAGGAAGGTGACGCCGCTGGCGGTCTGGGGGCGCTGGCGCATGCGCACCAGGCCGGCAAACCGCACGCTGCGCCCGTGTGGCAGTGCGCTCAGTTCGTCGGAACGGTGGCAACGGCGCTGGCGCAGTTGGCTGCGGATGAACGACACCATGTGCCGGCCCAGCGTGGTGCCGGTGCTGTTGTAGTCGGCCTGCATGTCCTCGAAGGCGCTCGGCAGCGGCAGCGGCACGGCGGTTTCAGCGGTGGCGCGCGCGGTCTCGAACAGCGGCAGTGGCTTCTCCACGCCGGAAACCTCCCAGCGCGCGCGATGGCGATGGCCGCTCAAGCCCTTGAGTGCACCGGCATCGGCCAGCAGGCCCTGGTGGCGACGGTCCAGCTGCGCGCGCTGGCTCAGGTCGGCGACGCTGTCGAACGGCGCGCGGTGGCGCGCCTGTACCAGTCCGGTGGCGACCGCCTCGCTGAAGCCATCGACCAGGCGCAGGCCCAGGCGGATGCCGAACGGGCGATCCGGCGAGGTGGGTGGGACCAGGGTGCAGTCCCACGCGCTGTAGCGCACGTCCACCGGCAGCACCGGCACGCCATGGCGGCGCGCGTCCTGCAGGATCTGGTCCGGGGTGTAGAAGCCCAGTGGCTGGCTGTTGATCAGGCTGGCGGCAAACGCGGAGGGGTGGTGGCACTTGAGCCAGCAGCTGACATAGGTGATCAGCGCGAAGCTGGCCGCGTGGCTTTCCGGGAAGCCATAACTGCCGAAGCCCTTGATCTGCTCGAACAGGCGCTCACCGTACTCGCGGCTGTAGCCGTTGGCGGCCATGCCGGCGAGCAGTTTGTCGCGGTGCGGCTCCAGCCCGCCGTGGCGCTTCCAGGCGGCCATCGAACGGCGCAGCGCATCGGCCTGGCCGGGGCTGAAACCGGCGGCGGCGACGGCCAGCTGCATCACCTGTTCCTGGAACAGCGGCACCCCGAGAGTGCGCTTGAACACCTTCTCCAGCGCGGGCGGGTAGTCGATCTCTTCGATGCCTTCTTCTTTCAGCTTCTTCCGTCGATTCAGATAGGGATGGACCATGTCGCCCTGGATCGGACCCGGGCGCACGATCGCCACTTCGATCACCAGATCGTAGAAACAGCGTGGCTGCATGCGCGGCAGCATCGCCATCTGCGCGCGCGACTCGATCTGGAACACACCCAGGGTGTCGGCGCGGCAGATCATGTCGTAGGTGGGGCCATCATCCGGCGGAATCTTCGCCATGCTCATCGGCGGTTCGCCATGTGCCTCCAGCATCGCCAGGCATTTGCGCACGGCGGTAAGCATGCCCAGCGCCAGGCAGTCGACCTTCATCAGGCCGGTGGCATCCAGGTCGTCCTTGTCCCACTGGATCACGGTGCGGTCGGCCATGGCCGCGTTTTCCACCGGCACCATGGTGGACAGGGGGTGTTCGGAGATCACGAAACCGCCCGGGTGCTGGGACAGGTGGCGCGGGAAGTCGACCAGCTCGGCGGTCAGCGCGACCACCCGCCGCATCAACGGCGTCTCCGGATCGAAGCCGCGCTCGCGCAGCGCCTCGGGCAGCGGCTCGTGGCTGCTCCAGCGGTCCAGGCAGGCGGCCAGCTCATTGACCTGGTCCGGCGGCAGGCCCAGCACCCGCGCCACATCGCGCACCGCGCTGCGGCCACGGTAGCTGATCGCCACCGCGGTCAACGCGGCGCGTTCGCGGCCGTAGCGGTTGAACACGTACTGCAGGACTTCCTCACGGCGCTCGTGTTCGAAGTCGATGTCGATGTCCGGCGGCTCGTCGCGCTCGGCGGAGATGAAGCGTTCGAACAGCAGGTCCATGTCGCTGGGGTCGATCTCGGTCACGCCCAGCACGTAGCACACCGAGGAATTGGCGGCCGAGCCGCGGCCCTGGCAGAGGATCTGCTGGCTGCGCGCGAAGCGCACGATGTCGTGCACGGTCAGGAAGTACGACTCGTACTGCTTGGTGTGGATCAGCGCCAGCTCGTGTTCGATCTGGTGGCGCTGCCGGGGCGTCTCGCCCGTTGGCCAACGCCACTGCATGCCTTCCTCCACCAGCACCCGCAGCCAGCTGGCCGGGTCGTGGCCGGCCGGCACCAGTTCGCGCGGGTAGGTGTACTGCAGCTGCTTGAGATCGAAGTGGCAACGCTCGGCGATGCGCAGCGTCTCGGCCAGCAGCTCGGGCGGGTACAGCGTGGCCAGGGCCTGGCGGGTGCGCAGATGACGCTCGCCATTGGCGAACAGGCGCCAGCCGGCGTCGCCGAGCGTGCAGTGGTGGCGGATCGCGGTGAGGGTGTCCTGCAGCGCGCGGCGGCGACGCACATGCATGTGCACATCGCCGCTGGCCACCAATGGAATGCCCTGGTCGCGGCCGAAACGACGCAGGCGCTGCAGGCGCGCGCGGTCGTCGGCCTCGCGGTGCAGTTCAACCGCCAGCCACAGCCGCTGCGGGAAGCAGGCCTGCAGCCACTGTGCATCCTCGATGCCCGGGGTGGCGTCGGCCCACAGGCACAGCAGGCCGGCATGCAACGATCCGATGTCGCTGCGCAGGCAGCGGTACTCGCCCTTGGGCGCGCGCCGGCGGCAGGTGGTGATCAGCTGGCACAGCGCGGCGTAGCTGCCCTGGTCGGTGCACAGCAGCACCAGCTTGGGGCCGTCCTCCAGCTGGAACTCGGCGCCGGTGATCAGCGCCAGCTGGTGCTTCTGCGCCGCCTGCCAGGCGCGCACGATGCCGGCCAGCGAGCACTCATCGGTGATCGCCAGCGCACGGTAACCCTGGCCCTTGGCGCGCGCGAACAACTCCTCGGCGATGGACGCGCCGCGCTGGAAACTGAAGGCCGACAGGCAGTGCAGCTCGGCATACCCGGGCAACGGCGGCGCGCTCATGCGAACCAGCCGTGCAGCATGAACGGTCCGCTGCGTGCATCGGCGGCGGTATAGGCCCAGCCGCGCTGGCCCTGGCCGGTTTCGATGACGTAATAATCGCGACGGATGTCGCCGGCATCCCACCAGCCCGATTCGATCCGCTCCGGCCCGGACAGGATGCGCAGGTGCGGATCCTGCAGCGCCTGTGGCTGCGCCAGCAGCCAGCCCGGACGCATCGGCAGCACCGGGGGCCGGACCTTCGGGGCGCCCTGGGCATCGCCGCTCGCGCGTTCGGGCCGGTGCTCGGCGCGCAGCCCCAGCCCCTGCACGGCGTCATCGCCGAGCCGCGCACGCAGGCGTTCGCGCAGCTGCTCCCACGGCATCGCCTGCTGCGGGCGCGGGTCGAACAGATCGCGCGCGGCCGGCACGAACGGCGGCAGCTGCTCGGCCTGCAGCCGCAGGCCGCGGCTGCCCGCTGGCAACTGCAGATGATCGACACGGTTGCGGGCCAGTTCGAACAGCATCGCCGGTTCGCGCTCGGGCGCGAGCAGTCCGATCGAGAGCCGCGTATCCGGGTGGTTTTCGTGTTCGAACCACAGATCGAACTGCAGCACGCCGCCATCGCGCGAGCACAGGAAGGCAGCCAGGTCGGCGGTCAGCCGCCGCAGCGGGAACAGCATCGCCTGGGTGGACTCGACCTCGTACTCGAACTCGATGCGCGCATCGAAGCGGTCCGGTGGCTGGAAATAGCGCAGCGGCGGCGTGCTGATCCCACGCAGCGCATCCAGGTGCGCCAGTACCTGCGGCGGGAAACGCCGCGCCAGGCTCTCCCGCGGCAGGCCGAACGCGGCGCCCAGCGTGCGCAGGCCCGAGCGCGCCAGCACCGTGACCGCCTCGACCGGCAACCCGCTGCGTTCGATCGGCACCTGGGCCAGGGCCGCGTCCAGCTGGTGCGCATCCACGCCGAGCCGGCCATGCACGCGCGCCAGCACACTGGCGGCATGCGGATTCGGTGCGGCCACCAGCCGATGCCGGAAGCCCAGCTCGGTCAAGCCGCGGGTGAGCCGCTGCTCGACCTTCGGCCAATCACCGAACAGGGCGCGGCTGGCCCGGATTTCCAGTGCCAGCGCGTGCGGGAAGTCGAGGCTGACCTGCGAGCTGATGCCGTACAGCCAGCTCGCCAGCAGCTGGCGGGTGGCCTGCTCGGCGCGCGGGTCGTACTCCACGCTGAGCATGTCGCGGGTGAGCACCTGCGCGGCCGAGAGCAGCATGCCGCGGCGCAGCCCGAGCTGCCGTGCCGAGGGACTGACCGCATGCAGCACGCGCCGCTGCGCCGGCCCGGTGACCAGCACCAGCGGCGCGGCCGGATCCGGTTGCTGGCGCAGGGCAGCGTCCAGCGCCAGGTGCGGCAGCAGCAGGCAGGCCCAGTCCACGGCGGCGGCTCAATGGGCCACGGCCAGCGGCAGCGGCTGCGCCGGTGCCAGCCCGCCACGGCACTTGAGCACCCGCACCTGGCCATCGTCGAGCTGCAGGCGCAGCGCGGCCGGGGAGGGGTTGCGCGCATGCCGGGCATCGCGGAAGGAAAAGCCCAGGCACTGGCCGGTTTCAGCCGCCACCTGCAGCCGGCGCAGCGCACGGTCATCGGCCTGCTGCGGCCAGCACAGCACCGCCGCGCAGGCGGCCGAGCGCAGGCATTGTTCGGCGGCCCACAGCGCATCGCGTGGGCTGGCCTGGACCACCTGCACCTGGCCCAGCGCCACCCCGGCGCGGGCCCAGGCCGGGGCATGCGGCAGGTGCGGCGGAGCGATCAGCACCACGGTCTGCTGCTGCTGGCTCAGCCGTGCCAGGGTCGGCCAGACCAGGGCCAGCTCACCGACCCCGGGCGAAGCCAGCAGCACCTCCGACAACGCCGAGGGCGGCCAGCCACCCCCGGGCAGGCGGGCATCCAGCGCCGGGTGGCCGGTGGGATGCGGGGCCACCTCCGGGAAGGCCGCACGTGGCTGCCCCCGCCAGACCCGGCGGGTTTCCAGCAGCCGGTCCAGGGCCAGCACGGCGCCCATCAGCGGGCCTCCCGGCAGGGCTGGAGCAGGCGGAAACGGGCGGGAAACAAGGGCATGGCGGCGAGTATCGGCAGCACGCGTGTCAAAGGCTGAGACCGACAATCCTACCCGCAATTAGTAAAAATGCTAACGAATTCGGCCGCCGGATTCCGAACCGGTTGAGGGTGCTGAATGCTTCAGGAGAGCATCCACGCAGGGCGGGATGCGCGGTTTGTTCAAGCCTGCCACCGCCGTTGTCGCGAGCATGGCCGCTCCTTTGCATGGAGCAGGTCGATGAAGCGATGGTGGTTGGCGTTGTATGCGCCGGTAATGCTGCTTGGATTCGTGGGGATGGCTACGTGGTGGGTGGGGTATGCAGCGGGGTCGGCCATGTGGCTGCTGCCGGGGTTGGTCCTGGCCATCGCCCTGTCGTGGCTGGCCGAGCGCTGCTGGCCGTATGACCCGGCCTTCAACGCAGGCCAGGGCGATGCGGGCCGCGATGCCGTCCACGCGCTGGTGAATGAAGGGTTGAACCTGCTGGCGATCGGTGCGATTCCGCTGGTGGCCGCGTGGATGCCGTGGCAGCTGTGGCCAACGCACTGGAGCGTCGTCGCGCAGGTGGTGCTGGCGATCGTCGCCGCGGACCTGGGCATCACCCTGGTGCACTACGCGAGCCATCGCTGGGCCTGGTTGTGGAGGTTGCATGCGGTCCACCACAGCGTGACCCGCATGTATGGGTTCAACGGATTGATGAAGCATCCGTTGCACCAGACAGCCGAAGCTCTGGGCGGGGTGCTGCCACTGCTGTTGCTGGGCATGCCGTACCCGGTCGCGGCGGTGCTGGCCTTTGCCATTGCCATCCAGTTGCTGCTGCAGCACTCCAACGTCGACATGCGGCCGGGCTGGCTGGGCAAGGTGATGGCATGGGCCCCGCTGCATCGGTTCCACCACATGCGCTATGGCAAGGCCGGCGATGTCAATTTCGGGTTGTTCCTGACCGTCTGGGATCATCTGCTTGGGACGGCGTTCGATGCCGACTATCGGATGCGCGTGGACGACCTGGGGATTGGCAGCCAGCCGGCCTATCCACGGCGCTATCTGGGGCAACTGCTGGCGCCGTTCCGCGCGCTGCCGCACGTGCCGGAACCGCCGCCGCCACCCGGGCTGGATCAGTCGCCGCGATAGTGATGCAGGTGCAGGCCGGCCAGATGCCCGGCCTGCACGCCGAACATGCGCCGCAGGCTGCGCGAGAAGTGCGCAAGGTCGGCAAAGCCGGCGGCATGTGCGCTGGTGGTCAGACTGTGTCCCTCGATGACCTGGACCAGTGCCTGGCGTAACCGGCGCCACAGCACCAGGCCACGCAGCGACACGGCCAGGTCCTGCTGGAAGCGGCGGTGCAACTGGCTTTCGGACAGGTGCGCGGCCGCCGCAATCGCCGGGGCCGCAATGCGCTCCGGCAACCGCGCGTCCAGTGCGGACAGTGCGGCCTGCAGCCGTCGATCCAGCGGCGCCCGCGCGACCAGGGCCGACAGACAGGGCAACAAAGCCTGCGGATCACAGGGAAGCAACGGCAGCTGTGTCTGCAGCTTCTGCAGGTCGACATGGCTGGGTTCAATCCATACCGTGCAGCCGCGCAGTGGCACGGTGCGCACCGCATGCGACTGGAACGAGGGGAGCAACAGGCGCGCGCCGTACTGCAGTCCGTTCTCGTTCTCCACGGTCCATTGGCCGGTCTCGGCCAGCAGCACCTGGTGGGCATAGTGGGCATGCGCACCGGTGGCACCGGCATGCCCCTGCAGCACGGCGAAATGCGGGCCAAGCAGCAGTGCGCCAGACCACTGCTCGTTCACTGCCGTGGACGCCTTCAACGCACGCTCCGCATCATTCAATCTTTGCATCTGCTGCGCAGGGTAGCGGAAAGCCCCGCTGCCGAGGCGGTCGGGGTCAGGACGACCGGCCGTTCGGGGGAGCGTTGCAGGGTTCCCCACGCGCCCAGCGCAAGCAACGAAACCAGCGCGCCGGCAAGGCACACGCCGTTCCAGCCATACGCGGCATACAAGCTGCTGCCCAGCAGCGCTCCGATCCCGCTGCCGGCAGCGTAGAACAGCATGTACGCGGCGATCACCTGCGCCTGTGCGTGCGGGGCCGCAGCCAGGATCCGGCTCTGGTTGGTCACGTGCAGCGCCTGCACGGCGAGGTCCAGCAGCAGCACGCCAAGCACCAGCCAGCCGAGGTGGTGGGACATCGCCGCGATCGGCGCCCAGCTCAGCAGCATCAGCAGCAGGGCGCCGGTGGTGACCCGACCGGCATGGCCACGGTCGCTCCAGTGCCCGCTGCGTGCCGCCGCCAATGCGCCGAGCAGGCCGACCAGCGCGAAGGCGCCGATGCCGGTGTGGCTGAGCGCATACGGCGGTGCGCCCAGCGGCAGGCTCATGCTGCTCCAGAACAGCCCGAACACGGTGAACAGCAGCAGGCCCAGCACGCCGCGCTGGCGCAGCACCGGCTGCTGCCGCAGCAGGGCGATCATGCCGGTCCGCGTGCTGGACGCGATGGGCACCGGCAGCCGCGGCAGGCGCGCCCACAGCAGGGTGCCCATCACCACCATCAGCGCCGCCGAGAGCAGGTACACCGCGCGCCAACCGCCCAGATCGGCCACCGCGCCAGCCACCACGCGCGCCAACAGCAACCCGACCACCACGCCGGCCTGTGCGGCACCGACCACGCGGCCGCGCTCGTGCTCGTCTGCGGCGGCGGCCGCATAGGCGATCAGCCCCTGGGTCATCGCGGTGCCGAGCAGGCCCACCGCCAGCATGCCCAGCAACAGACTCCAGGCCTGCGCGGCCACCGCAACGGCCAGCAGGGCGAGCACCAGGCCCACCGTCTGGATCGCCATCAAGCGGCGACGCTCCATGCGGTCGCCCAGCGGCACCACCCACAGCAGGGCGGCGACCGAGCCGAGCTGGGTGGCGGCGATCACCGCGCCGATGCGGCCGGTGCTGATCTGCAGATCGGCCGCCAGCGCATCCAGCAAGGGCTGCGCGTAATAGACATTGGCCACGCTGAGCCCGGCGGCGCAGGCGAACAGCATCAGCAGGGCGGAGGGAAGCGGGGAAGCGGAAATGCCGGGGGCGGTGGTCGCCATCATTCAGTCTCAAAATAGAACCAGTTGATTCTGCGGCATGTGGTTCTAAAATGAAACCTTGAGCGGAGATTCTGATGGCCACCGAGTCGATGACAACCTGCCCGGTCGGGCGCGCGCTGGATCTGGTCGGCGACCGCTGGTCGCTGCTGATCGTGCGCGAGGCCTTCGACGGGGTGCGCCGTTTCAGCGATTTCCAGCGCCGCCTGGGGATGTCGCGGAGCATGCTCAGCCAGCGCCTGCAGGCCTTGCTGGAAGCGGACGTGCTGGCGCAGCAGCCCTTGGCCGAAGGCCGCAGCTATCAGGAATACGTGCTCACCGAACGCGGTCGCGCGCTGTTCCCGCTGGTGGTGGCGCTGCGCCAATGGGGCGAAGCCTTCCTGTTCGCGCCGGGCGAACCACGCTCGGTCCTGCAGGCCGACAGCGACGAGCGCCCCCTGGCGCTGATGCAGCCGCGCGACCAGCGCGGGCAGGTGGTGGAGGCCGCCCAGACCCGGGTCATCAAGCCTGTTTCGTCGTGAATCCGGCGGGCCACGGTGTCCCAAATGTAAGCATCCTGTTGACAGGCATGAACAGGCTCGCCCACTCTTCCGGGGTGGAGTGCCGGTAACGGCTCCCGGGTGGTGCGGCTGTCACGACGGGCGGAGGGGCCTGGACGTAGCCGTCATCGCCTTGCGTTGTAAACGGTTCCGCGCGCCTGCGCGTGGTTCCCGCCGACATGGCGCTGCACCCTTCTGCGGCAAGACTCCCTGGATTTATTGCGCAAGCAAAGGTGTTTCGTCCGCTCATGAAAACGATTTCAAAGCCCCTGGCCCTGACGGCCGCCATCGCGCTCTCGCTGAGCGCTTCCGCCTGGGCTGCCGCCCCGGCCGCCACCACCAACGCGTTCACCGTGCTGACCCTGGAACAGACCCCGGGTGAGCTGGATGCGGCCGTGGTCGCCGCGCAGCTGGAACAGCTGCAGGTCGATGCCCTGACCGTACGCAACGTGGAACGCCGCGCCGACCGCGTGGACCCGCTGCAGGGTCTGGCCGACGCGCTGGGCTACCACTATCGTTTCGTGACCGCCGATCCTGCCGCCGCGCAGCAGACCGGCAGTGTCGTGCTGACCCGCCTGCCGATCGAGGCCGAGTCGGGCACCGAACAGCCGTCGCTGAATTACCTGCGCCTCAACGATGGCCGCCACGTCGTCGCGCTGTACACCAGCGCTGCCGATGCCGCTGCACTGCCGCCGCTGGTCACCCGTTCGCGCCTGGGCGCACCGGCCGTGCTGCTGGGCGCGGTCAGCGCCGATGCGGCCACCACCGCCGGCTTCGATCCGTCGCGCGTCGCGCTGGAAGCCAACGAGAGCTACTTCAGTGACGGCTTCCAGTCGGCCAGCTCGGCCCCGATCAAGCTGCGCACCCATGACGGCAGGAAGGGCACCACCGCGGCCACGCTGCTGACCCTGGGCTATGCCGCGCCGGTCGGCGGCGAGACGCCGTGGATGGACACCGCCCTGAACGCCGATGCCCGTGCCAAGGCCCTGCTCGCGCAGATGACCGTGGACGAGAAGTTCCAGATGCTGCACAGCTACTTCGGGCTGGGCAAGGACGGCGGTCCGCTGCCGGAAGGCGCGGTCGGTTCGGCCGGTTTCGTACCGGGCGTGCCGCGCCTGGGAATTCCTTCGCAGCAGTCGGCCGATGCCGGCGTCGGCGTGACCAACCCGGGCGGCCTGCGCAAGGGCGACCACGCCACCGCGATGCCGTCCGGTCCATCCACCGCGTCGAGCTGGAACCCGGATATCGCCTTCGCCGGTGGTGCCACCATGGGCCGTGAAGCCTGGCAGCAGCGCTTCAACATCCTGCTGGCCGGCAGCGTCAACCTGCAGCGCGATCCGCGCAATGGCCGAAATTTCGAATACGCCGGTGAAGATCCCCTGCTGGCCGGCGTGCTGGTCGGCGAATCGATCCGCGGCGTGCAGAGCCAGCACGTGATCTCCACGATGAAGCACTTCGCACTCAACGACATGGAGACCTCGCGCAATTTCCACAGCGCCGAGATCGGCGAACAGGCGATGCGCGAGTCGGACCTGCTGGCCTTCGAAATCGCCATCGACATCGGCAAGCCCGGTTCGGCGATGTGCTCGTACAACCGCATCAACGGCACCTACGGCTGCGAACACGATTACCTCATGAACGAGGTGCTCAAGCAGGAATGGAAGTTCCCCGGTTTCGTGATGTCCGACTGGGGCGGCGTGCACAGCGGCTCCAAGGCGGCGCTGGCCGGTCTGGACCAGCAGTCGGCCGGTGAAGTGTTCGACAAGGCGGTCTATTTCGACGAACCGCTGCGCCTGGCCGTGGCCGGCGGCGTGGTGCCGCAGGCGCGCCTGGACGACATGGTGAGCCGCATCCTGCGCACCATGTTCGCGCACGGCAATTTCGATCTGCCGCCGGTGCATGAGCCGATCGACGACGACGCCGGCTTCCACGCCGCGCAGCGCACCGTCGAAGAAGGCAGCGTGCTGCTGCGCAATGCCGGTGACCTGCTCCCGCTGGGCAAGGACGTGCAGCGCATCGTCATCATCGGTGGCCATGCCGACAAGGGCGTGATCGGTGGCGGCGGTTCCTCGATGGTCGGCTGGACCGCGCGCGGTACCAATGCGGTGCCGGGCGTGATGCCGACCACCTGGCCGGGCCCGGTGATCTTCCACCCGTCCTCGCCGCTGGAAGCGCTGCGTGCCCAACGTCCGGATGCCCGTATCGATTACGTGGATGGCCGTGACGTGACTGCCGCCGCGCGCGCTGCCGCTGCCGCCGATGTGGCCATCGTGTTCGCCACGCAGTGGTCGGCCGAGTCGGTCGATCTGCCGCACATGCAGCTGCCGGACAACCAGGACAAGCTGATCGCCGGGGTGGCCAAGGCCAACCCGAAGACGGTGGTGGTGCTGGAAACCAATGGCCCGGTCGAGCTGCCGTGGCTGCAGCAGGTACCGGCCATCCTGCAGGCCTGGTACCCGGGCATCCGCGGTGGCGAAGGCATTGCCGCGCTGCTGACCGGCAAGGTCAATCCGTCCGGCCGCCTGCCGGTGACCTGGCCGGTGGATGTCAGCCAGCTGCCGCGCCCGCACGTCAACGGCCTGGGCTTCAACCCGAAGAACAAGCCGGATGACACCATCGATTACACCATCGAAGGCGCCAACGTCGGCTACAAGTGGTTCGCCGCCAAGGGCCTGACCCCGCAGTACGCGTTCGGCCATGGCCTGTCCTACACCAGCTTCGGCTACGACAACCTGCAGGTGGTGGTGGAAGGCCAGCGTGTGGTCGCCAGCGTGGACGTGCGCAACACCGGCAAGGTCGCCGGTGCGGACGTGCCGCAGCTGTACCTGCAGCTGCCGCAGGGCAGCACCACGCCGATCCGCCTGATCGGCTTCCAGAAGGTCATGCTGCAGCCGGGCGAGAGCCGCCGGATCCGCATCGAAGCCGAACCGAAGACGCTGGCCAGCTTCGACACCGCCGACAAGCAGTGGAAGATCGCCGGTGGGCAGTACGAAGTGCAGCTGTCGCGCGCGGCCAACGCACCGGTCCAGCGCGTGCCGCTGGAGCTGGCGGAACAGGTCGTCCGCTGAGCTGACGGACGCGCCGGTACCGACCCACGGTCGGTACCTACCGCGGATCGGTCATAACGCGCGTTACCGGGTAGGGCACGACCGTTGGTCGTGCCAACGTTCTGACGGGCAGGCCACGACCGTTGGTCGTGCCACCGGTCACCCCGGCAGGTGCTCGCGCAGGTGCGCCAGCAGCAGCCGGACCCGGCGCGAGGGCTGGGCGGTGTTCGGAAACACCGCATACACGCCCTGGCGCGGGAAACGATGGTGGCGCAGGATCGGCAGCAGCCGGCCCTGCGCCAGATCGTCATCGATCAACCACTGCGGCAACACGGTCGCGCCGGCCCCGGCCAGCGCGAAGGCGCGCAGCGTGGAGGCGTTGTCGACCGTGACCACCGCATGGGCGGGGTTGCAGGCAAACAGCGCGGTGCTCCCATCGGGGGCCACCAGCGGCAGGTCCGCCAGGCGCGGATACCCCAATCGTGGCAGCGTGCGGATCCAGTCCGGATCGTCGCGTGCCGCATCATCGGGCAACGTGGACAACAACGACGGTGAGGCGACCGCGCACAGCGCGTGCTCGTCCAGCAGGGTCGCGCGCAGCTGCGAGTCCTGCAGGCGCCCCAGCCGGATCGCCAGATCGAACCGCTCGGGGATCAGGTCCGCCGGCGCCGGTGAAGTCGACAGGTGCAGGCGCAGCTCGGGATGCAGGGCACGGAACGATTCCAGCACCGGCACGACCCGGGCGATCGCATACTCTGGCGTGGTGGTCAGCCGCAGCGTGCCACGCAGCTGCAGCTGTTCGCTGCGGGCTTCATCGATCGCCAGTTCGGCAGTCGCCAGCAGGGCGGTGCAGTGCTGGTAGAAGCGTTCGCCGGCCTCGGTCAACGCCAGGCTGCGGGTATTGCGCACCAGCAGGGTCACGCCCAGTTCCTGCTCCAGCCGCTTGAGATTGAAGCTCACCACGGCCCGGCTCTGGCCAAGGCGCTGCGCGGCCGCAGTCAGGCTGCCGGCATCGACAATCGCCTTGAAGGTTTCGAAGCGGTCCAGGCTGACCATGGCTGCCGTGTCTGTCAAAAATGGTTTGACAGTCTTGCACTCGATTGCCCGTATATCCAGCCGCTGGCAACGCGCATGCTGCCGCCTTGCAATCGGAGCGCGCCATGACCTACCGGGCGAGAGTGGAAACGTTGTACCTGCTGGGATTCTCGCTGGACCTGGTAAACATGTTCATCGGCACAGTCGCCTATCCGGCCATCGCGACTGACCTGCAGGCCTCCGTGCCGCAGCTGGCGTGGATCGGCAACGCCTACATGCTCGGCCTGACCCTGGTCATTCCGCTCGGCAGCTGGCTCGCCGCACGCCTGGGTGAGCGGCTGCTGCTGTGCGTGTCGCTGGCGCTGTTCACCTTGGGCGCGATGCTGGCGGGCACCGCCCCCAGCATCGAGTGGCTGATCGGCTGGCGCCTGCTGCAGGGGCTGGGTGGGGGGCTGTTGATTCCGGTCGGGCAGGCGATGGCCTATCGCGAATGCCCGCCGGCCGACCGCGCACGCCTGACCGCCCGGATCATGGCCGTCGCGCTGCTGGTGCCGGCGCTGTCGCCGACCCTGGGCGGCGTGCTGGTGGAGTGGGGCTCGTGGCGGGGCGCGGTGCTGGTCAGTGTGCCGCTGGCCGTGGTGGCCCTGGTGCTGGCGGCCTGCTGGGTGCGTCCGGGTGCGCCGCTGTCCGCGCCAGCGCTGGACCGGCGCGGCCTGCTGCTGGGCTCGATGGGGCTGAGCGTGCTGCTGGTCGCGCTGAGCCTGATCGCCGAGCCGGGCCAGCGGCCGGTGGGCGCCGGGCTGCTGGTTGCCGCCGCCGTGGTGCTGTTCCTGTACGCCCGCAGTGCGCGTCGGACCGATCAGCCGGTGCTGCAGTGGTCGCTGCTGCGGCATCCCTCACTGCGGTTGGCGATGCTGGTCTATCTGCTGGTGCCCGGCACCTTCATCGGCACCCAGCTGGTGGCGACGCTGCTCCTGCATCGGCAAGGCTACGGGGCCGCCGCCATCGGTGGCTTCATGGTGCCGTGGGCGATCGCCTCGGCCTGCGCGATCGCCACCACCCGGCACTGGCTGCCACGCATCGGGGCGCGCCCACTCCTGAGCCTCGGCATGGGATGCCAGGCGCTCGGCATCGTGCTGTTGATCGGCGTGCAGGCCGGTCAGCCGTGGTTGCCGGTGCTGGCGTTCGCGCTGATGGGGCTGGGTGGCAGCCTGTGCAGCAGCAGTGCGCAGACGCTCGCCTTCCAGGGCCTGGCGGATGCGGAGCTGCTGCCGGGCAGCGCGCTGTGGAACCTCAACCGCCAGCTCAGCTTCTGCCTGGCCGCCGCACTGCTGGCCTGCGTCCTGGCGCTGCTCTCCGCCGTCCTGCCGGCACAGGCATTCACGCTCACCCTGATGCTGGCGGCCGGCATGAGCCTGCTGCCGATCCTGTTGTTGTGGCGCCTGCCGGCGTCCTCCCTTTCCTTGAGAACCTCCCCATGAATGACACGCTCGCCTTCACCGAAATCCATGACCTGCATGTGCTGATCGAAGACTGGTTCACCGGCCGCGCGCCGGTGGCGGCGCTGGACACGCTGCTCGCCCGTTTCAGCGACGACTTCAGCATGGTCGGCATCCGTGGCGTGCGCCTGGACAAGCCGGCGCTGGCGGGCTTCTTCGGATCGGCCCATGGCAGCCGGCCAGGCCTGCAGATCACCGTCGATGCCTTGCAGTATCTGCCGTTGGGTGCCAACGCCTGCGCGGTGCGTTACCGCGAAGACCAGAGCGAGGCGGGTGGCGCGGGCCATGGCCGCGAAGCGCTGGCCATCCTGGTGGACAGCGCTGACGGCACACTGGCCTGGCAGGCTTTGCATGAAACGGCGGTTGGCAGCTGAATGCGCGAAACGGCCAAGGAACAGGCCGATCGGCATCTACCGGGGCAGCGCCCGCAGCGCTAGGCTGCGGGAGTTGCCATCACTGCCGGGAGAGCCCCATGCGTGTGCGTGTATTGCCAGTTGCGCTGTTGAGTCTGATGGTTGCGGCCAGTGTGTCGGCGCAGACCTCGCCGATGACCCCGGACATTCCCGCCAAGGGCTTCGTGACGCCCACGGCGCAGGACAACTATGACAAGCGCGTGCTGATGGTGCCGATGCGTGACGGAACGAAACTCTACACCGTGATCGTGGTGCCCAAGGGCGCCAGGAACGCGCCGATCCTGCTGACCCGCACGCCGTACGATGCCGCCAACCGCGCCAAGCGCATGGATTCGCCGAACATGCGCGACATCCTGCCGCAGGGCGACGAGGTGTTCGTCGATGGTGGGTACATCCGGGTGTTCCAGGACATCCGCGGCAAGTACGGCTCCGAGGGCGATTACGTGATGACCCGGCCGCTGCGCGGGCCGCTCAACAACACCAGGGTCGACCACGCCACCGACGCGTGGGACACCATCGACTGGCTGGTCAAGCACGTGCCCGAGAGCAACGGCAAGGTCGGCATGCTGGGCTCGTCGTATGAAGGCTTCACCGTGGTGATGGCGCTGACCAACCCGCACCCGGCGTTGAAGGTCGCCGCGCCGCAGAGCCCGATGATCGATGGCTGGATGGGCGACGACTGGCTCAACTACGGGGCGTTCCGGCAGGTCAATTTCGGCTACTTCACCGGGCAGCTGGCCAAGCGCGGCAAGGGGCCATCGATCCCCAGCGTGGGCTACGACGATTACACGACCTTCCTGCGCGCCGGCTCGGCGGGCGACTACGCCAAGGCCAACGGGCTGGACCAGCTGCCGTGGTGGCACAAGCTGATCGAGCATCCGGCCTACGACGCGTTCTGGCGGGAGCAGGCGCTGGACGCGCGCATGGCCAAGACCGAACTGAAGGTGCCCACGATGTGGCTGCAGGGCCTGTGGGACCAGGAGGACATGTGGGGCGCGGTGCACAGCTATGCGGCGATGGAGCCGCGCGACACCGGCAACACGCTGAACTATCTGGTGATGGGCCCGTGGCGGCACAGCCAGGTGAACTATGACGGCAGCAGCCTGGGGCCGTTGAAGTTCGACGGCGATACCGCGCTGCAGTTCCGCCGCGATGTGCTCAAACCGTTCTTCGATCAGTACCTGGTCGATGGCGCGCCCAAGGCGCAGACGCCGCCGGTGCTGATCTACAACACCGGCGAGAACCACTGGGACAAGCTGCAGCAGTGGCCGCGCAGCGGGGCGCAATCCCGGCCGCTGTACCTGCGCGCGGGCGGCAAGCTGTCCTTCGAGGCACCGCAGGCGGGGGAGGCCACGTTCGAAGCCTATGTGTCCGATCCGGCCAAGCCGGTGCCGTTCGTGCCGCGCCCGGTGCGGTTCGCCGACCGCGATATGTGGACCAGCTGGCTGGTGAAGGATCAGCGCTTCGTGGACGGCCGGCCGGACGTGCTGACGTTCGTCAGTGAGCCCTTGACCGAACCGCTGCGGATCGGTGGTGCGCCGCAGGTCAATCTGCAGGCGGCGACGAGCGGCAGCGACAGCGATTGGGTGGTGAAGCTGATCGATGTGTATCCGGACCAGACGCCGTCGACGCCCGAGATGGGCGGCTACGAGCTGTCGATCTCGATGGCGATCTTCCGTGGCCGGTACCGCGAGAGCTTCAGCGACCCGAAGGCGATCGCGAGCAATCAGGTGCTGGACTACACGTTCGGTCTGCCGACCGCGAACCATGTGTTCCAGCCGGGTCATCGGGTCATGGTGCAGGTGCAGTCCAGCCTGTTCCCGTTGTATGACCGCAATCCGCAGACGTACGTACCGAACATCTATCTGGCCAAGCCGGGCGATTACCAGAAGGCGACGCAGCAGATCTGGCACGCGCCGCAGCAGGCCAGCTTCATTTCGTTGCCGGTGTACTGAGCGGACACGGCCTGCTTCGCCACGCGGCTGCGCTGGCACGCCGCGTGCGGGGTCGCGCCGGTTGCATTGCATCGTCCCCGGACAGGCGGTAGCGTGCAGCTCCGCTTTGTACGATGTGACCGATGAAAAGGATGTTCGTGGTAGCCGCGCTGGTGTCGCTGGCAGGCGGCGCGCAGGCGCAGTCGTTCACCGTGCTGGGCAACAGCTTCGGCGCCGAGGCGCTGGTGTCCGTCGATGGCCGCCTGCTGGTACCGCCCAATGGCGCGCGCATGCAGCGCCTCTCCGCCAACCGTTGGATGCGCGCGCAGCACACGTCCACGCCGCAACAGTGGTATGACGATGCAGGCCGCCTGCTGCGCGAGGACCGCGGCTACACCGAGTACCAGGAACGGTTCGTGCTGCGCCAGGCCGCCCCCGGGGATCCGTTGTGGAAGGCGTTCATCAAGCCGGACGGGGACCCCGCCGGCGGTTGGGGCGTGGTCGATGCGCTGGGCCAGGTGCGCCTGCCGGCACTGGACGATGGCGAGTGGGTGCCGTTGGCGGTGGCCGATCGCGTGCTGTGGAATTCCCGACATGGTCCGCTTCGCTTCCATGACCTGCACGGGCGCCCGGTCATGGAACTGGACGAGCGCCAGTTCCAGTGGGTCGCCGGACCGTTCGCCGGCCGCCCTGTGTATGTGGCCTGCAGTGTCCAGGTGCCTGAGCACTGCAACGTGCTGGATGAAGACGGCACGACGCTGTTCTCCGATGATATCGACGCACTGCTGCCGGTCAGCGACGGTGGCTGGTGGCTGCGTCAGGGCGAGCTGTGGCGGCGGGTGGATGCACAGGGCAGGGCGACCGACATCGCGCGCTACCGGCAGGATGGCCTGTATCCCCGCTACCGACAGTACGGCGGCACCGCAGGGCGGCGCGACTGGCCCGAGCAGGTCCACCGGCACGCTACCGGCAGCGCCGACGACACGCCCGAGCCCGGCTGGCTGATGGCCGATGGACACTTTGCCGCACAGCGCGGCAACGTCCGCCTGGACTACTGCGGTGGCCGCTGGCAGGTGTTGGACAAGGAGGGCACCCACCCGCCCACCGCCGCCCCGGCCGCGCTGGCAGTGGTGCTGGACGAGCCCGATGCCGAACAGCGGCAGGCACCGCCATGGCGCGTGCGCCACCCCACCGATACCGAGACCGCAGCGGTACTGGACTGCGATGGCAAGGTGATCTTCGCGCCCCCAGGCGTGACCCGGTTCGATGCCGTTGGCAGCGGATTGCTGGGAAGGTTCGGCGATGAGTCCTCACCCCGGCTGTGGTGGGATGGCCGCACGGCCCACACGGTGCCTGCCGAGATGGCCATCGACGAAAACCACGTCACCCCGCCGTTGCTGTTGCTCCGGGAGCAGGGCGCCGGCGTCAACCACCTGTACAACCTCGCGCATGGCCGCATCGTGGGTCGTCCCTTCGAAGGTGTGGTGCGCATGGACGCTGAGCGCGTGGTATTCCGCCGGGACGGGAAGCTGGGCATGATGCTGGCCGATGGCAGCGAACCGGTGCCGCCAGAGAGCTTCGATATCCTGCCCTGGGGCGCGGACCGTACCTGGACGCGCCGCTATCTGGACGGGGGCGATGAGGAGCTGGTCCTGCTGGATGCCCACCACCAGGTGCTGCTGCGGCGACGCCTGCTGTTCAGTGGCGTGGAACTGCAGTCTACCTGGCAGGGCGATGTGGAAAGCCAGCCGCTGACGCAGTTGAATCTCGGGACGATGCGCTTTGCCGATGGCGAGTACTTCGTCCAGCAATGGCTGGATCGCAACGGACAGGTGCTGCTCAGTGACATCAGCTGTCCGGCACCCGGCAATGGCCCGCCCTCGAAGGGGAAGGGCGTCCTGCTCGGGCGCGGGTGGCGCGTGGACAGTGTGCCCACGCGCCCCTGCAAGCTGCCCCGGGCGCTGCTGCCGGTGCTTGCCGGCGGCGATGTGACCGATGCGATGCGCGTCCGGTAACGGCGCGCGGATCAGCCGGAAACGCTGGGGTAATCGGTGTAGCCGTGCGCACCGCCGCCGTACAGCGTGTCCTGGTCCAGATCGGACAACGCCACGCCGAGACGGAAGCGCTCGACTAGATCCGGGTTGGCGATATACGGCCGACCGAAGGCGATCATGTCCGCATAGCCCGACGCGACCGCTGCTTCCGCACGTGCCTGGTCATAGCCGTTGTTGGCGATCCACGCACCGGTGAATTTGGCGCGCAGGGCGGCATAGTCGAAGGCGATGTTGTCGCGCGGGCCGCCGGTCGCCCCTTCGATCACATGGATGAAAGCAAGCGGGCCGATGGCCTCCAGGCGTTCGACGGCACGTTCGAACAGCGGCTGCGGATTGGAGTCGGCGGCATCGTTGGCCGGCGTCACCGGCGACAGGCGCACACCGGTGCGTTCGGCGCCGATTTCCGAGGCGATCGCACGGACCACTTCATCGAGCAGGCGGGTGCGGTTCTCGATGCTGCCACCGTATTCGTCGGTGCGCTGGTTGCTGCCATCGCGGAGGAACTGGTCGATCAGGTAGCCGTTGGCGGCATGCACTTCCACGCCGTCGAAACCGGCGGTGATCGCGTTGCGTGCGGCCTGCCGGAAGTCCTGGATCAGGCCGGGAATCTCGTCCAGGCGCAGGGCACGCGGCTCGGAGACATCTTCAAACCCGTTGGCGGTGAACGTCTTGGTGTTGGCACGCAGTGCACTCGGCGCGACCGGGACTTCGCCCTCGGGCAGCAGGCTGGTGTGCGAGATGCGGCCGACATGCCACAGCTGCAGCACGATCTTGCCGCCGCGTGCATGCACCGCATCGGTGACCTTTTTCCAGGCGTCGATCTGCGCCTGGCTGTAGATACCGGGCGTGTCGAGGTAGCCCTGGCCCATCGGGCTGATCTGGGTGGCCTCGGCGATGATCAGGCCGGCGCTGGCGCGCTGCTCGTAATACTGGATCGCAAGCGGATTGGGGATGCGGTCGTGGATCGCGCGGTTGCGCGTCAGCGGTGCCATCGCGACGCGGTTGGCGACGTCGATGGCCCCCAGACGGGTGGGGGAGAACAACTGGCCGTCACTGGACTCTGTCATGGGTTTACCTTGGGGGAGGGCTGCCGCCATTGGCGGATGAAAGATGGGAGGTGGACGTACGACCCCGAGCATAGACCCGGGTGCGTTGCAGCGATGGGAAGGATTGTTGCGGAGCACGCTGTGCACGTTCTGTAACGTTTTCGCGGCGTATGGTCGAGGCATGGGCAGGCATGGCCCGCAGCCTTTTTCCAACACGAGGAACAACGCGGTGATTGATTATCAGCTCAAGGGAAAGGTCGCCATCGTCACCGGCGGCGTCTCGGGCATCGGCCTGGCGGTGGCCGAACTGCTGGCCGATTCCGGCGCGGCGGTGGCGGTCTGGGATCTCAAGGCCGACGCTGTCGAAAAGACAGCCGCGGCGCTGCGCGGGAAAGGCGTGAAGTCGATCGGCATCGCGTTGAACGTCACCGACGAGCAGGCGGTGGAGGCGGCGGTGAAGCGGACGGTGCAGGAGCTTGGCGGCCTGGACATCGCGGTGAACAACGCCGGCATCGGCGGGCCGTCGGCCACCAGTGGCGACTATCCCGTGGGGGGCTGGAAGAACGTCATCGACGTCAATCTCACCAGCGTGTTCCTGTGCCAACGCGCGCAGATCCAGGCGATGCGCAGCGCGGGCAAGGGCGGCAGCATCATCAACATGGCCTCCATCCTCGGCCAGGTCGGGTTCAACAATTCAGCGGCCTATGTCGCGGCCAAGCACGGCGTGGTCGGATTGACCCAGACGGCCGCGTGGGAGCACGCCGCTGACAGCATCCGCATCAACGCGGTTGGCCCCGGCTTCATTGCCACGCCGCTGCTGGACAAGATGGACCCGAAGGTGAAGCAGGCGCTGGAAAGCAAGCATGCGCTGGGACGCCTGGGCAAGCCGGAAGAAGTCGCCGCGCTGGTGGCCTGGCTGGCCAGCGCCGATGCGGGCTTTGCGACCGGCACGTACTACGCCATCGATGGCGGTTACCTGGCGCAGTAAGCCCTGCGACGGCAGGCTCACCCTGGCCTGCCGTTGGCTTCACGGTGCCCAGACGCCCCTGTCTGCGACGCTCCCTCCATCGCCGGATGAGAGACGCGGATGGGACTGGAACAAGATCTATCGATCCTGCTGCGGATCGCCGTAGCCATGCTGCTGGGCGCCACGCTCGGCATCGAGCGCGAGATGGGCAAGCACGCGGCCGGTCTGCGCACGCACATGCTCATCGCGGGGGCGGCGGCCCTCATCGTGGGGCTGGGTGACAGCATCGCCGAGCACTTCCAGGAGGAGCGCTATCGCGACCTCCTGCAGGTCGACCCGGTGCGCCTGATCGAAGCCGTGGTGGCCTGCGTGGGCTTTGTTGCTGCCGGCACGATCCTGCGGGGGTCGCGCGACGACCAGGTCAGCGGCCTGACCACCGCCAGTTCGCTGATCATGGCCGCCGCGATCGGTATCGCGGTCGGCATCGGCGAGTACGTGATCGCCGTCGGCGTGAGTGTGCTGTGCCTGATCGTGCTGGTGGTGTTCAGCCGTATCGCCAAGAAACTGGAGTCGTCATGAGCAGCGAACGTCCCTTCGAGATCCAACGCATCGATCACGTTGTGCTGCGCGTGCAGGATCTGCCGCGTGCCGTGCGTTTCTACTGCGACATCCTTGGCTGCACGGTCGCGCGCGAGCGGCCCTCACTGGGCATGGTGCATCTGCATGCCGGCGAGTCGCTGATCGATCTGATCAGTGTCGATGGTCCTCTGGGGCTGAAAGGTGGCGCGGCACCGGGGCGGGAAGGGCGCAATGTCGAGCATGTCTGCCTGCGCGTGGAGCCGTTCGATGCGGAACAGGTGCGGTTGCATCTGCAGGGGCACCAGGTGGAGGTGATCGGCCCGGCCGAGCGCAACTACGGCGCGGAGGGCGATGGGCTGTCGCTGCGCCTGCGCGACCCCGACGGCAACGCGGTCGAGCTCAAGGGACGATCCAGCCACTGCGGCTGATAATGGTAATACCAATCAGCGAGCCTAGACCTATGGTCTAATAGGCTCGCCCTGCGTTTGGCGTTTCAATGCGGGCAGTTTCAACGGGCGTTTAAATTATTGGTAATACCAATAATGCCGGTTGGGCGTTCCCGGCTCGCGCGGTGCTGACCGCGCGGACCCCTGTCCGTCTTGATGAGATCCGCCGATGCAGGCCTGGCAACAACTGTATGACCCCGCTGGCAACCTCTGGCTGTCCAGCCTGATCGCGCTGCTGCCGATCGCCTTCTTCTTCGTCGCGCTGGCTGTGCTGCGCATGAAAGGCTGGCTTGCCGGTACGATCACCGTGGCCATCGCGCTGGCGGTGGCGCTGCTGTTCTACCGGATGCCGCTGTCGCAGGCGTTCGCGGCGGCGGGCTATGGATTCGTGTACGGCTTGTGGCCGATTGCGTGGATCATTCTGGGCGCCGTGTTCCTGTACAAGGTCTCGGTCAAGACCGGCCAGTTCGACATCATCCGCGCCTCGATCCTCTCGGTCACCGAAGACCAGCGGCTGCAGATGCTGATGGTCGGGTTCGCGTTCGGCGCGTTCCTGGAAGGGGCGGCCGGCTTCGGTGCCCCGGTGGCGATCACCGCCGCGCTGCTGGTCGGGCTGGGCTTCAAGCCGCTGTATGCGGCCGGGCTGTGCCTGATCGTCAACACGGCGCCGGTGGCCTTCGGCGCGATGGGCATTCCGATCATCGTGGCCGGGCAGGTGACCGGGCTGGATGCCTTCGAGATCGGTCAGATGGCCGGGCGCCAGCTGCCGTTCCTGGCCATCATCGTGCTGTTCTGGATCATGGCGATCATGGATGGCTGGCGCGGTGTCAAGGAAACCTGGCCGGCGGTGCTGGTGGCCGGCGGTTCGTTTGCCATCGCGCAATACCTGACCTCCAACTTCATCGGTCCGGAGCTGCCGGACATTACCGCCTCGCTGACCTCGCTGGTGTGCCTGACCCTGTTCCTGCGCAGGTGGACACCGGTGCGGATCTTCCGCTTCGATACCGAAACCAGCGCCGAGGCGGCTGCCCAGGCACGGGAAGCCCCGCGTTACTCCGCCGGCCAGATCGTCAAGGCGTGGTCGCCGTTCCTGATCCTGACCGCGATGGTCACGATCTGGAGCGTCAAGCCGTTCAAGGCGCTGTTCGCCGCCGGGGGCGCGCTGGAACACTGGGTGCTGAAGATTCCGGTGCCGTCGCTGGATCAACTGGTGCAGAAAATGCCGCCGATCGTGCCGGTGCCAACCGGTTACGAGGCGGTGTACAAGTTCGATGCGGTCTCGGCCACCGGCACCGCGATCATGCTCGGCGCGGTGATCGCGATCGTGCTGCTGAAGATGCGCCCGGCCGCGGCGCTGCGCACGTTCGGCGAAACCGCCAACGAGCTCAAGGTCCCGATCTACTCGATCGGCATGGTGCTGGCCTTCGCCTTCATCGCCAACTACTCCGGGCTGTCGGCGACGCTGGCACTGGCCCTGGCGCATACCGGCAAGGCGTTCACGTTCTTCTCGCCGTTCCTGGGCTGGCTGGGCGTGTTCCTGACCGGCTCGGATACCTCGTCCAATGCGCTGTTCTCGGCGCTGCAGGCGACCACGGCCCAGCAGATCGGCGTGTCCGAGGTGCTGCTGGTCGCGGCCAATACCACCGGTGGCGTGACCGGCAAGATGATCTCGCCGCAGTCGATCGCGATTGCCTGCGCGGCGGTCGGCCTGGCCGGCAAGGAGTCGGACCTGTTCCGCTTCACGGTCAAGCACAGCCTGATCTTCACCGTGATGGTCGGCATCATCACCACGGTGCAGGCTTACTGGCTCACCTGGATGATTCCCTGAGACCATGCGCGGCATCCCGGCCACCGGCATCGACCCCATCGCCCGCGACGCGGGCGACAATGGCGCCATGAAGAACGAACGCCTGTCCGACAAGGTGGCCGCGCAGCTGCGTGGCCTGATCCGTGAGCAGAACCTGCAGCCCGGCGACCGCCTGCCGGCCGAGCGTCCGCTGGCGGTGCAGCTGGGGGTCTCGCGCACGGCGCTGCGCGAGGCGATCGCGCAGCTGGCCAGCCAGGGCCTGCTGAGCGCGCGGGTCGGCGGCGGCACCTACGTGAGCGAGCCAGCGGCGCGCGCCCGGCAGACCATCGATGAGCCCTTGATGCCGTACCTGCCGCTGTTCCAGGGCGACCCGGAATACCGCTTCGACGTACTGGAGATTCGCCACGCGCTGGAAGGGGCGACCGCCTGGCATGCGGCGCTGCGGGCCACCGACGAGGACCGCGCCAGGATCCGCCAGGCCTTCGAGACCATGATGGCCGCGCACGGCAAGGACGATCCGGCCGGCGAGGCGCAGGCCGATGCGGCCTTCCACCTGGCCATCGCCGAGGCCTCGCACAATCTGGTGCTGCTGCAGGTCATGCGCGGCCTGTTCGAGCTGCTGCAGACCAATATCTCGCAGAGCCGCGAGAAGCTCTATACCTCCGCCCGCACCTTCGAGCCGCTGTCGGCCCAGCACCGCGAGATGATGGACGGCGTGCTCTCCGGCGACCCCGAACGCGCGCGTGCCGCCGCGCACGCGCACCTGGAATTCGTGCACACCTCCCTGCGCACGCTCGACGACAACGAAGCCCGCCGCGCCCGCGCGTCACGGCTTCCTTCTTCCCACGGTTGACCCATGATCATTTCCGCCTCCACCGATTACCGCGCAGCGGCGCAACGTCGCCTGCCGCCGTTCCTGTTCCACTACATCGATGGCGGCGCGTATGCCGAGCACACCCTGAAGCGCAATGTCGCGGACCTGTCCGACATCGCGCTGCGCCAGCGCATCCTGCGCAACATGTCCGACCTGAGCCTGGAAACGGAACTGTTCGGCGAACGCCTGGCGATGCCGGTCGCGTTGGCGCCGGTCGGCCTGACCGGGATGTACGCGCGCCGCGGTGAAGTGCAGGCGGCGAGGGCGGCGGCGAGCCGGGGGATTCCGTTCACGCTGTCCACCGTCTCGGTCTGCCCGATCGAGGAAGTGGCACCGGCCATCGACCGGCCGATGTGGTTCCAGCTGTATGTGCTCAAGGACCGCGGTTTCATGCGCAATGCGCTGGAGCGGGCCAGGGCCGCCGGCGTGACCACCCTGGTGTTCACCGTGGACATGCCCACGCCGGGCGCGCGCTACCGTGATGCGCACTCGGGCATGAGCGGCCCGAACGCGGCGGCGCGGCGCATGCTGCAGGCGGTCACGCATCCACGCTGGGCGTGGGACGTGGGCCTGTTCGGCCGCCCGCACGACCTGGGCAACATCTCCACCTATCGGGGCAGCCCGACCGGTCTGGCCGACTACATCGGCTGGCTGGGCAACAACTTCGATCCCTCCATTTCATGGAAAGACCTGGAGTGGATCCGCGAGTTCTGGACCGGCCCGATGGTGATCAAGGGCATCCTCGATCCGGAGGATGCGCGCGACGCCGTGCGCTTCGGGGCCGACGGCATCGTGGTCTCCAACCACGGCGGGCGCCAGCTGGACGGCGTGCTTTCCACCGCGCGGGCGTTGCCGGCGATCGCCGATGCGGTCAAGGGCGAGCTGAAGATTTTGGCCGATTCGGGCATCCGCACGGGTCTGGACGTGGTCCGCATGATCGCGCTGGGCGCGGACAGCGTGCTGCTCGGCCGTGCGTTCGTGTATGCCCTCGCGGCGCAGGGCGAGGCCGGCGTGGCCAACCTGCTGGACCTGATGGCCAAGGAAATGCGCGTGGCGATGACGCTCACCGGCGCGAAGACCATCGCCGACATCAGCCGCGATTCGCTGGTGGACGCGACCCGTCGCCTCACGGTCGCGCCGTGAGCGGCGCATCCCAGGGCACGGCGGCACTGCTGGCGCAGCTGCGCGGCATCGTCGGCGATGCGCACGTCCTGTCCGGCGAAAAACCGACCCGGCGCTTCCGCAAGGGCTATCGCTTCGGCGACGGCCCGGTGCTGGCGGTCGTCCGCCCGGGCACGCTGCTGGAGCAGTGGTACGCCCTGCAGGCGATCGTGACGGCCAACGCCATTGTGATCATGCAGGCGGCCAACACCGGCCTCACCGGTGGCTCCACACCCGACGGCGCGGATTACGACCGCCCGGTGGTGATCGTCAGCACGCTGCGCCTGGCCGGCGTGCAGCTGATCAACGAGGGACGACAGGTGGTCTGTCTTCCCGGCGCCACGCTGGATCGATTGGAGAAAGTTCTGGCACCGCTGGATCGCGAACCGCACTCGGTGATCGGCTCGTCGTGCATCGGCGCTTCGGTGTTGGGCGGGGTCTGCAACAATTCCGGGGGTTCGCTGGTGCGGCGCGGGCCCGCCTATACCGAGATGGCGCTGTTCGCCCAGGTCGATGCCGATGGGCAGCTGCAGCTGGTCAACCATCTCGGCATCGCGTTGGGGGACACTCCCGAGCAGATCCTGGAGCGGCTGCAGCGCGGCGACTACGCGGCTGCCGACGTGGACAATGACAACGACCGCGCGGCCTCCGATCCGCGTTACGCCGAGCAGGTACGCCAGGTCGATGCGGCCACCCCGGCCCGCTACAACGCCGATCCCGCCCGGCATTACGAAGCCTCCGGCTCGGCCGGCAAGCTGGCGGTGTTCGCGGTGCGCCTGGACACCTTCGCGCGCGAGCCGGGCGAGGTGTTCTACATCGGCAGCAATGCGATGGAGGACCTCACCGCGATCCGTCGCCACCTGTTGACTGCCTTCGAGCGCCTGCCGATCTCCGGTGAGTACCTGCACCGCCAGGCGTACGACATCGGCGAACGCTACGGCAAGGACACCTTCCTGCTGATCGACCGCTTCGGTACCGCCCGGGTGCCGGCGGCGTTCGCGCTGAAGAGCCGGGTCGACGGCTGGTTCGAGAGCCTGGGCCTGCGCGGGGTCACCGACCGGGTGATCCAGCTGGCGATGCAGTGCCTGCCCGGCCATCTGCCGGCACGCATGCGGCAGTTCCGGGATCGCTACGAGCACCACCTGCTGCTCAAGGTGTCAGCGGTGGATGCCTCGGCGACCGAGACTTTCCTGCACAATCACTTCGCCGATGGAGAAGGGGACTTCTTCCAATGCACGGCCGAGGAGGGGCGCAAGGCATTCCTGCATCGGTTCGCAGTCGCCGGCGCGGCGGTGCGCTACCGCGAAGTCCATCGGCGCGAGGTCGAGGACATCGTGGCGCTGGACGTGGCCCTGCGGCGCGACGACCGCGCGTGGGTCGAACAGCTGCCGGCGGCCATCGACGCCAAGCTGGCCGGCAAGCTGTACTACGGGCACTTCTTCTGCCATGTGTTCCACCAGGATTACATCGTGCGCAAGGGTGAAGACCCGCTGGCGATCGAGCATGCCATGTGGACCCTGCTGGACGCGCGGGGCGCCGAGTACCCGGCCGAACACAACGTGGGCCATCTGTACCCGGCCAAGCCGGCGCTGGCGGCGTTCTATCAGCAGCTCGATCCGAGCAATACGTTCAATCCCGGCATCGGCCAGACCGCGAAGACGCGCGGCTGGGGCAGCTGCGACTGCACCACCCACGGGTAGAGCCACCCCATGGGTGGCTGTGCCGGCGTATCGCAGGTTTCAGAGCAGCCACCCATGGGGTGGCTCTACCTGCGGGGAATCACTCGCAACGGACGGCGGTGATCACGTTGTCCTTGTCGATGAACACGCGCAGGCGATCCTGGCGCAGGTCGCGCGACGTGATCGTGGCCGGGCCGATCGGGTTGATCAGGCCGGCGCCGCTCTGCAGCAGCAGCTTGCGCATGTTCGTCTGGTCGGCCGGCTGCCCGATGGCCCACCCCAGTTCGTCGGCCTTGCACAGGCCCGGGCCCTTGATTTCCGGCCCCGGCGAGCTGACGCAGGCGGTCAGCGACAGGGTGCCGGCGAGCATGCTCGCGGCGAGGGGATAACGGGAAAGGATTGCCATCGGGTCGCTCCTGCGGGGTCAGGCGCCGACCATACCACCGCCACGTGCATCGTCGCGTAGTGGCCGCCCCGCGACCGTTCGACGCAGCCGGGTCGGCGCACGGGGCAGGGCGCTTCGCCCTGGGCGTTACACTGGCTCCTCTCAGAATCGGCCAGGCCGGGAGTCGCGGGTGTTGCACGTGTTCATGCTTGGCGGGCGGCATGCCCGGGCCCGGATCGAGGTGCACGACGTGGCCTTCGCCAATGTCGATGCCATCGAGGAGGCTTACCCGCAGCTGCGCCAGGACTGGTTCGGCGAACGCAGGGGGCTGCACGTCGATGGCTGGCTCGCGGTGGATGGAGTAGAGGAGTACCGGGTGCGGTTTGCCGATGTCGCACCGGCGGCCGACGCGCCGCGGCTGTATTTCCTCAATCTCGGCGGGTACGCCGCGGGCGCGCTGGGCGAGGCGCATGACTACCGGTTGCTGGTCGCCACCGATGTCGAGGAGGCCAAGCGCAAGGCCAAGGGCCTGCGTGATGCCAGCTGGTTCAAGCCGCATACCGATGCGCTGCTGGAGGTGGATGACTGCATCGCCATCGACCAGGTCGGCGGCCGCCATGTGCAGCTCGAGCGCGGCGGGCACCGCGGGATCACCCTGGTCAGTGACTACATCGTGATCGGCTGAGCGGACCCGATTGCCCGCGGCCCTGCCGCTGGCGCATAGTGTCGCGGTCCTATGAGGTCCGGCGCTGTCGCCGCGACAGATCAACCAACGGAAGTAGAACATGCAGAGCAGGAAGATCACGGCCGCGCTGATCGTGACACTGGGAATGACGATGGCGGGCAGCGCCGCTGCGGCCGAGCCGGACGCGCCGGTCTTCGGTGGCTGGCGCAACCTGCATTCGGCCAGTGGCGCCGAGCCGGTCCTGCGCAACCAGCCGTTTGCGATCCTGCCGCGCGAGGTCGCCAAGGGCGAGCGTTTCGCGATCCTCGACCGCGAGAACAAGCAGGTGGTGTGCTGCCTGGTGGTCGACAGTGAGCGCCTGGATGCGATCGCGCTGGAAACCCGCTACCGGCTGCCCGGCGTCTGGATCGCCGACCTGCTTGGCAACGAGGACTACAACCGCCGTCACGGCGACCCGCATGTGTTCGCGATGAAACGCGAGGGCGAGCTGGTCGACCACGTCTTCTCGCAGGACGGCGGCGGCTACAGCGACCTCGGCGGCCTGCTGCTGCCGGCGGGGGCTGCGCTGGAAGAGAGCGGCAGCATCAAGCTTGGCGCCATCCGCTACGGGCTGCAGGCGCAGTCGCAGCGGTTTGCCGATGACAATGGCGCGCTGGATCGCTACACCCTGAAGCCGCCGGCACCCGCCGCGCCGGTGGTGGTCGAGGTGCCTTACAGCACGTACTGACACGGAAGCGACAGAACCGGCACGGTACAATCGCGCCCGCCCGCCGGCATCGCTGCTGCGGGCCTGTTTCCTTGTCCGAGCCTGTCCGTGATCGCCCGATTGTCCCTGTCCTGTGCGCTGCTGCTGGCCGCCTGCGCCACGCCGGCCCGGCCGCCCGCCAAACTGCCTGCCAATCCGGACGCGCTGTGGGGCATCATCCAGCGCGACTGCGCGGGCGATGCAGCGCCGCGCGGCAGCTGCCTGGCGGTAGCCGCCGAGGCGCATCGCCGTGATGTGCTGCTGAAGGACTCGCATGGCCACTATCAATTTCTGCTGCTGCCCCTGGACCGGGTCTCGGGCATCGAAAGCCCGGCGCTGCTGAGGGCCGGTGCACCGAACTATTTCGCCGCCGCCTGGGCGGCCCGCAGCCACACCGAGCAGGCACTGGGCCGGGCGCTGCCGCGCGAAGTGGCCAGCCTGGCGTTGAACTCACCGCATGGTCGCTCCCAGCACCAGCTGCACATCCATGTGGATTGCCTGCGCGCGGATGTCCTGGGCCAGCTGCGCCGGCTGCAGCCTGCCATCGGCAGCGACTGGCAGCCATTGCCGGAGCCGCTGCGCGGACATGCCTATCTGGCCCGCCAGCTGCCGGGTGCCGAGCTCACCGCCAATCCGGTGCGCCTGCTGGCCGCTCACCTGGCCGACCCCGCCGATATCGGCAACTGGTCGCTGGTGGTGGCGGGACGGACCGATGCAGCCGGCGCGCCCGGCTTCGTGTTGCTGGCCACCCGGTTGGACCTGGCAGCCGGCAACAAGGCCAGCGGCGAGGAGCTGCAGGACCATGCGTGCGCCGTGCTGACCGGCGCATCCGGTCCGCTGGATGGCGTGCTGTGAGGCGTGGCAGATCGCACGATTGAAACAAAAACCGCGGACGTGGCACGTTATAGTGGCCGTTCAATGCGGTTCCCGCTTTCGCGCCCGGGCTGACTGGCGCGTCGTATCCGACTGATTCCATGACTGCTGAAACCACGACTCCGCCCGCCGCTGCGCCGTCCCAGGCCACCGGTCCGCTGTTCTACCAAGCGCCCGTGCCGCTGCGCTCGGATCTGCATGCCGCCTGGCGCCTGGTGCCCGACACCGCGCATTTCGCGGCGGATACCAACGCGATTCCCGCCGTGATCGGCGAGTTCGGCTCGCTGGCCCAGCATTACCCGATCATCTTCACCGGCAAGGATGCGATGCCGGTGGTGGCCGTGGGGCTGGCCCAGCGCAATCTGTTCGTTGCCAATGACCTCTGGGATGAGCAGAGCTACGTGCCCGCCTACGTGCGCCGCTACCCGTTCGTGTTCATGCAGGCCGGCGAGCAGGACGAGTATGTGCTCGCGCTGGACTCGGCCGCCCGGCAGGTCAACCAGGGCCAGAGCGAGGACGGCCTGCCGCTGTTCCAGGATGGCAAGGCGACCGAGGTGGTCGACAACGCCATGCGCTTCTGCGGCGATTACACCCGCGAGCATGATGCGACCCGTCGCTTCACTGCAGCCCTGATCGAGAACAGCCTGCTGATCGACCGCAATATCGACGTCACCCTGGCCGATGGCCGGCAGATGTCGATCAACGGTTTCCAGGTCGTGGACGTGGAGAAGTTCGCCGCGTTGCCGGATGCCACCGTGGTGGCCTGGCACCGCAATGGCTGGCTGGCGCTGGTGCATCACCACCTGAGCTCGCTCGCACGCTTCAGCGCGCTGGTGAACCGCCAGAGTGCACTGCCTGCCGACGCCTGAGCCCAGGCGCACGCGAAGTCACGCAGACGGCGGCCGCAGGGCCGCCGTTTTTCGTTGCTTAGGCGAAATATCGATAAGCATATCCCGGGCGGTCATTTCCCCCTTTTTCGCCTGTTCAGCAGAATCACGGCCCCTTCCTCACTACGCTCCGGCACGGGCCTGCCCGCGACGGGACGTAGCTCTTTACCGGAATTCTGCATGTCTGTGCTGTATCGCCCGCTGCGTCGGCGGGCCCTGGTTCTGTCCTTGTTGCCCCTGCTTGGCGCAGGCTCCCTGGTCCACGCCGCCGATGCGCCGACCCAGCTCGATGCGGTCACGGTCACCGGCTCGCGCATCCCCCGCGCCAGCGCGGAAGGCCCCTCCCCGGTAACGGTGATCACCCAGGAGCAGATCGAGGCGCAGGGCTATCGCAGCGCCTTCGAGGCACTCAGCGCGCTGACCGAGAACACCGGCAACGTGCAGGGCGAGGACTTCGGCAACACCTTCACTCCGGCAGCCAATACGATCAATCTGCGTGGCCTGGGCCCGAACCGCACGCTGGTGCTGGTCAACGGCCGCCGCCAGTCCGATTACCCGCTGGCTTACGAAGGCTCGGTCAACGTGGTCAACCTGGCCAACATCCCGAGTGCGCTGATCGACCGGATCGAAGTGCTGGCCGGCGGTGCGTCGGCGGTGTACGGCTCGGATGCGATCGCCGGCGTGGTCAACATCATCCTCAAGAAAACCTATGACGGCGTCGGCATCAATGTCCGCGCCGGTACCACCGAGCAGGGCGGCGGTGACAACCAGCGCCTGCAGGCCGTCGGCGGCGGTTCGGGCGAGCAGTGGGACGCGATCTTCGGCCTGGAGATCGCCAACCGCAAGGCCATCTACGGCTCGCAGCGCGATTTCATGGACTCGCTGACCGACGACCCGCGTGGCGTGGACCCGCTGGCGACGGCGGTGGCCTATCGCCGCAACGCGTCCACCAACAACTACATCGATCCCGGCACCGACGGCTGCGATGCCTCCAGCACGCTCTACGGCGGCAGTGTGTTCCGCGCACAGAATCCCCGCCAGGGCGGGTACTGCGGCAGCAATGAAGCCTCACCGACGTTCTGGACCGTGCAGACCGAGAAGCGCAACATCGACGCCTACAGCGCCGTGACCTGGCGTTTGAACGATCGCCAGGAACTGTTCGCCGATGCGGCCATCGGCACCGCGCGCATCTACAACAACACGCGTGCGCCGAGCTGGACCTCCTCGCGCAATTACTTCTACAACCAGAACAGCGGTCAGCTGGAAAGCTGGTACCGACGTTTCGCGCCGGAAGAGATCGGTGGCGTACAGCGCAATGCCAACCGCTTCCTGGAGCAGTCGTGGTCGTTCAACGTCGGTGCGCGAGGCAGCATCGGCGGCTCGGACTGGGACTACGAAGCGGCCTACAGCCGCTCGCGCTACGAGAACAGGACGCAGCGTCCGGGCCTGCTGGTCGGCATCAACGAGTATCTGCTCGGCCCGCAGCTGGGCACCCGCAACGGCGTGGAGGTGTATGCACCCGATCCGTCACGTCTGTACCAGCCGCTGACCCCGGGGGAGTACGACGGTCTCTCGGACCGCTACGAGAGCCGCAACGCGGCGTGGCTGCAGACCGCCAGCGTCAGCGTCAACGGCCAGCTGTTCGATCTGCCCGGCGGCCGTGCCGCGCTGGCAGCGGTGGTCGAGGCCGGCAGCCAGGGCTACAGCAACCGCCCGGACCCGGCGTTGGGCCAGGGCGTGTTCTGGAACCTCAACGCCGGCATTCCCGCCGGTGGCGAACGTGATCGCTATGCGGCCGGCGTGGAGCTGCAGCTGCCGTTACTGGAGCGCCTGACGGCGACTGTCGCCGGCCGCTACGACCAGTACCGCGCGGCCGGGGATCACCTGGGCAAGGCGACCTGGAGCACCGGCCTGGAGTTCCGCCCGTTCGATACGTTGCTGCTGCGCGCCAGTGCGGCGACCAGCTTCCGTGCGCCGGACATGAACTATGTGTTCGCGACCGAAACGCGCGGCTACAACCCCGGCATGACCGACTACTGGCGCTGCCGCAGTGCCGGCCAGGCCTATGACGACTGCGACTTCAGCGGACTGGCGATCGACTACACCAGCGGCGCCAACCCGCAGCTGCAGCCGGAGACCGCGAAGTCCTATGGCCTGGGCTTCGTGTGGTCGCCGTCGGCGAATCTGGATTTCACCGCCGACTACTACGACATCCGCATCGACGACGAGGTCACCAACCTCGACGCCACGCGCATCCTCAAGGATGAAGCAGATTGCCGTCTCGGCCAGACCGTGGGCGGCGACGCGCGCGATATCGGCTCGGCGCAATGCCAGGACGCGCTGCGCCGGGTGATCCGCAACCCGGCCGATGCCGCGGTGCAGCCGAACCAGGTGGTGCGCGTGCTGATCAACCCGATCAACGCCGCGTCCGAAACCGTGCGCGGCATCGACCTGAAGTCGAACCTGCGCTGGGATGCCGGTCGCTACGGTCGCTTCTCCGCGCGAGCGGCGTACTCGCTGGTGATCGATCACAGCTACCGCCAGTTCGCCGGTGACGAGGTCCAGGACCAGCGCGACTCGCTGGATTCCTACCAGTGGCGCAGCAAGGTCAACGGCAGCGTGACCTGGGCGATCAACGACTGGACCGCCACGCTGTACGGCATGCGCTACGGTTCGTTGCCGAAGACCGACGGCAGCGGCCGCATCGCCCCGTACATGACCTACAACGCCAGCCTGTATCGCAAGCTCAACGACAACGCCACGCTCGGCCTGATCGTCAACAACCTGCGCGACAGCCGCCCGCCGGCGGACAAGAACGGCGGTGGCTGGCCGTTCTATCCGGTCGGCAACTACGATCCGTACGGCCGCCAGTTGTGGCTGGAGTTCGACTACCGCTTCCTGTAATCGCCTTGCGGGCCCGGCAATGCCGGGCCCGCTGCATTTGGGCCTGCCGCGATGCGACGGCATACTGTGCGCTGCCGAGCGTTTCGGCGACGGAAGGAAGCACGTATGACCCAACCAGTCCATTACCGCCGCGCGCTACCCGACGATGCCGCGGCCTGCATCGACCTGCGCGGTCGCACCCGCGAGAACGCGTTCTCCGCCGCGCAGCTCGCCGAGCTCGGCATCACGGAAGACAGCTGGGCGGCCGGTATCCGTGACGATGCACTGCCGGGGCATATCGCACTCGAAGGTGAGCGGATGGTCGGCTACTGCTTTGGCGATCGCGAAGGCGGCGAGATCGTCGTTCTGGCGTTGCTGCCGGCCTATGAAGGGCGGGGCATCGGTCGGCACGTGCTGGATCTGGCCATTGCCGATCTGGTCGAGGCGGGGCATGCGCGGCTGATCCTGGGGTGTGCAGCGGATCCGGCGGTTCGCTCGCACGGGTTCTATCGTTACCTCGGCTGGCGGCCGACCGGCGAGATCGATGCGCTGGGCGATGAGGTGCTCGAGCTGCACGTGGGCGCCACACCGTAGGATCGGGGTAGGGCATGACAGTGATTCCGTGTCGGGTTCATGCGCATCGGTGGGTGATCGTGCAGCCGGTCACGACAGCGGTACCCGCCCCGCGACATGCTGGATGCCTCTGCACGGAGCGATGCGATGCCTGCGTGGTTGCTGACCCTGATGATGAGTGCCACCACGGTGGAGCCGCCCACTCGACAGGTTCACACCTGCCTGGTGGATGGGGCGCGGCACTACCAGTCCACCCCGTGCCAGGGTCGCACCGAACGCATCCGCGAGATGCCGCCGCCTGCGGACACCTGGGCCAATGACATGCATATCGAGTCGCTGCGGCAGGAGCTCCAGGCCAGACGGCGCGCGGACGCTGCACCCACGCGTCAGAAGCGCGCGCAGCGCTCCCGCGCGGCACCGGCCTCCGCCGTCCGCGGAGCGCTGATCACGGTCCACACCGATCCTGTGAAGTGCGCCGCGGCGCGGCGCCAGCGGGAGACGGCATACCGGAAGGCGGGCCAGCGGCCGAGCCTCGCGCTGAGCCGGCAGATGGATGACCGTGTCCATGACGCCTGCCGATGACCGCCCGGCATCGGCTGGGACGGCGCACGAAAGGCGAACCGTGCCCGCCATGATGGCCGCCGCCAAGCACGCTCAGGGCTGCGTCATCAGGTACCGCGCGACGGCATCGAAAGCCGGCAGGGTGGTCGGGTCGTTCGCGCTGTTGCCGGCGACCGGGTGCGAGCCGAACCGCGCGATCACCACCCGTGCGGTGGGATCGATGTAGAGCGCCTGGCCATGCACGCCGCGCGCCATGTAGGCGCCGTGGTCGTTGTGTGAGATCCACCACATGCCGCGATAGCTCCAGCCCGGCAGCTGTGCATACCCGGCCTTGGCGAAGGCCTGCGTGTTGCCGCCCGCGCGGATGCGGGCGATCGCGGCGGCGGGTACGACCGACTGGCCACCCACCTTGCCGTCGTCGAGCAGCAGCTGGCCGACCCGGGCGAGATCGCGCAGGCCGGCATTGAAGCCACCGCCTGCGAACGGCGTGCCGGTGGAGTCCACGGTGTAATACGCATCCTGCTCGGCGCCGAGACGTTGCCAGATCCGCGACTGCAGCAACTGCGCGACCGACTGGCCGGTACGGCGGGCGATGATCCAGCCCAGGGCATCGGTGTTGATCGTCTTGTAGCCGAACGCGTCGCCGTGGCGGCCCTGCTTCTGCACGGTCTGCAGGTAATCGTAGTAGCTGCGCGGCCCGGTGTAGCCGGCGGGCGGGGGCAGGGTGCTGCCGGCGGCGGAATACTGCCAGACCTCGGCATCGGGGTCGGCGTAGTCTTCGCTGTAGCGAAGCGCCGTGGTCATCTCCAGCACCTGCTTGACCGTGGCGTCGCCGAAGGCGCTGTCCTTGAGCTCGGGAATGATCGCGCCGACGCGCTCGGTTTCATCGATCACGCCCTCGGCGACCAGCATTTCGCCGAGCAGCCCGGTGATCGATTTGGTGACGGACATCGCGCCGTGCTGGCCATGCTCGTCCAGGCAGCCGCTGTAGCGTTCGTACACCACCACGCCGTCATGCAGGACCACGATGCCGTCGGTGTAGTTGGCCGGCAACGACTGGGCCCAGGTCATGCGGGTGCTGCTGCCGAGGGGCGTGAACGACAGCGCGTCGATCGCGTCATCCAGCCGACGCGGCAGCGCACGGGCAGCGCCGGCACCGCGGCTGACGCCGACGGTGGGCATCAACTGGCGGAAATGGCAGGCCGTCCAGCGCAGCTTGGGGAAGCTGAAATAATCGTCGTCGGTGTAGCGGATGCGCTTGTCTTCCGGCGGCGGCGCGCCCTGCATCCAGCCCAGCAGCTTCGGATCGGACGCCTCCGCCGACAGCGGCGGCGCGGTCGGCGGCGCCGGGGCAGCGGCGACGACCGGCACAGCGAGGACGGCGACCAGTGCCGCGGCGAGTCCGGCGCGCGATGACGCCAGCGCACCGCGCAGGCCGGACACGGTGATGCGGGGACGTGGAACGGGCATGGTGCACTCCTTGCTGATGCGCAGTACGTCTGCGCCACCAAGGGTACTGCACCGCAAACGAAGACGGCGCCATCGGCGCCGTCCGTGACGTGCCCTGCCGGGGCAGGGCGCGCGATGCCGTTACGGGCTGCCGGGGTTGCCCTGCGGCACCGGATCCGGCGTGGCCGACTCGGCCGAGGGCAGGGACAGCGCCGGATCCAGCTGCTGCGCCTGCAGCGTCTGGATGCGCTGGTTGAGCGCGTCCAGTTCGCTGTGGGAGCTGCGCAGGTCGGTGCTCAGGCTGACGGCCTGCTGCTTGGCCTGTTCCAGCGAGGCGCTGACCTGCAACGACTGCTGGCGCTGCAGCTCGGCTTCCTGCTGCAGGCTGCGCAGCCGCTCTGCGTTGTAAGCGACCAGGTTTTCGGTATAACGCTTGCCGGCCTGCAGGCGGGTAGTGTCGATATACACCTGGGCCAGCTGTTCGGTCTGTTCGACGAACGTGCGGTAGACCTTCTCGGCGTTGTCGACCGAATCGGTCTTGATCACGCGCCAGAAGTCTTTCTCGTGGAACAGCGCCACGTAATAGTTCAGCGTGCTGGTATTGAACAGCAGGCTGGCGCCGTAGGCACCGTTGTAGGTCGTGCGCAGCTCGGTCAGCTGTTTGGAGTCGACCAGCTGGCGCAGTTCGTCCACGGTATTGCGGACCACCGGCGCCGGGCGCGGTGTGGCCTCCGCGGCCGGCTCGGCACGCGATGCGCGCGCGGCCAGGGCCTGCGGTACGACGGACAACGTCAGCAGCAACACGATTCCACCGGTCAACGCGTGCGTGACGATGGAACCTACCCCTTTTCTCTCTCGCATATTCTGGCCATCCACGAATGGATTATCGGTGAAGTTAAGTCCCCGCCGGAGTCTAGCACGCACAATCGCGTGGTCCGCACTTCACCACGGCGTCAATAAACCAACTGTGCCGGGGTGCACTGGATGGACTGCATATGCACGTCGGTCCTGCCCAGCTCCAGCCCGAGAATCTGCGCCAGGGTCTGCGAGAGCAGGGTGCCGACGCCATTGAGCAGCGGCTTCAGGGTTTCCAGGACGGGGGTCAGGGCCAGGCACAGCAGGCCGCTGCAGCGGACCTGGTCGCTGCCCGGATCGGTGACGCCGGTGCCGCCGCCCAGGTCCTGCAGGCCGCCGGGCCGGGTCTGCAGATAGGAGGCGAGATTGGATTTGACGCAGTTGTTGTAGTTGAGCAGGGTGCTGATCAGGCTGTTGCAGCGGTTGACGACCAGTCCGCCGAGCAGTCCGCCGAGCAGGCCGCTGAGCGCTCCCATCCCTTCGCCGGTCACCGTGGCGTTGTAGCTGTCCCATACCGAGCCGGTACGGGTGCAGGTAGTGAGATAGAGCGGGGGGCATGCATATGGCACGCCATTGATGACATCCCAATCACCCAGCGCACCGATGCCAAGGGCCGGGTTGCCATGGCGCAGCAGCTCGATGGTTTTCTTGGCGTCGTAGAATCCGTTACCCGGATTGGCGGCCTTGAGATACTGATCCGCCAACCGGTTGGCGGTGGCGGCATCGGTGCTGCCCTGCTTGCCGGGCGTAACCACGTTGCTCAGCACCCGCAGCAGTTCACTTACCAGGCCGGAAACCGCCGAGCCGACCTGGGCCTGGTTGAAGCGGGTGGAGGCGGTTTCCCCGGCAGCCAGCGTGACGCGTTCATCGTGTGCGAGCGCATCGAGCGAGATCTTGTCGGTGACCAGCGGCGCGCCCAGCAGGGTCAGCAGCTGCTCGTTCTGCAGCCCGGTATCGCAGACATTGCGCTGGGAGAACTGATGGGCCGCATCGACACGGCCGACACACGCGCGCAGCAGCGAGGACTGCACCCGCACCGTGGCGGTGGGCGGTGTTGCGCCGCAATTGAGCGCCTCCAGCGTCCCCATCGCGTTGGTCACATCGGCGTAGATCGGCAGGTTGAGGCGGATGCCCAGCCCGCTCAGCACCGGACCAAGCACGGCCAGGCCGGCGGTATCGATATCGATCTTCAGCCGGACCTGCGCGTTGTAGGCGCGCGTGCCGATGCCGCCGATGGCGATGGACGGCGGCTCGATGATCGCCGCGCGGGTCTGCACCAGGCCCAGGATGTTGAGGTTGTTCACCGCGACGCCATTGCCGCCGCTGGCGATGCTGATGCTGGTGGTGATCAGGTCCAGCGCGCTGATGTCGGCCTGCAGCGCTGGCGATGCAGGACCTTCGGGTGCCACGACCCGTGCGAACAGGCCGCTGGTGGCATCGGTGCTGCCGAGCTGCACGTTGAGCTGGTTGAGATCGATCCTTGCCGCGAGCGCATTGCGCAGTGCGGTCAGGTCCACGTTGGTGACACCGCTGCGGGTCAGCACCGTGGCCGTAGCGTCCAGCAGTTGCCCGAGCGATACGCGGTTCGCGGCGAGAAGCGCGTTGAATTCGGCGATGCCGATGTTGGCATCGACCGGAATGCCCAGCGCCTGCAGCAGGCCGCCCGGCGTGACCTTGGCCTGCGCCAATCCGTCATAGCCGAGCAGGGTGGTCCGGTCCAGATTGACGCCGACCAGAGTGAGTACGTTGCCCAGCGGCGTCGTGCCATTGACCCGCAGCAGCTGTGAGCCCACCGAGAACACGGCGATCGGTGGCGCGCGGGTCGCCACCGCCTGCGCGCGTACCGTCGGCAGGCGCGTGTTCTGGCCGAAGAACGGCAGGACCGGGCGGGTCGCCACGACCTTGACGGCGTTGAGCGGGTTTGCCGCATCCAGCGTCATGCTGAAGTGGTCGTCCGTTCCGCGTGTCGGGTTCCAGTTGCCGCACTGGATCGCCAGGGTGCCGGAGAATCCATTGCCCTGCGCCGCATTGCCGCGCGCGGCGCTGTTGTCGCCGCGGTCGGCGCTGCACAGATACAGCCGCTGCGCGCCGGCCATCGAGGCCAGGTCGACCACCTTCTGCGCATCGCGCTTGGCCCAGTACAGATAGCCCACTTCGACCAGGCCGAGCATGCCGACCAGGCCGAGCAGGACCAGCATCATGGTGACCGACATCCCGCCGCGCAGCCGCCGGCGGGACGGCGGGGGTACGCGGGCGCTGGACTGGTGCATGGCCTTGCCCTCCTTAGTTGGTATCGCTGACGTCCTTCTTGACGCTGGTCTTGAGGAACTCGGGAATCTCGTGCTCGAAGCTCTTGAGGTAACGCGCGTAGCTGGCGGTGGCCTGGTCACCGAGGATCGGCAGGCGCGGCCCGGCGTGGGTGCCCGCGGCCTGCAGGCGCAGCAGGTCGCGGGTGGTCTGGCCGATCTCGGTGCGCGGCGGCGGTGCAGGGGGAACGTAACGCTCGGCCGGTACGCCCGAGGCATGGCCCGGTGCGCGCGCCACGTCCGCGGGATCGGGCTGGACGGGCGCCGCGGCGGGCAGCGCAGTGACGGCGACCGGCGGGGCATCCTGCCCGCCCAGCATCTGTCCGGTCAGCGGTGCCTGCTGCGCCAGCACGGGCGAGATCCAGACCGGCAGCATCAGCAGGAGGCCGACGGGCAGGAGGCAAACAGGCAGGCGACGCAGCTGGCTCATGGCGTGTTCTCGCTGGCGGGAGTGGCAGTGCTGAAGCGCTCAAGCATCGATGGCGCCAGACGCGCATCGCTGCTGGTACGGCGATCGGTATCGACGGCCACCCGGCGGGCTGCCGATGGGGTCGCGCGGTGGGCGGTGGGTGCGGGTACCAGGGCCGCTGCGGCGACGCTGGCCGGGGCGCGCTGCACCGACGGTGCAGGCGTGGCCTGCTGGCGCAGTTGTTCGGACAGCCGGCGCACTTCGGCCTGGGCACTGTCGGTCAAGCGCGCGTTGCGCATGATCGTCTCGGCCATCTCGTTCTGGCCACGCAGCAGGGCCCACACCGCCAGATTGGCGTTCGCCTTGGCGCTGCCGGGCGACAGCTCGGCAGCCTTGGCCAGCGGTTCCTGCGCCCGCGCCCAGTCGCCGGCGCGCAGCCGGGCGAAGCCAAGATCGCCCAGGTAGCCCGTATTCAACGGTTGCAGCTGCACGGCCTTCGCCAGTGCCTGCTCCGCGCGCACCGCGTCGCCGTCGCGGGCCGCGACCAGACCCAGTCCGTGCCATGCGGCTGCGGCCTGCGGTCCGCTGGTGAGGCTGGCGTAGATCGCCAGCGCGGCCTCGCGCTGCCCGGTTTCGCGCAGCGCATCGGCATTCAACAGCCGCAGCTGCGGGCTGTCGCCATAACGCTGCCGGTAGGCATCCACGTGCGCCAGCGACGCGTAGTACGCGCCCTGCTGCTGCATCTTGGCGATCAACTCGGCGTAGAGCTGCTTGTCGTCCTGCGGCGCCACCTCGGGCGAGGCCAACGCCATCGGGTCCTGGCGGTAGCCGTTGCGCACGTTCGAGCAGGCTGCGCAGAGTGCTGTCGCGGCGAGCAGCAGGTAGAGGCGGGAGAGCACGGCGTGGCGCATGGCGTTCAATCCAGTTTGGTCAGGGCGGAGGCGAGGGCGATGATGGCCGGACCGGCCAGCACCAGCATCAACGCCGGTAACAAGGTCAACATCATCACGACGGTCATCTTCACCGAGAGCTTGCCGACCTTCTCCTTGAGGGTGGAACGGCGCTGTTCGCGCAGCCGGATGCTGAACTGGCGCAACGGCTCCTGCACGGCGCCGCCATGGGCGTGCACCTGCAGGATCAGCTGCACCAGGCTGCGCAGGTCCTCGTCATCGAACGATTCGCTCAGCCGGCGCAGCGACTGCTCGCGGCTGCGCCCATGCATGTAGGCGATGTTGGCCTGGTGGATTTCGCGGCCAAGCACCGGGATGGCGTTGCGCAGCTTGTCGCCCAGCGTCTGCAGGCTCTGGTCCATGCTGAAACCCACCCCCTGCAGCAGCCGCAGCAGATCCATCAGCAGGGGCAGCTCCGCGGAGACCTGTTTGCGCAGGCGCATCGCCCAGGCACGCAAGGCGAACTTGGGCAGCAGGATGCCGAACGCCAGTGCGCCCAAGATCGCCATCGCGCGGCTGAATCCGGTGCTGTGGTTGAAAGCCAGCACCAGGACCAGTGTGGCGACCGCGATCAACAGGCGCAGGCCGAGGAAGATCGCGGTACCGGCCTGGGTATTCCAGCCTGCCTGGTCGAGCAGCAGCCGATCTTCCGGCGCGAGCAGGGCGGCTTCGATGCGCCCGCCGTTGAAGCGCTGGCCGAACCCCGCGATTCCCTTGAGCCAGCGCTGACGCAGGCTGACCGGCGGCTGCGCGGGCGGGGACGCTGAGCCCGGCACGTCGCGCGGACGCAGGGCGGCCTGCAGTGCGTCCTGGTGCCGTTGTTCGCGACCACTCAGGACCCAGCCGCGCACCCCGAGCAGGGCCACGCCCGCGGCGAGCACCAACAGCGTGGCGATCCACCAGCTGTTACTGGTCATGGTGACCTCCGGTGGCCAGGACGGGCAGGGGGGCGCTCATAGGGATTTGGCCAGGCGGTACAGCAGGAAGCCGCCGATCAGTTCCAGCCCCAGCGCCCACAGCAGCAGCGTGTGGCCGAGTGGCTCGTGGATGATCGGCTGGAAGAATTCGGGGCTGGTGATCGCCATCAGGACGGCGCTGATCGGCGGCAGCAGGGCGAGCACCCAGGCCGACATGCGGGTCTCGGAGGTGGTGGCCATCAGCTCCTGCTGGGCCTGGTCCAGATCGCGCATGAAATCGGCCATGCGCTGCAGGATCTGGTCGGCACGGCCGCCGATGCGCACGCTGACCCCGAGCACGACCGACAGCACGTTCAGGGCCTCGAGCCGATAGGGCTGGGCCGCCTGCGCCAGGGCGCGGTCGAGGTCCAGCCCGCTGCGGGTGTAGGACAGGGTGGCATCGAGCAGGCCACGCAGTGGCATCGGCATCTGCGCGGCCGAGGTCTGGAACGCCATCTGCAGGCTGTTGCCGAGCCCGGCCAGGCGCACCAGGTTGTCGAGGAAGTCCGGCAGCTGGCGCAGCAGTCTGGCCTGCAGCCGGTTGATCCGGCGCGATACCCAGAACCACGCCGCCAAGGCACTGAGCACCAGCACGATCGGCGCGGCCCACGCGGTGCCGAGCCGCGCACTGGCGATCCACGCCAACAACGCAGCGGCGGCGGCAATCAGTAACGGCACCCGCCAGCCGGTCGGCAGGGCGGCGCGTTGCATCAGCGCATCCCAGGGCAGGCCGCTGGGCGCGGTGGTCACCGGCATCGGGGCAGGGCTGTCGCTGATCCCGGCCAGCCGCGGTGAGGTGTCCGGCCGCGACAGCCGCTGCTCGGCGTGCTGCAGCGACAGCCTCCGCCGCTCGCGTGTGGCCGCGCCGCCCCACAGCTCCACGGCCAGGGCCACCAGCACCAGCGCCGCACTGCACAGGAGCAGGACGAAGGCCATGCTCAGAAGCCTCCGCCCAGTGCTTCGCGCAGCTGCCGGCGGAACGGCTCGAGCTTGTGCGAATGCGGTTGGAAGCCCAGCCCGACCCAGCGGTCGTGTTCCTTGCCGTCGGCATCGATCTGCACTTCGTGACGGAACATCTCCTGGGTCGCGATCATGTTGTCGGTGACGCCGGTGATTTCCGTGATCGAGATCAGGACCCGGCGGCCGCTGCCCAGGCGGGAGATCTGCACGATGAAATCGATGGCGCTGGCGATCTGCCGGCGCAGGCTGTCCTCGCTGCCCTGGAAACCGGCGAATCCGGCCAGCATCTCGATGCGGTAGAGGCAGTCGCGCGGCGAGTTGGCGTGGATGGTGGCCATCGAGCCGTCATGACCGGTGTTCATGGCCTGCAGCATTTCCAGCACTTCGGCGCCACGCACTTCGCCGACCACGATCCGGTCCGGGCGCATGCGCAGGCTGTTGCGGACCAGGTCGCGGATGCTGATCGCGCCGTTGCCGTCCGCGCCGCCGATCCGGCTTTCCAGGCGCACCACGTGCGGGTGATTGAGCGAGAGCTCGGCGGTGTCTTCGACGGTGATGACGCGTTCGTTGGCCGGAATGTAGTTGGCCAGCGCATTGAGCAGCGAGGTCTTGCCCGAACTGGTGCCGCCTGAGACGAGAATGTTGCAGCGGCCCAGTACCATCGCGTGCAGCAGTGCCTGCATCGGGCGGTCGAAGGTGCCCATGCGCAGCAGTTCGTCCGGGGTGAACGGGTCCTTGCGGAACTTGCGGATCGAGACCATCGGCCCATCCACGGCCAGCGGCGAGATGATGGCGTTGAGCCGGCCGCCGTTGGGCAGGCGCGCATCCACCATCGGGTTGGATTCGTCCAGCCGGCGGCCGAGCGGGGCCAGGATCCGGCGCAGGATGCGCAGCAGGTGGCTGTCATCGCTGAAGCGCTGCGGCGCGCGCTTGAGCATGCCGCCCTGGGAGACGTGGATGTCCTTGTAACCGTTGATCAGGATGTCTTCGATCTCCGGATCATGCAGCAGGTCATCGAGCGGCCCGAAGCCGGTCAGCTCCTTGACCAGCGCATTGGCGACGATGTCCTTCTCGGCCTCGTTGATCGGGATCCGCCATTCGTGGACGAAGCCGGCGGTCTGCGCATGCACGTAGCGCGACACGGTATCCGGTGCCCACGCGTCGATGTCGATGCGCTCGTCCTCGATGCTGTTGAGCAGGTGCTCATGCGCGGCGATCAGCACTTTCTGGTACTGCTCGGACTGCTCGAACGGCTGCACGCCAGGCTCGGCTTCGGGGCCTGCATCGGCGCGGGCCGTGGTGGTCGGGAACGGGGTCACTTTGTCTTCCATGGGGAACCACTCAGGCGAAGGGCGAGGTGTTCCCGCCAGCCCCTGGCCGGCGCGGGGGCCGTCGGATCCAGGTGCGACAACAGCGGGGCAAGGGCACGCACATACGGATCACGGGGCGCATCCTGCAGCAGCAGGCGGCCATGGCTGGCACTGGAACGCAGTGTGGGCCGATCAGGCAGCACCGCCAACAGCGGCAGCTCGAAGCGGGCGGCGATCTGCGCCGGGCTCAGTCCGCTGGCATCGTCATGGCGGTTGATGATCAGCTGCGCCCGGGTATCGCGCGCACCGACCTGGGTGAGATGGCGGAGCATCTGGTCCAGCGAGACGAGGGTGCCGATCGACTGGTCGGCGATCAGCCAGATGTCGTCGGCACTGTTGAGCAGCGACACCGGCAAGTGGCGCAGGGGGACACCGCCGAGGTCGCACAGCACGGTGTGGAAGACACTGCGCAGGCGCTGCATCAGCATGCCGGGGTGGGGCAGTGCGGCCCCTTCCATGCCCGGCGGCTGGCCGAGCAGCGTGACGCCGGTAGCATGGTGGGCCATCGCGGTGCGCGCCAGCGTGGCATCGATGCGTCCGGCGTTGCGCAGCGCATCGTCGAAATGGAAGGTGGGGTCCACATTGAGGTACAGCGACAGATCGCCGGTGGGTTGCCCCAGGTCGAGCAGCAACGTGCCCGTGCCGGCAGGTGCCGTTTCAGCCGGAACACCCGGGTGCGCCGTCGTGGCCTGCTGCGCAAGCACGCCCAGATGCGCGGCCAGCGTGCTGCTGCCCACGCCGGGGCGTACCCCGAGCAGCAGCACCATGCGCGCGCGTGCCGGTGGCGCGACCGGGACGCTGCCGCGGCCTTGCACGCCCAGCGACGCGGCGCGGCGCAGCACGGCCTCCATGTCCTGTGGCGCGCTGTCCAGATCGAGCAGGTCGCGCAACCCGGCGCGCAGCGCGGCGACCACGCCGTCCATGTGCTCGGCCTGGGTCGAGCCCACCGCTACCAGCGGCAGCTCGGGCGCCTGTGCCTGCAGCTGGCGGGTCAGGGCCGCGGAAAACGCCGCGTGCTCATGCCGGTAGTCGAGCAGCACCACGCAGCCGGTATCGCGCAGCGGTTCCAGCGCCGACGCCGGCGCGGCGCTGTCCAGCCACTGGACCGTGCCCAGCGACGGCAGCAGCGCCGAGAGCAGGGTGGCCAGTTCGCGGTCCGGCGCAAACAGCACGAGCTTCATCGAAGCATCCCGTGGTTGGACCAGTTGCAGGGTGGCGGACATGGAGGGCAGGTTCCTGGCATCGGGCTCAGCGCGAGAATCCGGGCAGCTGGTCCGAGGACGCCGGGCTCAGCAGCCAGGCCCCCCAGACCGGCAGGTTCGGCGATGCCTCGCGCTGGCCCGGCAGCGGCACTTCGGTGCCCTGGGCCAGGGGCTGCACCAGCCGTGGCGTCACGATGATGACCAGTTCCTTCTCTTCCTTCTTGTAATTCAGGGTGCGGAAGAACGAGCCGATGATCGGCAGATCGCCGAGCAGCGGCACCTTGTCCACGTTGGAGGTGACGTTGTTGCTGACCAGCCCGCCGATCACGAAGGTTTCGCCGTCGCCCAGTTCGACCGTGGTGTCCGCGCGGCGCGTAGTGATTGATGGCACCTGCACATCGTTGTAGGTGATGCCGGCGGCATAGTTGAGATCGCTTGCTTCCGGGGCGACCTTCAGCGCGATGCGGTTCGGGCCGAGCACGGTCGGGGTCACGGTCAGGCCGATGCCGAACGGCTTGAACGTCACCGTGGTGGTGCCCAGGCCCTGCGGCTCGAGGATCGGCAGTTCACCGCCGGCCAGGAAGCTCGCGCTCTGCCCGGAAAGCGCGACCAGGGTCGGCTCGGCCAGCACCCGGGCCATGCCGTTGCTCTGCAGCAGGTCGATGTTCGCATCCCACCCATGGGTGAGGGATTTGAACACCAACCCGAATGCGGACGAGAGCGGGTTGGTGATGATGACGTCGTCGGGGCCGGCCGATTCGCCGGCGGGCAGCAGGCCCGGCAGGATGGAACCCGGGCGGGTGATGCCGTAGTAGAAACCGTTGTTGCCGTTGAAGTTCTTGTTGCCGAAGCTCATGCCGATCTGGCGCAGCACCGACTTGTTGAACTCGACGATCTTCACCTCGACCTGGACCACGCCACCGCTGGCGATGGTGGAGATGTCGGCGAGCTGGCCGTCCTTGCCCACCGCCATCGCGGCGGCTTTCACGCTGCTCTGGTGCTCCAGCAGCGACGGGCTCAGGCCCTGCAGCAGGCCCTGGCCGGCCTGCACGATCAGGCCGGTGCCGCCGCCCTGTGCGCTGACGGCGCCCTGCACCGCGCTGCGCACCTCGATCTGCAGGCGCTCCGGCTCGCGGCTGCCGGTACGCCACAGCAACAGGGTGGTGCTGCCCGGTGCCTTGCCGACCAGCAGCGCCTCACGGCCGCGCAGCATCACCACGTCGGCCACGCTGGGGTCGGCGATGGCCACCCGCTCCAGATTGGCCGGCAGTGACCACGGACGCTGTTCGCGCGTCTGCAGCACCAGCTCGGCCTCGGCGCTGGCCAGCAGCGGGCTGCCGATCAGCACGCCGACCAGCAGGCAGCGTGGCAGAACGCGGGAGAGACGGCGCGCGAGGGTGGGGCGTTCGGTCATGGGCTGTCTCGGCATGGGCTTAGTGCGACACGCTATGGGAGGAAATGTCGCCACGGATGATTTCGATGCCGCGGTCCGCGCGCGGCGTGGCCCGGCGGGGGGCGCTGGTCGGTAGCGGCAGTGCGGCGGCCGTACTGCGTCCGCGGCCGGCCAATGCATCGGTATCGATGCCAGCGTAGGCGTCGTTCTCCGGGCGCTGCAGGGCCAGGCGCTCGTCGGCGGAGAGCTCGCGACGCGGGCTGAGCACGCGGTTGGGCGTCGGGAACAGCGCCTGGTCCGGCAGCCCGATGTCGGCCGGGTTGCGCAGCGCCAGGAACAGCTTGCCCTGCTGGGCGCCGAGCAGCAGCCGGTTCGCCTCGGCGACCGGCACGGCCAGCACCGCGCTGCGCGCCGGGGCCGTGCTGCCGTCGCTGCGGGAGCCGCCCGCCGAACTGTTCCCACCGGTGATGTCCTGTGCGCGGCTGTCTGCGGGCGGCGGCTCGCTGCCATCGGCCGGCACCGTGGCCACGCTCTGTACGTCATGCGCGCCATAGCTGAGCACGCGCAGGCGCGACAGCAGCAGCCGGGTCTGTGCATCGCCGTCATCACGCAACCCACCGGAGGCGCGCAGGTTGAGGAAGACGTCGACGAAATCGCCGGGTTGGATGCGGTTGCCGGTGGCGACCAGTTCGTCCACCGGCACGGCGAGCGCACGCTCGCCGGGGTTCAGGCGCAACGAAAAGCCCTGTGCGATCTGGGTCGTCTGGATCTGGGTGCCGGCCGGGATGTCCTGGGTCGGCACCGCGCCGACCAGCGCGTCGATCGAGGTGTAGGCGCCAGTGGGGCGTTGAGGATGCCCCGTGACGCGCAGGTCCTCGGCCGTGATCGGGCGTCCGGCCGGCAACGCGCCGACCGCCTCGACCACCGGCCAGGTCGCCGGTTGTGCCGGCGCGTTCGCGGTCGCCGGCGTCCCGGGGGGCGTCTGGCTGGCGCGACGGCTGACGCCGAAGGCGACGATCGCCAGGATCACCGCCAGGCCGATCAACAGGATCGCGGCGATGCGGGTCAACTTGAGCATGCTGTTCTCCGGAGTGTCATCAGTTGCCGCCGAGGTCGAGCTGGGCGACGGCGGTGCTGCGCAGTGGCTTGGGCATCACCCAGCCATAGACGCGGCCGGTGCCGGGCAGGAACGGGTAGGCGCTGTAGTCGTAGCTCACTTCCACGCGGATGCACTGCGCGGCCGGCAGGTCGGCGCACGGCGCGGGCGTGGAGACGGTGATCGGCGGGGCGCCACCCGCAGCGCAGTCGGGTGACTGTTTGGCGTAAGTGAGCAGCCACTGCATGGAGCGGCGCGCCGCCAGGCAGGCGGCAGTACGGCGTTCGGTCGGCGTGGCATGGCGGAAGGCGGCCCGTGCGCCCTCGGCCGAGGCCGCCGAGAGCGTCTGCTGCACGGCCATGATCATCACGCCGGAGTAGGTGACAAGCAACAGCGGCAACAGGCCGAACAGCAGCATCAAGGCGAATTCCAGCGTGGCGATGCCGCGTTGGGGCCGGGCAGGACGGCGGTGCGGATGGGCAATCGTCATGCGGCACCGCCGACGTGCTGCTGCAGCACCCACCACAGGCTGGCGAAGGCCAGGTACGCCGCGTACGGGATTCCGACCCGGCCTTGGCGTGCATGACGCCACTGCGCGATCACCGGCTGCACCCTGCGCGAGACCGGACCGCTGGAGCCGGTGGACAGTGCGTCGTGGAAGAAGACAGGCCCGATGCGCCGCGCGACGATCACGCACATCGCATGTGCCCCGGCGAGCAGGCTGGCGATGATCCAGATCGGCAGCAGCGGTGCGGCCCCGAGCAGCAGGCCGAGCACCGCGAAATACTTCACGTCACCGGCGCCCATCCAGCCGATGGCATAGAACGGCAGCAGCGACAGCAATCCCAGCGCGAAGCCCAGCAGATGCGTGCCCGGAAAACCGCGGCCCGCCATCAGCCACTGCCAGGCCAGCGCCACCACTGCCAGGCCGGTGGCCAGCATCAACCCACGATTGGACACCCGTCGGGCGTACAGGTCATGGATGGCGACCTGTACGCCCAACAGCAATGCCACCAGGGGAAGGAGTTCCATGCGTTATGTCCCCCGAATCGGTCGTGCCCCAGCACGTCCGCGCCATGCCGTCGCCACGGGAGAGCCGGGCGACAGCAGGCAGCCAGCAACAGTCGATCAGGCCGCGGCAGCGGTGGCGGCGTCGACGACCTCACCGAGCTTCTCGAACAGATTCCCGAAGAAGTCGGTGATCTGATTTTTACCGACGGCCACCAGGATGCCCGCGATCACGGCGGCCAGCAGGCCGTACTCGAGCGCGGTCACGCCATCTTCTTCCACGAGGAACTTGCGAACGGATGCATTCATGACGGTTTCTCCCTTTCCCAATCAGAGCCCGAACGGGCGGATACAACCCCTGGTACCGATGGTGTTGCCTGGCTCCGCCAGGACGTCCATCTCGACCGCGCATCCTGCGCGGTGCGGCCCTTTACAGGCCTGCGCTATCGGCCGGGCAGTGCCCGGCCGACGTCATTGGCGGCAGATCGCGCTGGACAGTACGTCACTGCTCCCGGCACGCGGCACTGGCAGTGAAGGCACTGAAGATGAAGGTTGCTGTCCATGGCGTTCCCTCTGTATTGCAGTATCGCCGCGTCGGTATACCCGGGCGTCCTGATCTGGATGCTCGACGAATCGCGCGGTATCCAATACACAAAATCGGCAGACCCGGATTCAACTTCAGGGAAAACCGGTCAGCCGTGGCTGCACTGTATGAACCTGATGTAATGGCGTCAAAGTGAACTGCAGGTGGAGATTATGTGATGGCGCTGTGATGTCAATTATTTGACGGCGTGCGGACGCGCACAAACGCTGGGTTTTACGGGTGCCGGCCATATTGGTGATGGCGATTGTGATTCTGTTTACCTCGCGTCCAGTTCGGGCATACTTGCCAAAAATGCGCATCGAATCAGACGCGCAGAGCGGCAAGGAATCTGCTGAGTCATTCAGCGGGCATCGCTGGATGATCTGGATGGGCGGGCAGATGGCATCGCCGCGGCAGGTTGCCGTAACAGAATGCGCAGCAGGAATCGAAGGAGTGCGCACCCGGTGGCCCATGGCGAGGCACCGGGGGTCCAGGCCAAAGGGGGCATCACTGTCATGGTAGATGGTGTGGTGGATAACCGGATCGAGAGCGGGCTCAGGGCATTCGACCTGGCATCGCTCAGTGGTGTGCTGCGCGTCTGCGATCTGGAAATGGTGCTGCTGGATGGCAACGGCCCGCGGGCCGCCATCGAATCGCAGGTGCATGACGAGGCGTTGTTCTGCACGGCCGTGAGCGGGTTCCATTTCCGCGGCCGATTCATGCTGCCGCAGGACTGGTGCCTGCTCGGCCTGATCCACGCCACAGATGAGAATGTGAGCTGGTGCCACGGCATGCCGCTGGCGGCGGGGATGGCGTTGACCGTGCTGCCCGAAGGCATCAGCGAGTTCACGCTCAGCGCCGGCACCCATCTGACCCTGCTGCTCGCGCCGATGCAGCGCGTGCAGCGCAAACTGACCGAACTCAGCCTGCGCAACACACTGCCTTCGGGCCAGGCGCTGTCCCTGTTCCACGTCGGCGCGGCCGGCGGCGGGGCGCGCCTGATGCAGCGCTATGCCGATGTGCATGCCGCGCTGGCCGGGCAGGGCGGTGCCTTGGCCGCCGATGCCGTGGATACCCTGCTGCATGACCACATCCAGGCCCTGTTGGGGGCCGGCAGCGACGACCACCCGACCTGCAGCCGGGGCCGGCGCACGCATTATCTGATCGCCCAGCGCGCCGAGAACTTCATGCGGCTCAATCTGCGTCGCTACATCTACATGAATGAAATCTGCGACGCCGCCGGCGTCAGCGAGCGCGCGCTGCGATATGCCTTCGAAGACCTGTTCGGCACCTCGCCCAACCGCTATCTCTCGATGCTGCGGCTGTGTGCCGCGTGCCGCGGGTTGTCGATGGCCGATTCCAGCCGCAAATCGGTCAAGGCGATCGCGCTCAGCTGCGGACTGTGGGACCTGTCGCGCTTTGCCGATAATTATCGACGCGTGTTTGGCGAGCTGCCACGCGACACGCTGATGCGCGCGCCCGCGCAGATGGGCAGCCCGGCCTGAGCATTCAAACGAGTATCCACGCGTCGGCCGTGCACATATTCGGCAACCTGCCGAAATTGCCCATCTCCCTGCCGGTTTTACCCGTCGTCTTGCCGGAACGCACGTTTGTGCTGCCGGAATGAAGTGCTCGCGGTTTGACCCCTCGACTGTAATGACATCCACGTGCCGTCAGGCACCGGTGATGTTCAACGCATTCGTAAACGGGGGAATACCTGATGAACCGTATTTTTCGATTGGTGTGGAGCCACCGGCTGAACGCCCTGGTGGTCGTCTCCGAAATCGCCACCGCGCGTGGCAGCCTTGCGGCCGGCCCGGTCGTGGTGCATCTGAAAGTGCCGATGTCGGTGCTGTCGCTGGGTCTTTCGCTGGCGTTGTGCACGGGCAGTGCATGGGCCGGTGAGAACCAGACGCTCACCGACCTGCAGGCACTGACCGCCAAGTACACCGCGCCACTGCCGGTGAAGCTCGATGCGGAAGTGGCGCTGGCAGCCGCGGCACGTGATCGTGGCACGTCCCCCCTGCTGAGCGTGGATGCCAAGGTCAATCTCAACCTCGGTACACCGACGGCCAACCGGCCGGCGCTGCAGGTGCAGGCCGCTGCGCAGGCAAACGCGGATCTGCCCAGGCGCGTTGCCGCACCGGGCGCCCAGGTGGCGGCCCTGGCCGATCTGGGCATCGCGGCAGGTACCAGCAACGGTGCCGGGTTGCATGCCCATGCCGACCTCAACGCGGTCGCCTCGGTTGCGCCGACCGCAGCGAAGGTGCGCGTGCCGGTCAAGGCCGAGGCGCGACTCACTGCGGCAGCGGATACCGCGCTGGCAGTGAACGCCGAGGCGAAGGCGGCGGCGAACGGGGCCATCGCGACGCCATCACCACGGAAGGCCGCGCTGGAGGCCAATGTCGATGCGGCGGCGCAGGCGCGCCTGGCGGCGGCCGAGGTGGAGGCCAGGGCGGCGCTGATCGCCGACGCCACGGTGACGCCGGACGCCCCGGATGCCGTGCAGGCATCGCTGGCCAGCACTGTCGCTGGCGGCGTGCGCGTGGATGCGCTCGGCCACGTGGTCGATGCGGCCGATCGCAATCCCAAGCTCGTGGATGCCGGCGTCAGTGCCGTGCAGACCAGCTCGATGGCGCTGGCGCCGAATGGTCTGGGCAATGCATTGGGGGGACTGTTGAATGGTGTCGGCGGGGCGGTCGGCGGCCTGCTCGACGGCGTCGGCACTACCGTGGGTACCATCACCACGCCGGTGCTGGGTGCGGTCGGTGCGATCACCACGCCGATCCTGGGCACTGTCTTCCCGGCGCCGACCGCGCTGCCGCCGGGCAGCCCGAAGGGGCCGGCCCCGGCCGATCCCAACGCCGGTCTGGTCATCGGCACCGGCGGCCTGGTCGGCTCGCTCTCGCAACTGGTCGGCCCGACCGCGCAGGGGCTGCTGGGCGGCGACGGCTATGTCCGCAACGGCAACCTGAAAGTCAGCAGCGCCAACGTCATGCAGACCTATTCGGTCACCAACGTGCTCGGCCTGCCGGTGGTCAACCTGACCCCGGTCGGTACGCTGCTGGATGGGCTGGGCGGCGCAAGCACCGGCGGCAGCTCGCACCTGACCCTGATCGGTGGCGTCACCTCCGACAGCTACATCTACAACATCAACAACGGCGACCCCAACGGCCTGCTCGGGCTGGTGCTGCCGGACGGTTCGCCGGCGTGGTCCAACCGCTGCGTGAATCTGCTGGTGGCCAGCGTGGACTGCTGGGCAGTCAACGCCGCGCAGGACTACCAGGTGCTCGTCGGCGATGGTGCCTATGCCAACGGGTCCAGGGAAGTGGTGATCGGTGCGAACGCACGCCACGAGCTGCCGCAGCAGGACGCCAGCGTGGCGTTCCCGGGCGCAGGGGTCAACGACCCGACCGATCCGACGGGCGTTCCGACGGCAGATTACGCAGCGCGCATGGGCCACTCCGTGGTGGTCGGCGACAGTGCGACGGGCACTGCCAATGGGCAGACCATCCTGGGTTCGGAGGCGACCTCCAACCAGGCCAACAGCGTGGCGCTGGGCTACCGCTCGGCGGCCAACCGCGGTGCGCAGGCCAGCTACAGCGCCTATGGATTGAGTGCGGCGCAGGTATCGGCCGGTGAAGTCTCGGTCGGCTTCGCCGGTGGCGAGCGCCAGATCAGCAACGTGGCGGCCGGCAGTGCCGCCACCGATGCGGTCAACGTGGCCCAGCTGCAGGGCGCGATCTCGCAGATCGATGCGGTCGGCACGCTGGCGGTGACCTACGACGACGACGGGGCTGGCGGTGCGGACTACCGCCGCGTCACCCTCGGCGGCGGCACCGGCACCACCACGATCGCCAACCTGGCCAACGGCGCGGTCGACGCGGGCAGCACCGAGGCGGTCAATGGCGCCCAGCTGTTCGATACCAACAGCGCGATCGTCGACTACTTCGGCGGTGTCACCGCCTACGATCCCGCCACCGGCGCGTGGACCGCACCCAGCTTCCAGATCTCCACGATCTCCAGCGGTGGCGCCGTCGCGCAGGGGGTGTACGACAACGCCAGCGACGCGTTCTCCGCGGTGGATGGCTCGCTGGTCAACCTCAACACGCAGATCACCGACATCCGCAATGGCGTCGGCAGCCGCTACCTGAAGATCAACTCGACCGGTGCCGAGGCCGCCGCCGCCGGGCTGGACAGCATCGCCGTCGGCACCGGGGCCTCGGCCACCGCCGCCAACAGCATTGCCGTGGGCGCCGGTGCCTTGGCCGATCGCGAGGGTACGGTGTCGGTGGGCGCGGCCGGTGCCGAACGGCAGCTGGTCAATGTCGCCGCCGGTACCCAGGCGACCGATGCGGTCAACGTGGCCCAGCTGGATGCCTCCGAGCAGGGCGCGCTGCGCTACGACCTCAACCCCGATGGCAGCGTGAACTACGCCAGCGCCACGCTCGGCAACGGAGCCGGTGCCACCACCCTCAGCAACGTCGCCGCCGGCAGTGTCACCGCCACCAGCAACGAAGCGATCAACGGTGCCCAGCTGTTCAATGCCAATCAGGCCGTGGCCACCCATCTGGGCGGTGGTGCGGCGCTGGACGCCAACGGCCTGGTCACCGCGCCGAGCTACACGATCAACAGCGTGGCCAGCGATGGCCAGGTCACCGCCGGCAGCTATGACAACGTCGGCAGCGCCTTCGATGCCGTGAGCACCTCGTTGGCCAACGTCGCCGACCAGACCGACACCGTGGACCGCCTGGCCGTGAAGTACGACGCCGATGCCAGTGGCAATGCGACCAACACCATCACCCTGGCCGGCGATGCCAGCGGCGCGGCGGTGGCACTGACCAACCTGGCCGACGGACGCGTGCTGGCCGGCAGCCTGGATGCGGTCAACGGCAACCAGCTGTTCCAGACCAACGCTGCCCTGGTCGGGTATTTCGGCGGCACCACCAACTTCAATGGCAACACCGGCATCTGGACCGCGCCGACCTTCCGCATTTCCTCGATCGCCACCGACGGCAGCGTCATCGCCAACGACTACAGCGACGTCACCGTGGCCTTCTCGGCGGTGGATACCTCGCTGACCAACCTCAATACCCGCATCGACCAGATCCAGCCGGGCGGCAACAGCCAGTACGTGCAGGTCAACTCGACCAAGGGCGCGGCCACCGCAGGCGGCGCCGACAGCATCGCGATCGGGCCGCTGGCGAGTGCGGCGGGCAGCGGCAGCGCGGCGATCGGCGATGGCGCCAGCGCCAGCGCGGACAACAGCGTCGCCCTCGGCGCCGGCTCGGTGGCCAGTGTGGGCGCACAGGCCGGGTACACCGGTGCCTACGGCCAGGCCGGTGCCAGCAGCTCGGTGGGCGAGGTGGCCGTCGGCAGCACCGGTGCCGAGCGCAAGGTCACCCACGTGGCCGATGGTTCGGAGCGCTATGACGCGGTCAATGTCGGCCAGCTGCAGAACGGTGTGAACTACGCGATCAACGAGTCCAAGGCGTACACCGACACGCAGATCAACAACATCAACAACGGCACCTCCGGGATGTTCCAGGTCAACAACACGCAGAACCTCGCCGCGCCGGCCGCGACCGGCGGCAACGCGGTGGCCGGCGGTGCCGGGGCTGCCGCCGCAGGCAGCAACGCGACCGCACTGGGCAACGGCGCCAGCGCACAGGGCAGCAACAGCGTCGCGCTGGGCGCCGGTTCGGTGGCCAACCGGGCCAACACGGTCTCGGTGGGCAGCAGTGGCGCGGAACGGCAGATCGCCAACGTCGCCGACGGCAGCGAAGCCACCGACGCGGTCAACGTCCGCCAGCTGCAGGCATCCCAGCAGGGCACGATCCGTTACGACACCAACGTCAACGGCACCACCAACCTCAACAGCGTGACACTCGGCAGTACCGCCAGTGGTCCGACCACGGTGCGCAACGTCGCCCCCGGCACCGCCGGTACCGATGCCGTCAACGTGGACCAGCTGCGCAGCGGCATGGCCCAGACCCTGGACTGGTCCAAGGCGTACACCGACGAGCGCATGGACTCGTTCGACCGCAATCTGCAGAAGACCGACAACCGCGCCTCGGCCGGTGTCGCCTCGGCCATGGCGGTGGCCGCCCTGCCGCAGCCCTATGAAGCCGGCCGCAGCATGGCCTCGCTCGCCGCAGGCAGCTTCAACGGGGAATCCGGCGTGGCGGTGGGCATTTCGGGGGTCTCCGAAGGCGGCCGCTGGATCTACAAGTTCAGCGGTTCGACCAACAGCCGCGGCGATGGTGGTGTCGCGGTAGGTGCCGGCATCCAGTGGTGACCGCGTCCGGTGCCGGCGCGCCGCCGGCACCGGGCCCCACGGTCCGCATCCAACGTTTACAGGGGGAACACCATGCACATGCAGCCCATATCCATTTCCCAGGGGCCGCTGCTGCGGTCACTGGGCCTGAGCCTGGCAGCCCTGCTGCTCGGCGCCTGCGCCAGTCACGGCGAGCAACGCGCCACACCGCCTGATGCCGCCGTCGACGCCGGGGCGGTGAGCTTCCCGGATCCCGCCAGGGCCAGCCTGAAGGAGGGACTGTTCGTGGACGTCGACAACCTGCGCCTGTTCGCCCGGGGCATGAGCAAACGCCAGCTGTACGCTCTGCTGGGCACCCCGCATTTCGGCGAGGGCATGTGGGGCGTGCGCGAGTGGAACTACCTGTTCAATTTCCGCAGCAGTCCGGGTGGGGATTACTTCACCTGCCAGTTCAACGTCGATTTCGATGGTAAGGGCATTGCCCAGGCAGCGCACTGGAAGCCGCAGGCCTGCGCCGCCGTGCTCGATCCACCGCGCCCACCCACGCCACCGGCGCCCGCGCCGATGCCGAGCGAGCCGCTGCGGCTGGCGGCGGATGCGATGTTCGCGTTCGACAGTGCCGTGCTGACGCCCGAAGGACGCCGCAACGTGGAGACGTTGCTGCAGCAGGTGCGCGATGCCAGCCGGGTGCAGACCATCCAGGTGGTCGGCTACACCGACCGGATCGGCAGCGACCGTTACAACCTGGTGCTGTCGCAACGGCGGGCCGAGGCCGTGCGCGACGCGCTGGTGGCCGGCGGCGTACCGGCGGCGGCGATCGTCGCCGAAGGGCGGGGCAAGGCCGACCCGCTGGTGCGGTGCGAGCAGGCGCAGCGCAAGGCGCTGATCGTCTGCCTGGCGCCGAACCGACGCGTCGAGCTGTCCGGCAAGGCATTGCCGCGCTGAGCGCCGGCGGACCGCGTCCTCTTTCCCCGTGTACATACCCTGCCGGCGCACGCATGCGCCGGCGAGGGACCGTCTTGACCTGGCGTGTCGTCCGCACAGCGTGATGTCTCCCCCGTCATCGTCCTGAAGACGGCGCGCCAGGTCATCCTCCTCCCGCTCCGGGGCGGCTGCAGGCGATCTGCAGCCGCCGTTTCCGGTTACGGCATCAGCACTTTGTCGATCACGTGGATCACGCCGTTGCTCTGCTTCACATCGGCGATGGTGACGTGGGCGACCTGGCCCTTGCTGTCGGTCAGGGTGATGCCCTTGCCAACGGCGCGGGCGGTCAGCGCTTCACCCTCGACCGTGGTGAGGCTGGCCTTGCCGCCACCCTGCTTGATCTTCGCCATCAGGTCGGCGCCGGTGACCGCACCCGGCACCACGTGATAGGTCAGGATTTTGGTCAGGTCCGCCTTCTTTTCAGGCTTCAGCAGCCCTTCCACGGTGCCTTTCGGCAGTGCCGAGAACGCGGCGTTGGTCGGTGCGAACACCGTGAACGGGCCTGCGCCCTTGAGCGTGTCGACCAGGCCGGCGGCCTTGACCGCGGCGACCAGCGTGGTGTGGTCCTTGGAATTGACGGCGTTGTCGATGATGTCCTTGTTGGCATACATCGCCGCACCGCCGACCATCGGATTGCCGTGCGCCGCCATCGACGCGGCCGGGGCCTGCGCGAAGACGAGCGGGGATGCGGTGGCGGCAAGACAACCGATCAGTACGAGGCCTGCGAACTGGATCTTCATGACCAAAACTCCCAAATGGATGCGCCGGTGTGACGCACCTTCAGCTACGGCGGGAGTGTCGTGGCGGATGCAGCGGGAGGCTTTCTTTTTTCAACTGTCAGGGGCAGGTGAAAGCGGCGTCTACACCACGCGATGAAACCACGGGGCGGCCGCCCGGTCAGGGGCCCTGTTCGCTGGTGATCGTGGCTCCCTCACGCATCACCAGGGTGACCGGCGTCTTCTCGACGACCTCGAGCAGGCGCGCCCATTGCGCCTCGGTCAGCGCCCCGGAGGCATGCAGTACGCGGTGAACCTGCAGGCGGCCGCCCGCGTCGCGGGAGGAAGACAGCTCGGCACGGAATTCGCCCAGGTCCCAGCCCTTCTTTTCCGCATACATGCGCAGGGTGATGGCCGTGCAGGCCGCAAGCGAGGCGAGGTAGAGATCGAAGGGGGCCATGCCTGCCGCCTGGCCGCCCAGGCTCACTGGTTCGTCGGCCACCAGCGCGTGCTCGCCGCTGCGGATGTGGTGGCGGTAATTGACGCCATCGGAAACGATCTGGACCTGTGCCATCTGCTGCGCCTTCGGGTTGGAGATCAGCGCAGGATGGCACGGGACGCGGGGACAGCGCACGGGCGCGTGCTAGAGCACCCCGGGAATCGGGACCGCCAGTGCCGCTTTCTCCGCATCGCAGCCGGTGGGCTGCACGCTGTTGCCGCGCAGCGACTGGATTTCCGCCCGGGCCAGCGCCATGTCGCGGGTGAAATCGGCGTTGGCGTGCAGGGCGGCGAGCGCGCCAGCGGCCACGGCACGGCCTTCGAGCACGTCACTCTGCCAGTGCGCGTTGCAGATCAGGCGGTTCTCGCCGAACGCGCGCCCGCGGGCGAGCAGTGCGTTGGCATGGTCCGGGCTCAGCTCGGTCAGCAACAGCGCCCAGGTCCAGCTGATCGCGGTATGCCCGGACGGATAGGAACCGTCGGTGCGCAGCGAGGCCTCGTCGGCGGGTGCGCAGGTGCCTTCCTTGTGGAACACGAAGGGGCGCGTGCGCTTGTAGTGGTCCTTGGCGGCATAGGTGGCCAGGCCGGCATCGACCAGGGTGCGCTGCAGCAGCAGGTAGAGCGTCGGCGAGGTCTGCTGGCTGATCGGCACCCCGAGCGCGCAGGAGAAGGTAGTGGCCACCTGCGGGAAGTGCAGGTTCGCGTCCGTGGTCGCCAGCTTGTAGCGGGGCGTGGCACGCAGCTTCTGCGCGGCGCGGTGGATGGCCTGGTCATTGGCGAATGCCGGTGAGTCCTGGGCCGGTGGCGGCGGCAGCAGCGCCAGGCTGTCCGGCAGGGCGCGCCCGAGGTAGCCGGCCGGAATGCCGGGGCGCAGTTCCGGCACCGGGGCGGGGGCAGGCGCGGCGGCAGGTACGGCGGTCGGCTGTGCCGCAGTAGACAGGGGAGGGGACGACGTGCACGCCGTCAACGCGCTGGCCAGCGCGAGCAGGGCCGCACCACGACGGCAGCGGGAAGGTAGGGCATTCCTGTGCATGGGGCGCTCCACGGACCAGTGTCGGTCTACTGTGTGCGGCCGATGCGGCCCGTACAACCGCCTTTCTACGCGTCCGGCCTCAGTATCTTTACGGATGCGCGACCACGCGCAGCGGCGGCAGGTCGGTCGCGGCATCGCCCAGGGGAAAGCGCACCTCGACACGGGTGCCGCCCAGCGGGCTGGAACCGATCCGCAGGCTGCCACCCAGCAGCCGTGCGCGCTCTTCCATGCTGATCATGCCCAGGCCCGGCGCCGTCGGCGTGCTGCCCGCTACCGGCATGCCGATGCCATCGTCGTCGACCCGCAGCAGCAGCTGCTCGCCGCGCACCGTCACCAGGACGTGGGCGGTACTGGCATGCGCGTGTTTGTCCACGTTGTTCACCGCTTCCTGCACGATCCGGAACAGGCTCAGCTCGCGGTCGTCACCGAGCCGGGGCGGGCTTTCGATCCGGCATCGCACGCGCAGCGCGCCACGTGCATTGCGCTTGATGCAGAACGCATCGAGCGCACTGGCCAGGCCGGTGAAACGCAGGATGCTCGGATGCAGTTCGTGGGAGATCGACCGGATGTCATTGGACACCGTCAGCAACTGCTCCTGGAGCTCGACCACGCTGTGGCGGTCGGCTTCGGGAATCTGGCTGCGCAGGGCACTCAGGCAGATCGAGATCGCTGCCAGCGACTGGTTGACGTCGTCATGCAGGTCGCGCGCGATGCGTGTGCGCTCTTCTTCCTGCACCACCAGCATCCGCCCGGTCACCTCACCCAGCCGACGATAGGCCTGCTGCAGTTTCAGGTAATTGGACAGCTTCTGCTCGGACAGCGCGCCAAGGAACAGCAGGGCGCAGCTCGTGCCCAGGGTCCACACCTGGGCGGTGATCAGGTTGCGCTCGGGTGTCCAGAAGGCAAACGGTCCCACGCCGGCCATGCTCAACTGCATCGCCAGCACCGCCACGACCAGCATGCACACCGCCGCGCCGCTGACCCCGAACACGATCAACGCCCAGATCAGCAGCGGGATGGGGGCCAGCACCAGCAGCGGCGTCATCACCCCATCGGCCCAGTCCATGCCCCAGACCACGCCGAGCGCCCCCAACAGCAGCACGGCGATGGCGACGGTACGCCAACGCCAGCCAGCGCGACGTTCCGGCGACTGCAGCACCCGCGCGATGTTGACCACCGCCGGCACGATCAGCAGGTAGCTCACGCTGGCGCATAGCAGCCGTGTGAGCAGCACGTCAGGTGCCAGCCCGCGGGGCGTATCGGGAAAGGCGAGCATCTGCCACCACGCCACGCACACGGGAAGCGCGATGCCCCCGAGCACGACGAACAGCGCGATATCGCGGTATCCCTCCAGCGGCGAACCCGTACCGCGCCAGCGCAGCAGCAGCCAGGCCGCCGCAGCCACGAGGACGAGTTCACCGGCACTGGCAATCAGGCCGTTCAGTCCGACGAACGGCACCAGCACGAACGCGAGCACGGTGCCGGCCGCGGCAGCCAGCAGGCAGGTGCGCCACTGCGGACGCGGCGTGAACAGCAACCAGCCCATCAACAGCGGTCCTGGAATCCACAGCACGTGCAGGCGAAACCCGGGCATCTGCGCCAGCGTCGGCAGCAACTGGCCAAGCACGCAGCCGATCAAGAGCGGCAGGACGTGCGTGAATGCGATGCGAAGCGCGGGTGAGGGGCGTGTGGAGGTGGCGGGGCTGACCGGGTCGTCCGGCGATGCTGCACGGGGGCCGTTTACGGGAGCGATGTGCGTAACAGTCGCGTTGACGCGCACGTGGGCCTCGGCGGGTGCGTGAGGAAGCTTCGGATCGGGGCCTGTCCCCGAGGCGCGCAACGCCTCCCCCGGACAGGTCTCAATGTGATGCGTTTCACGCTTGCGGGGCAGCGTGTCACCGCTTGTAGCGATGTCGTTTCCGCCCCACAATCGCGCCGATGTAAACAGCTTGTCCCCCGTCGCGCTATCCGATTTCCGACCTGTTCGAGGAACTGGCATGGACGAACCGATGGCCCCGTACAGCCGCTTCGTCGTCGATGGCTTCGACGCGGATGCGTTGCTGGGGGTCGTGCGCGACACCCGCTTCGAACAGCGCCTGCTCGCCGCCGGGCATTTCCGCGCGTGCCTGCAGCGGCTGGTCTTTCCGGAGTTCAGCCTGGACAGCGGCGCCTATACACTGCCGATTTTCGCCAGCGGCAGTTTCGGCGAAGGATTGATCGCACTGGCGATGGCCGTGTCCTGCGAGCAGCCGATGTGGGCCAACGGGCGCTGGGTGCCTGCGGGCCAGGTGATGGTGTTCGCCGAGGACAGCGAGCTCAATGTGCGTCCGCAGCCCGGGGGCTGGCAGTGGGCCGTGCTGCTGATTCCGCGCGAGGTCCTGCAGCGCGAGGCCGTGGCGCGGGTAGGCCGCGAACTGCGCCTCCCACGCCGTGGCTGGTGCAGCCGACCGGCCGCCCCCGCCCCCGCGCAGGCACTGCGTTACGGCGTGTTCTCCGCACTGGACACTGCCGCCCGCTGGGAGGGCCTGATCACGCCGGAGCAGCTGGCGGCGCAGTCGGCGCTGCTGCTGGGCGCCTTCGTGGACGCCGTCAGTGCCGCCGATGCCGGACCGCAGCGACGTGCCGATGGCAGCTGGATCGAACGTCACCGCGATGCCGTCGTACGGCGGGCCGAGGACTATCTGAAAGCCCATCTCGACCGGCCCTTCGACAGTGCCGCCCTGTCGCTTGCGCTGGGCGTGGGCGAACGCCAGCTTGAACGTCTGTTTCGTGATGCCTACGGACATGGGCCCTGCCACTGGCACCAGCTGGCCCGCTTGAACCGCGCGCGCACCGCATTGCTGCAGGCGGACACGCACGACAGCGTGACCGACATCGCCCTGCGGCTGGGCTTCGGGCACCTCGGGCGGTTCTCGGTGACCTATCGGAATGTCTTCGGAGAATGTCCACGAGACACGCTGAGACGCTGAATGCCGGCCTGAACACGCTGCGGGTCGAGCGCAGTGGTGGCATGCAGCGCATCACGATCCCGTCACGGCGGGGCTCGCATGTTCGGCTGGCTGCAGAGGCACCGGGACGACAGAACGGAATGCCATCACGCCCGGTGCAGTGGGCGATGGCGGCCGCACCTGCAGGTCAATCAGGGGAAGATTGAAACCAATGGAGACGATGCAATGGGCGTTTCGTGCGCGCAGTCGAGGTCCGTACCGTTCCGCAAAGTGGTCGTCGCCGATGACCACATGCTGGTGGCGCAGGGTATCGAGAGATTGTTGATGGACTGTTTCGAATCGATCGTGCTGGTGGCCTCCGGCGAGGAGCTGCTGGACTCCCTGCATCGCGAATCACCGGATGTGGTGGTCTCGGATATCAGCATGCCCGGGATCAGTGGCATCGACGTGATGCGCCAGGTCCGCAGCGAGGGCTGCCTGACGCCGTTCGTGTTCCTTACGATGCACGATGAATCCAGCATGGCGGCCGAGGCCATCCGGGCCGGAGCGCGGGGCTACATCCTCAAAAGCGCGGCCGGTGATGAACTGGTCCGCGCGATCAATGGGGTGATGGACGGCCAGACGTATGTAACGCCGACCCTGGCGGCCAATGCGATCGTGTCCTCGGGCCGCTGCCAGTATGTACTGACCGAAAAGCAGCTGCGCATCCTGGAATACGTGGCGCGCGGCCTGCGCTCCAAGCAGATCGCCTACGAGCTCGGGGTATCGGTGCGGACGATCGAGTCGCACAAGTACGCGATCATGCAGGAGCTGGGCGTGCACGGCACGCTGGAACTGGTGCGCAAGGCCGAACTGGAAGGTCTGATCCGTCACTAGGCGGCAGGCACCAGGCGGGATGCGTGCGGAGCGGCAAGTAGATTTACTTGCCCGCCACCGGTTGTTTTTCCCTTGTTACCGAACCGTGTCCGGCCACACCATCGTGGCAGGCATCGAACGGGCGAGTGCGATGAATGCTGTCCGTGTGCTGCTGGCAGAAGATGGATGTGCGATGGGCCGCCAGCTGCGCGGCCTGTTGGCCCAGCAGTTCCAGGTGATCGGACTGGTCCAGGACGGTGCCTCGCTGGTGCAGGCGGCGCAGGCGATGCTGCCTGACGTGGTGGTCACCGACATCGGCATGCCGGAATTGAACGGGCTGGAGGCCGCGCGTCGGTTGCGCCTGCAACGCCCCGTGCTGGGCGTGGTGTTCATCACGGTGCATGCAGAGCCGCAGATGGTGTCGCAGGCGATGGCGCTGGGTGCGTGCAGTTATGTGCTCAAATCCGACGCGGGCGATGACCTCCTGCAGGCCGTGCTCGCCGCGGTGAAGGGGGAGTCCTTCGTCTCGCGGTCCCTGCACGGCACGTACCGGGGCTGAGTCGCGGGCGGGCTAGACCAGGATGCCCAGCAGCTTGCGGGCCAGTTCGTCCACCGACATCGCCAGCAGCACCAGCGGCAGCAGGGGCAGCACCGCGTGGAGCGAGATCCACAGCAGGTTCCAGCGGTTCAACGGCAGTACCGACATGCCGGCCAGGTCTTTGTATACCCCACTGAAGTCGGCCAGCGCGGAAGCATCACCGTGATCGAGCAGGGAGTCCGTTGCGGACGTTTGCGGCCGCGCGGATTGCCAGCGTGCGTCGAAGAGTTCGGCCGCGCGGTTGCCCAGTGCATCGAAGCGGTACAGCGCATGGCGCTTGGCCCGCATCAGGATCGGCATCAGCAGGACCAGGGGCGCGACCAGCAGCAGCGTCGCGGCGACCACATAGCCGACGAGCAGGTGACGCAGGGTGTAGAGGCTGTCGCCGAGATACTGCATATGGTTGACGCACGCGCCGGCAAGCAGCAGGCCACCGGCCAGCGCGAGCACGGCGAAGCGTTCCTGGGCGACCCCGAGAAAGGCCAGGCCCCCGGCGCCATCCGGATGCTCGGCATGCAGCACCAGGCCGCTGCGGGGCAGGCGCCACAGCACGCAGGTCCACAGCAGGAAACGCCACAGCCACAGCAATGCCACCAGGCGGAACAGCGGCACGGCCACCCACTCGTACCAGCGGCCCGCTGCTGTCAGCACGCCGTGGTCCAGGCGCCAATCCGCCACGCCCGGCAGCAGGCTTGCGTGGTCGCCGCCAAACAACAGCGGCGCCCAGGCGATGACGACGCAGACGGTTTCAGGCAACCATCCATCACGCCAGCGGCGGACCCTGCCCAGCAGCGCGTCCATGCGGCCCTGGCGATGGGGAGGGACCAGGCTGGCATGGGTGAGCTGGCGGAAGGCATTGTGCAGCAGCGCATCCGAGCGCGGTGCCGCGATCACCAGCAACGGCAATGCCAGCAGCACGCGGGCCAGGGTGGCATAGTCGCCCAGCAGATGCATGCGCGGCGGCTGCGGCCACAGGCTGTCGTCGCGCGCCGCCAGTACCAGCATCGGGCCGAAGGACACCACGAGCAGGATCCCGGCCAGCCACGCTGGCCCGACTGTGCAGCACGCCGGTGGCCTGCAGCAGGCGATGGATGAGACCACCGTGCATCAGGGAGTAGCGGTGCTGACTCGATCGCATCGGCGGCGCGCCTGCTGCAGCGAAGGGAAGGGCGGCCATGCATCGCAGGGGCCGCAGGCAGCGAGCATAGCGCTGCTGTTCCAGCTGTTGGACGCAGTAAAAATACTGGGGACGTTGCAGTAACAACTCGATTGTGCGGCGCTCGGGCAAACCCCAAGCTGGAGCCCTGTCGCAAGGACCCAGCCATGCTCTCGGTGATCAACATTCTCACGCGGTTCTGGACGGACATGATCGAGCGCGCGGACGGTCCGATGACGTTCCGGTTCTTCCTGCAGCCCACCATGGCGCTGATCACCGCGCTGATCGACGGCATCAAGGATGCCAAGGCCGGCAGGACCCCCTATGCCTGGCTGCTGACGCACAGCCACGCCGGCGACCGGATCGTGGTGTGGCGCGAAGGCATCACCGCCACGGCGCGCATCCTGCTGCTGGGCGTCGGCATGGACGTGATCTACCAGTTCCGCATGTTCGGCGGATTCAAGTACCCGGTGGAGGCCTTCGTGATCGCGGTCGTACTGGGCTTCCTGCCGTACCTGATCCTGCGCGGACCGATCACCCGCATCGCCTCGCGCTGGCTGCGACGGCACTGATGTCCCTTCCCGTCCAGAGCCGGATGAGCCCATGACCGACACCGATCCCACCAAGCACCTCAGTGACCGCGCACTCAGCATCGGCCGCGCCAAGGAACTCCTTGGAGGCAACGACGAAGCCTCCCTCGAGCTGTCCTCCCGGCGTACCGGCATGTCTTTCCAGCGCACCCGCATGAGCGCGGATCGGACGTTGATGTCGATCATGCGCACGGCGTTGTCGCTGATCGGGTTCGGCTTCACCATCTTTCAGTTCTTCGGCCACATGCTGCAGATCCCTGGCAGTGGCCTTCGACCCCACGCTCCGCGCAATTTCGGTGTCGCGCTGGTCGCACTCGGGGTGGTGATGTTGACCTTGGGCATCGTCTACCACGTACGCTACATGCAGGGCCTGCGCGCCGAGCGTCGCCTCATGATCGGCGAAGGCCTGGTGCACGGTGAGAGCCATTACCCGATCTCGCTGACGCTGATCACTGCCGGCCTGCTGTGGCTGCTCGGCCTGCTGGCGATCGTCAGCATGACCTTCAACGTGGCGCCCTTCGCATGAGCGTCGTCGCCGAGACCATGATCGCGCTGGACGGTGGGCTCTTCAGCATGGGCTCCAACGCGCACTATCCCGAGGAGCGCCCGGCCCACAAGGCACGGGTCGGCCCGTTCCGGATCGATCGCTATCCGGTGACCAACCGGGAGTTCGCCCGCTTCGTCCGCGATACCGGCCACGTCACCGCTGCCGAGCAGGCGGCCGACCCGCGCGACTATCCGGGTGCGGATCCGGCGCTGCTGCAACCGGCGTCGGTCGTATTCGTGCAGCCCGCGCATCCGGTCGATCTGGGCAACACGCACAACTGGTGGCACTACCTGCCCGGTGCCGACTGGCGGCATCCGCGCGGTCCGGCGTCGAACCTGCAGGGCCTGGAAGATCATCCGGTGGTCCATGTGACCTTCGCCGATGCGCTGGCCTATGCCCAGTGGATGGACAAGGATCTGCCAACCGAAGCCGAATGGGAGTTCGCCGCACGCGGCGGCCAGGACAGCGGCGAGTTCGCCTGGGGGGACACCCTGGTCCCCGGCGGCCATCACCAGGCCAATACCTGGCAGGGCGAGTTTCCCTGGCATAGCCTGGACGAGGACGGCCACCGCTGGACCTCGCCGGTCGGCAGCTATCCGCCCAACGGGTATGGGCTGTACGACATGATCGGCAATGTCTGGGAGTGGACCAGCGACTGGTACCAGCAGCACGACCAGCTGCAGACCAAGCCGTGCTGCGCGATCGACAACCCGCGTGGGGGTCTCCGCGAGCGCAGCCATGATCCGCGCGACCGCAGCGCGATCCCGCGCCGGGTGATGAAGGGGGGCTCGCACCTGTGCGCCCCCAACTACTGCAGGCGCTATCGGCCTGCGGCGCGGATGGCCCAGCCGATCGATACCTCGACCTGCCACGTTGGCTTCCGCTGCGTGGACCGTCATACATGAAACCGCATCAGCGCTGGAGGGCCATCGCATGACCACGTCCATGTTCCACCTGCTGCGCCGCGCGCCGTTGGCCATCGCCTTGGCGTCGCTGTCCGCCCTGTGCGCGTCGCCGGCCCTGGCCACCGAGGGCGCGCTGGGGCGTTCGATCACCGGGATGCAGATCACCTCGTACGCCGGCGTGATTCCGCCCGAGCCGGGCATGCAGTGGTCGCTGAGCTACATCCGCTACAACGGCAAGATCAGCGGCGGCCGGCCCGCGCCGATCGCCGGGCAGATCTCGCTGGGCCTGGAGGCCGAGGTCAACCTGACCGCCGCGACCGGCGTGTACGTGTGGCCGACCAATGCCGGCCGCTGGAATTTCGCCTCGATGCTGACCGTGCCGTACATTGATGCCGAGGTGACCGCGAGCCTTTCCGGCCCGCTGGGCAACCGCTTCCAGGCCAGGGACCACGCCTCCAACCTGTTCGACGTGTACTTCGCGCCGGTGATCGCCGGGTTCCACATCAGCGAGGTGCAGCATCTGTCCTTCGGCGTGTATGTGTATGCGCCCACGGCCAAGTACGACCCAGACCGGCTGGCCAATCCGGGCATGAACGTCTGGACGTTCTCGCCCAGCGTGGGCTACACCCACCTGTTCCAGAAAGGCACGCTGGAGTTCAGCGTACTGGGCGCCACCGACTGGTACACCCGCAACGACGACACCGACTACAAGAACGGCGTGGTCGCGCGGGCCGACGTGCTGCTGGTCAAGCGGACCGCCAGTGGCTGGGGCTTCGGCGCGGCCGGCGGCTGGATCCAGCAGCTGCAGGACGACAAGGGCGACACCGCCGACCGCCTGGACGGCTTCAAGGGCCGCTCGTTCGGCGTCGGCCCGGTGCTGACCTACGGCAAGAAGTGGTCCGGCGGCGAGCACCTGGATGTGTCGTTCCGCTACGTTGGCGAATTCAGCGTCAAGAACCGTTTCGAAGGCGACCCGTGGAGCCTGTCGATCAGCGGCGGTTTCTGATCCCGGCCGCCTCCCCGCGGCCGCCCATATCCCGTTTGATGGAGCAATGATCATGTCCTCTGCCATTTCCCCAGTTGCCTGGTCGGCGTGCCTGCTGCTGGCTGCGATGGTGCCTGCCGCACACGGCGCGACGCGCGTCGCCCCGCCGGCGCCGCCACCCGCTGCATCGACCGACGCCCCCGAACGCGATCCGGAGGCGCTGGCTGCGCTGGACCGGATGGGTGCGGCCCTGCGCGCGCTCAAGCAGTTCTCGCTGACCTCCGAGGCCAGCACCGAGATCGTGCTGGACGACGGCCAGAAGGTGGAGCTCGATGGCATGGTGACCTACAAGGTACGCGCGCCGAACCAGCTGTTCCTGGAACTGCGCAGCGATCGCCAGCTGCGCCAGCTGTTCTACGATGGCAAGGCGCTGTCGCTGTATTCGCCGCGGCTGAAGTACTACGCGCAGGTGGATGGCGTGAGCGGCACGCTGGGCGAGCTGGTCGAAGATGCCGCCAGCCGCTATGGCATCGACATGCCGCTCGCCGACATGTTCCTGTGGGGCACCGACAAGGCGCCCAAGACCGCCATCCACAGCGCATTGCACATCGGCGGAGGCACGATCGATGGTGAGCCGATCGAACAGTACGCGTTCAAGCAGGACGGCGTCGATTGGCAGTTGTGGGTGAGCAAAGCCACGTCGTTGCCGAAGAAGCTGGTGATCACCTCGCTGGATGACCCGGCGTTGCCGCAGTACCGCGCGCAGTTGCGCTGGGATACCCGCACCGCGGTACCGGCCACCGCCTTCCAGTTCACGCCACCGGCCGATGTGGCCCGGATCAAGCTGGTGCCGATCGCGGTGGTCGTTACCGATGCTGGGCAGGAGAACTGACATGCGTATCGTGATCAACCGCTTCTTCGTGGCGTCCTCCCTGGCGGCAGCCCTGCTCCTGGTGGTCCTGCTGGCGGTGTCCGCGCCGGCCAGCGCGCAGCGCGCCGGCCACCACGGCGGCGGCGCGCGGGCCAGCGCCCATACCAGCGTCAACCGACCGGTGCAGCGCCCGCAGGGAGGCAACGTGAACCGTGGGGGCAACATCAACCGCAACATCGACGGCAACCGGAACGTCAACCGCAACGTCAACGTGGATGTGGACTACCACGACGATCACTGGAACCACTGGGACGATCATCCCTTCGCCACCGCGGCGGCGGTGACCGCCGGCGTTGCCGTGACTTCGGCGGTGATCGGCTCGATCGTCAACTCCGTGCCCCCCAGCTGCGTGACCACGGTGATCAACGGCATGGCCTACCAGCAGTGCGGCAACGTCTGGTACGAGCCGCGCTATGCGGGCACCACCGTGCAGTACGTGGTGATCAATCCGCCGCGATGACCCGGTAGTTTTTCCCGTCGCTTTCCATCCCGCCTTTGGAGACTCGCGTCATGAAAGCCTTTGCCATCGCCGTCCTGGCGACTTCCCTGGTCGCCTGTGCATCCACCCCGACCGTCAAGACCGACTTCGATCCGTCGGCCAGCTTCGCCTCGTACAGGACCTATACCTGGGCAATGAAACCCCAGGCAAGCTCGCCGCTGGTGCAGCAACGCATCATCGATGGCATCAACGCACGGCTGCAGGCCAAGGGGCTGCGCGAAGCGCCCAACGGCGATATCGCCCTGGCCGCGCATATCGCCACCGGCCAGAAGCAGACCCTGGACACCTTCTACACCGGCAGCGGCATGGGCGGTTGGGGCTGGCGCGGCGGTGGCTGGGGCGGCGGAATGGCGATGGGCAATGCCACGACCACGGTGCACACCTATGACGTCGGCACGCTGGTCGTGGACATGTTCGATGCCAAGACCAAGCAGGCGGTCTGGCGCGGCACCGCCAGCGGCACCGTGCCGACCTCGCCGGACAAGGTCAACGCGGCGGTGGAAGCCGGGCTCGACAAGCTGTTCGCTGCGTTCCCGCCGGGCACGACCGCCGCACGCTGATCGCTGCGGACGGTCCGCGATGCGTTCAACCGCGTTGGCCCGTGCCGGGCTTTTCCCCTCCCACCGGCACGGGCCCACGCACTTCGCCGCGCACGCCGACTGCACGGCCGGCTACCCATCCCCCGAGGTGCCCTGTGTCGATCGGCCCTGCCGTACGCCTGCTGTCGCTGTTCAGCGTGCTCACGCCCTGCGCCGCGATCGCCCAGCAGTCCGCCGCGCCGTCGCCCGCACCCGCGACCGCCGCGGCGCCGCAGGCGTCGCTGTTCCGTGACGCCGAGGACGGCCGCTTCGACATGTCGCGCTGGCTGCTCGAGCACCGCGGATTCCTGCCGGTGCCGATCATCGTCACCGATCCGGCCGTAGGCAATGGCGGTGGCGTGGCGCTGGCGTTCTTCCACCGCCCACCGGCCTCGGGGGCGACAGGCGAGGACGGTGCCCCGAAGATGGTCACGCCGGACATCTACGGCGGTGGGGCCATGCGCACCTCCAATGGCAGTGAAGCCTACGGAGTCGGCGCCTCGCTGCACTTCGACGAGGACCGCTGGCGCTATCGCGGTGGCGTGGCCAAGGCCTCGTTCAACCTGGGCTTCTACACGCCCGGCACGCTGCTGCCTACGCAGAAGATCGAGTACAACATGGACGGCCTGATGTCCTTCCAGCAGGGATTCCGGCGTCTGGGCGAGCGCGATCTGTACCTCGGCCTGGCCTGGGTCTACATGGACCTGGACATCGGCTTCGATGTGGCCTCGGACCGCGATCGCTTTCAGCGACATGAGCTGTCCAAGCGCAGCTCGGGCCTGGGGCTGTCGCTGGAGTACGATTCGCGCGACAACCCGTTCACGCCCTCCAGCGGGTGGCTGGGCATGGTCGAAGGCAATTTCTACCTGCCCGGGATCGGCAGCGATGCCAGCTTCCAGAGCTATCGCGGGCACGCCTACGGCTACTGGCCGCTGGGCAGGCACTTCGTCCTCGGCGGGCGCGCGGATGCGCGCTGGGCCAACGGCGATATTCCGTTCTATCGGTTGCCCTACATCGACCTGCGCGGCATTGGTTCGGCGCGCTACCAGGACACGAGGGCCGCGGTGCTGGAGAGCGAGCTGCGCTGGAACATGACCCGGCGCTGGGCCCTGATCGGCTTCGTCGGCGCGGGCCGCACCTGGGGACGGCACAACAGTTTCGGCGACGGTGCCAGCCAGGTCTCCAAAGGCGCGGGCGTGCGCTATCTGATCGCCCGGCAGCTGGGCATGCAGGTCGGCCTCGACTATGCGTGGGGGCCGGAGGACGACACGTTCTACATCCAGGTGGGCAGCGCGTGGCGCTGACGCGTCCCGGGCAGCGCCTGCCATGGATGGCAGCCTTCGCCTGCGCGTGCTTGTGCGGTAGTGGCGCGCTGTCGCCGCTGTACGCGGCCGAACCCGTTGCGGCCGACGATGCGGTCGGCCAGGGCGGTCATTGTGGCGTCCGCGGCCCGGGTGACACCCGGCCCCGGATCGGGCTGGCGCTGGGCGGTGGCGGCGCACGGGGCATCGCGCATGTCCGCATCCTCAAACAGCTTGAGGCGCTGCATATTCCGGTGGACTGCATCGCCGGTACCAGTGCCGGCGCGCTGGTCGGTGCCCTGTACGCGTCCGGCGCCACGCCCGAGCAGATCGAGCAGCTGGTGCTGAGCACCGAGTGGCTCAGCATGTTTTCCGACACGCTCCCACGGCGGGAGCGTTCGCTGCGGCGCAAGGCGGATGATTACTCACAGCTGGCCCCGATCGGCATCGGGCTGGGCGGCGAGGGCAAGGCGGTCGCGCTGGCCGGGGGTGTCTCCGAGGGCGAGAAGCTGATCGCCCTGTTCGAGCGCGCGACCGGGGGCGGCCGGGTCAATGGCCGTTTCGACGACCTGCCGATTCCGTTCCGGGCGGTCGCCACCGACATCAATACCGGCAAGCCGGTGGTGTTGTCCGAGGGCAGCCTGCCGATCGCGATGCGGGCCAGCATGTCGTTGCCGGGCATCTTCCGTCCGGTGGTGATCCATGACCAGGTACTGCTCGATGGTGGCCTCTCCAACCAGGTGCCGATCGACGTGGTGCGGGCGATGGGCGCCGACCGGGTGATCGCGGTGGACGTGGGCACGCCGTTGAGCGCGCTGGACCGCAACGCCAGCCTGGTGGATGTGATCAGCCAGCTCAGCGGGTTCCTGACCACGCGCAGCGCGCAGGCGCAGCTGGACAGTCTGGGCACGCAGGATCTGCTGATCTCGCCGGACCTGACCGGCAAGGTCGCCACCGGTGATTTCGACAAGGCGCCCGAGGCGTTGCGGATCGGCCAGCTCGCCGCCGACCAGGCCGCGCCGGCGCTGCAGGCGTTCGCGCAGACGCCGCAGACCTACACCCGGCTGGCCGCGCAGCGGGCCGGGCGGGCCCCGTCCGCGGTGCCGACCATGATCGATTTCGTCGAGGTCGACAACCACACCGGGTATGCCGACGCACTGCTGCTGTCCTATCTCCCGGTCCGCATCGGCCAACCGCTGGATGTGGAGGCGATGCAGGCCGGCGTACTGCGCGCCTATGGCATGGGAACACTGGCCAGCATCAACTACGAGATCCAGGCGCGCGACGGCAGGACCGGTGTCGTGGTGTCGGCCTATCCCAAGCCCAACGGACCGGTGTACCTGGAGGCCGGGCTGAGCCTGAGCAACGACCTCGAAGGCAATCACGAAAGCAACCTGCGCGCCGGCCTGCTGTTCTCGCCACTGTCGCCTTACGGTGCCGAAGCGCGCATCGCGCTGCAGATCGGCAGCGAACCCGGCCTGACCGGCCAGTACTATCACCCCTTCGACCTGCACAATCGATACGCTTTCCAGGCTGGTGGTGGTTTCCAGACCCGCAGCTTCAATCTCTACGACGATGCCGGCGACAAGATCGCACGCTATCGCGTGCGCCGGACCGGCGCCACGCTGGCGCTGGTGCGTAATGTGTCCAACGTGCTCGCGTTGTCCGTGGGGGTGGAGCGCTATACCGGCAACGCCGAGGTGGAAGTCGGCGACCCGACCATCCCGCGGGTGAACTTCGACGAGGGGGCGTGGATCGCGCAGGCCGCGCTGGACGACATCGACAGCGTGTACTTCCCCCGTGACGGCTATCTGGTCAACGTTGGCACCTACCAGTCCAGCGCCGGCCTTGGCGCAGACGCGCGTTTCGGCCAGATCGATCTGGATGCCGTGGCCGCCCGATCGTTCGGCAAGCACGCCCTGCAGCTGGGGCTGCGCTACCACGTCACCTCCTCCGGCACCGCACCGGTGCAGAACCTCTACCGGCTGGGCGGGCGCTGGCGGCTCGCCGGATTCCAGCAGAACCAGCTGACCGGGCAGGACTATGGACTGGGCTTTGCCGGGTATACCTACGAGCTCGGCACGCTGCTGGGGCGCTCGGCGCAGGTCGGTGGCACGGTCGAATATGGCAATGCCTGGCAGCGGCGCAGTGACATGTCGCTGAGCGACGGCATCTGGAACGGCAGCCTGTTCCTCGGCTTCGACTCGTGGGTCGGCCCGTTGATCTTCGGCATGGGGTTCCGCGAAGGCGGCGAGAACGTGCTCTTCATCGAACTCGGGCAGTCGCTGTGATGCCGGCCAGCGGCCGGCACTACCAGGGCGAACAAGCAACGCGCGGGTAGTGCCGGCCGCTGGCCGGCAGCGCGAACAAGCAACGCACGGGTAGTGCCGGCCGCTGGCCGGCAGCGCGAACAAGCAACGCACGGGTAGTGCCGGCCGCTGGCCGGCAGCGCGAACAAGCAACGCGCGGGTAGTGCCGGCCGCTGGCCGGCAGCGCGAACAAGCAACGCGCGGGTAGTGCCGGCCGCTGGCCGGCAGCGCGAACAAGCAACGCACGGGTAGTGCCGGCCGCTGGCCGGCAGCGCGGGTCACCACACCTGCGACAGAATCACCCCGAGCGCGCCGCACCAGCACACGATCACAAACCAGGCCAGCACCGCATTCGCGCTGATGCCACGGTGGCGGACGAACAGGCTCAGCACCAGCGCCGCCACCAGGGGCAGCACGAACAGACTGACGATCCAGACCAGCGGATGACCGTGCATGGAAGGCTCCTTGGTGGATTCAATGCGTGCTCAGCGTAACAGCGGATGGCAGCACATGACCCTGCATCATTCGCGAAAGACCAGGGGCACGATCAAGCGGCCGGTCCAGGGTCTGGCGCCGTGCAGGTGCAGGCGCTGGCGAGCAGCAGCCAGCGGCCCCGTCCGAACGCGTCATTCATCGCGGCGCATCCACGACGATGTACTGCACGGTGGTGCCCGCATAGCGCGGCTGGTACCAGGCGTTGTCGCACTGCTGGTAGCCGATGCCATTGACGACGACCGTGCTGCAGTCCACCGGCAGCGAGTACACCACCGAGCCGATCACCGCCGAGGTGACCGCGACGCCCGCGGTGAAGGCGGCGGCGTCCCAGAACGGGTGGTCCCAGTAGGGCGGCGGAGGCGGCGGTGGCCCCGGCGGATGCGGACCAGGACCAGGACCCGGCCCAGGCGGATGGGGTCCCGGACCAGGTCCCGGGCCCGGAGCAGGGTGGGGACCGGGACCTGGGCCAGGATGCGGGTCGGGCTCCGGGCGCGGGCCCGGACCGGGATGGGGTGCGGGGCCAGGCCCCGGCGGGTGCGGCGCGAACCCGCCGCCCCCATGAGGCAGGCCGCCGCCGAAGCCGCCGGCATGGGCGATCGAGGGATGGGCGAAGCCGCGCAGCCCGGGACGTGCACCGGCGTCGGCGGGCAGCAGCGAAGCGCCCAGCAGCACGGTGAACAGGGCCGGGGACAATGCAGCGCGCAGGCAAGCGGAACGGTCCATGCTCAGTTCTCCCCGTCAGTGGTCTGTGCGGCCAGCGCGACCGGCACGAACACGATCTTGGTCGCGCCCTTGGGATCGAACGCCAACTCCCTGGCGGTCACCGCGCGCCGCGTATCCCAGTTCAACGTGGCCTGGTAGGCGGGCAACGCCGGGTCGCTGTGGCTGGTGATCGCCAGCCGTCGGGGCAGGTGGGTGGCATCGGAAATCCAGACCTGCCAGTCCACGCCCGGTTGCCGGAACGCGTAGTGCTGGGTTGCCTCGCCGCCGATCCGCGCGCTGCCGACGCGCAGCGCGGACTGCAGCTGATCGGTCGGAAACGCGGGCGTGCCCCACAGGAACAGATCCGCCAGCGGCAGCTCGATGCCATAGGTGGTCGCCGATTCGGTCAACAGCGCCTGGCTGCTCTTGTTCAACCCCTCCAGCGTGGCGTAGTACTTCAGCCGCGGGGAGTAGATCGTCAGCGCCTTGCCGTCGTAGAACAGCTGTCGGTGCTGGTCCTCGCTCTGGATTTCCACGAAGAAGCGGTCCGGCCCCAGCACGCGGTACGTCACCGTGCCGGGCAGGGCGATCTTCTGGCCATCATCGAGCACGTACTCCGTGCTGGTGGTGGCGTTGAGGGTGAAGTGCGGCAGCGCGCGCAGGGCCGCGCCCATGCGCGTGAGTGCCTGTACGGCCTCGGTATCAACGCTGGCCGCCGCGGGCTGCGCCGCCAGCGGAGGAGGAAGCAGGAGCAGGGGGCCGATCAGGACCAGCGCCAACAGCAGGCCCGATGGGGTGCGCGGCATGACAGTCTCCAAGAGTGTCGTCAGTGGGGCGCGCGACGGGCCGACCCTGCTGACACTCTGCGCACCGCCCACGCGACGGACAACCGGAGTTACACGGTAAGTCGCTAGGTATTTATACGCAGGCACCGGCATCGCGCCGGTGCCTGCTTGGTGGGCTCAGGGGGTGCGGGCGGAGGGCGGTCCACCCGCGGCGATCCACGCGTCCACGGCCTGGCTGACCACGGTCATCGGCATTGCCCCATTGCCCAGGATCAGATCGTGGAAGGCGCGGATGTCGAACCGGTCGCCCAGTTCCCTGCGGGCGTGCTCACGCAGTTCCAGCAGCCGCAGCTGGCCCATCTTGTAGGACGAGGCCTGGCCGGGCTGCACCAGGTAGCGGTTGACCTCGATGCGG
>Ga0308171_1000259_pt1 | contig 144272 bp, 131 predicted proteins | sample PhyGR1_FD_202135 | JGI IMG/M metagenome (GOLD analysis project Ga0308171, IMG submission 202135) | Phyllosphere microbial communities from UC Gill Tract Community Farm, Albany, California, United States - DLSLSG.R1 | ecosystem: Host-associated > Plants > Phyllosphere > Unclassified | place... | reverse complement strand
TGCCCCGTAGCGCAGCGAAGGGGACACGCACAGCAGGGTCGCCCTTTCTTTGGTGACTTTCTTTCGGCGAAACGAAAGAAAGTTACTCGCCCGCCGGGGCGAAATCCCGGCCCCGGGAAGCAACCACCCAGCACGTACCCGCACCGCCCCGGCACCGACAAGGCACCGACAAGCTCAGCCCGAACAACCACCTTGAACAGCTATCAAAAAAATAGCAAAACCCCGAATCACACCCAGCGCAAACCGCAAAAAAACCCAAAAATCAGGCCGAAGAAGCCAGCGCCTTCTCGATCCGCCGCCGATGCACCGTCGTCTTCGGCACATGGAACGGAAACCAGGCCCGCACATCCTCCTCCAGCCCGATCCCATGCATGTAGTTGTAGATCGCCTTCTTCAACCCCAACCCCAGCGCATCGTGATCCACCCCCGTCGGGTCGATGAATCCCACGTCGTTCCTGGCGAACGCCCCGGCCGGCAGCGGCGCCAGCGTCACGCCGTATTCCTCGGGGTTCTTGCCGACGGGTGAATGCACCGTGCAGGCGAAGCGGTGGAAGAACCCGCTCTGGATGCAGCCGTTGGCAAAGAGCTGGCGCACGTACTCCAGCGCATCCACCGTGTCCTGCACCGTCTGCGTCGGAAAGCCGTACATCAGGTAGGCGTGCACCAGGATGCCGGCGTCCGAGAACGCCTTGGTCACGCGCGCCACCTGGTCCACCGAGACGCCCTTCTTCATCAGCTGCAGCAACCGGTCCGACGCCACCTCCAGCCCGCCGGAGATGGCGATGCAGCCCGCATCGGCCATCAGCTCGGCCAGCTCGGGCGTGAAGGTTTTCTCGAAGCGCACGTTGCCCCACCAGCTGATGCCGGCGTTGCGCGCGATCAGTTCGGTGGACAGGGCCTTGAGCGCCTTGGGCGGCGCGGCCTCGTCCACGAAGTGGAAGCCGGTCTGGCCCGTCTCGGCGACGATGGCCGCGATGCGGTCGGCGAGCACCGCCGCGCTGGCGCCTTCGTAGCGGCCGATGTAGTCCAGGCTCACGTCGCAGAAGCTGCATTTCTTCCAGTAGCAGCCGTGAGCCACCGTCAGCTTGTTCCAGCGCCCGTCGCTCCAGAGCCGGTGCATGGGGTTGAGCATGTCCAGCAGCGACAGGTAGCGGTCCAGCGGCAGGCCGTCCCAGGTGGGCGTGCCGACCTCGGCAAACGCCACGTCGGCCTCCATCATGTTGACGTACTGCACGGCGCCGGCATCGTCCCGGATGAACGTGCGCACCAGGCGCTGCTTGCCGCGCCGGCCTTCCAGGTGCTCCAGCAGCGCCAGCAGCGGGCGTTCGCCGGCATCCAGCGTCACGTAGTCGACGAAGTCGAACACGCGCGGATCGGCCAGCTCGCGCAGCTCGGTGTTCACGAACCCGCCGCCCAGCACGGTGGCGACGTGCGGGTGCCGCGCCTTCACGGCCTGGGCGATGCGGAAGGCCGCATACACGGAGCCGGGAAACGGCACCGACAGCAGCACCACGGTGGGCTGGTGGCGCTCGATGGCCTCGTGCGTGAGCTGCACCAGCATCGCGTCCACCAGCGTGGGCGGCGCGGCCAGGGCGGCCGCCAACGGGTCGAAGGTGGGCTGGCTGCCCGCCAGCGACTCGGCATAGCGCACGAACTCGAAGCGTTCGTCCACCGCATCGCGCAGCACGTCTGCCAGGTCGTTCAGGTACAGCGTGGCCAGGTGCTTGGCCTTGTCGGCCAGGCCCAGGGCGCCGAAGGCCCAGCCCAGCGGGTCGCCGCCCTCGTCGTCCACATAGACGTCGAGCGTGGCGAAGCGCGGCCCCTCGGGCAGGTAGTGGCGGCCGACGATGCGGTGTGCCAGGGTGCTGTCGCGCCCCTGCAGGAAGGCGATGGCCGGGCCGATGGTGGCGAGATAGCGCGCCTGCTGCGCCGCGAACGACTGCACGGCCGGGCTGCGCTGCGACGGCGCAATGGCCGCCACCTGCGCGGCCACCTGCTGCAAGCCTTCGGGCGACAGCAGCCGCAGCACCAGGGCCAGGGCCAGGTCCTCCTGGAACGCGGTGATGCCGCGCGAGCGCAGAAAACCCGTGAGGTAGGCGGTGGAGGGATAAGGCGTGTTCAGCTGCGTCATCGGCGGGATGACGGCCAGCACGCGGGAGGCGGAATCGGGCATGGACGGCGTGGGCGGCAAGGCACCCGATTATCCGGGCCGCCGGCCGGTCCCGTGCGGGCCGGGTTACTGCCGGGCCGCCGCGCCGTGCGACCGCAAGGCGGACGGGGAGAGAGAGAGAGGGAGACCGGGCGGGGCTAGGCCGCCGGCGTCGCCAGCTGCCGGTCCAGGCCCTGCAGCGTGGCGGCCAGCACCTGGGTGCCCGCCAGCACCTGCTCCGGGTCGCTCCACTCCCGAGCGCAGTGGCTGCGGCCGCCCCGGCACGGGATGAACACCATGCCCATCGGGGCGATGCGGGCCAGGGGCGCGGCGTCGTGGCCGGCGCCGCTGGGCATGCGCCGATGCGTGTGGCCGTGCCGGCGGGCGGCCTGCTCGATGGCGGCGATCACGCCGTCGTCGGCGCGGGTGGGCTGCGTCAGCGTCTGGGTGCGGGCGGTGGCCGAGACGCGGCAGCGCTGCATCTCGCCCTGCGCGGCGTGCAGCAGGTCGTCGGCGAAGCTGCGCAGCACCTCGGGGTCGTCGCTGCGCACTTCCAGGCTCATGCGCACCAGCCCGGGCACGGTGTTGGTGGAATTGGGCTCCACGGCCAGCCGCCCCACGGTGGCCACCACGTAGCGCTCCGTCTGGTTCAGCGCCCGGGCGCGGTGGTGCGCCAGCGTGATGAGCGCGGCCGCGCCGGCCAGCGCGTCGTGGCGCAGGTGCATGGGCGTGGTGCCGGCGTGGTCGGGCTGGCCGGTGACCGTGATCTCCACCCGGTGGATGCCGACGATGTGCGTCACCACGCCGATGGCCAGGTGCTCCTGCTCCAGCACCGGGCCCTGCTCGATGTGCAGCTCCACGAAGGCGGCCAGGCTGCCGGGCTCGCGCCGGGCGGTGTCGATGAGCTCGGGCATGCCGCCGATGCGGCGCATGGCCTGCGCCAGCGTCTCGCCACGCGGGTCGGCGGCCTGCAGCAGCGGCAGGTCCAGCAGGCCCGCCAGCGCCCGGCTGCCCACGCAGGAGACGCCGTGGTCGGTGGGCTCCTCGGCCAGGAAGTCGATCACCTCCAGCGGGTGGTGCCAGGTCTGGCCGGCGTCGTGCAGCGCGTGGGCCACCTCCAGAGCGGCGACCACGCCGAGGATGCCGTCGAACCGGCCGCCCTGCAGCACGGTGTCGCTGTGCGAGCCGCTCGCCAGTGCCGGCGCGCCGGGCACGCAGCCCTCGCGCCGCCCGATCAGGTTGCCCGCCGCGTCCAGCCGCACCGCCAGGCCGGCGCTGGCGAATTCCTCGCGCAGCCAAGCCCGCGCGGCGATGAACTCGGGCGAGAACGCGCGCCGCGTCCACGGCAGGTCGGGGCGGGTGAAGCCGGCCAACGATTCCAGCCGGCGCCAGAGCCGGTCGCCGCGCAGGGGCAGATCGGGCAGCGCCTGCCGCAGCGGTTGCAGCAGCGCGGCGGCGGCGGCCGGCTGCGAGGTGGTGGCAGGGGTGGCGGGGATGGGAGGGGCGCAGGAAGTGTCCATGCCGCCGATCGTGCCCCGCTATGCTGTGCGAAGGAACCTGAGGTAACGCATGCAAAGCATAAAATTTTCTTTGCCTTCCGAGCTGCCGCTGGACCCGCTGCGCGCCTTCGATCTGGTGGCGCGGGAGGGCACCTTCTCCGCCGCCGCCGAGCGGCTGGGGCTGACCCAGCCGGCCGTGAGCCTGCAGGTGCGCCAGCTCGAGCGCCGCCTGGGCGTGCGCCTGCTGGAGCGCGTGGGCCGCAGCGTGCGCCCCACCGCCGCGGGCGCCGAGCTGCTGCAGCACGTGCCCGCCATCGCCGCGGCGCTGCAGGCGGCGCTGCGGGCGGTGGGCACGCACGCGAGCGAGGTGGCGGGCCGCGTGCGCCTCTGCACGGGGCTCACCACCTGCCTGTACCTGCTGCCGCCGGTGCTCCACCGGCTGCGGGCCGCCCATCCGCGGCTGGAGGTGGTGGTCAGCACCGGCAATACCGAGCAGTGCCTGCGCGGCGTGGAGACCAACACGCTGGACCTGGCGCTGGTGACGCTGCCCGTCGCCTCGCGCGCGCTGGCCGTGGTCGACGTGCTGCAGGACGAGCTGGTGGCCGTGGGCCGCAGGGGCGGCACGCCCGCGCTGCCGGCGCGCTGCACGCCGGGCGCGCTGGTCAGCCTGCCGCTGCTGGCGCTGGACGCCACGGCCACCACCCGGCAGATCGTCGATGCCTGGCTGCGCAGGAGCGGCGCCGTGGCCCGGCCGCAGATGGAGTTCGACAGCGTGGAGGCCATCAAGGCGATGGTTTTCGCGGGCCTGGGGGTGGGCATCCTGCCGCGCATGGCCGTGGGCGGGCCGGGGCTGCCGCACGAGCTGGAAGTGCGCCCCCTCGTGCCCCGGCTGCAGCGCCGCATGGGCCTGGTGCTGCGCAACGACAAGCCGCTGGGCCGCGCGCTCCACGCGGTGGTGCAGGCCATCACCGAGGCCGGCCGGCCCGTGGCCTGACACGGATTCGCCTTCCACCGCATCGCTGCGTGGGGGCAGGGGGCGCGCCCCGGCCTCCTTCAGCGGTCCGCGCCGGCGGGGCGCTTGCGCGCCAGCTTGATGCGGTACATGGCCTGGTCGGCCAGGCGCAGAGCCTCTTCCGCGTCACGCACCTGGCCGGGCGCCACGGTGACCACGCCCACGCTGGCGCCGGGGTAGTCCAGCAATGCGCCCGGCAGCTCGAAGCGCCCCCGGGTGGCCTGGGCGATGCGCTCGGCCCAGGCCTGCTGCGTCGCCGGGGCGGCGTCATCCGGCGTGGAGCCCATGCCCGCGACGATGAACTCGTCGCCGCCCAGCCGGGCCGCGATGTCCTCGGCGCGCAGCACGCCCTGCAGCCGTTGCGTCATCGCGATCAGCAACTGGTCGCCCGCGTCGTGCCCGTGGCGGTCGTTGACGGCCTTGAATCCGTCCAGGTCGATGAAGGCGATCAGCACGCTGGCCTGCTGGCGCTGGCCATAGGCCAGCATGCGGCCCAGCGTCGCCATCAGCGCGCGGCGGTTGGGCAGGCCGGTGAGCTGGTCGGTGGAGGCGGCCGCGGCCAGCCGGGCGTTGGTGGCCAGCAGCTGGCGGATGAGCTGCTCGCGCTCGGCCTGCTGGGCGATGAGGAAGGCAAACAGCTTCAGCACGCTTTCCGTGTGCGGCAGGTGCGGCCGGGCCTCGCCGTCCACCGCGCAGAGCGTGCCGTACATGGCGCCGTCGCTGGTGCGCACCGGCACGCCGGCGTAGGTCTGCATGCCGATCTCGCGCGCGACGGCCAGGTCCGGCCACCGGGCCAGCACCTGGTCGGTGAAGACCACGCCCTCGTCCTGGGCGCGCTTGCAGGGCGAGTCCTGCCACTGCAGCGACCGGCCTTCGGGAATGCGCAGGTCGCGCGAGTTGTGGGCGTACACGATGTGCTGCACGCCGCGGCTTTCGTCGATGGAGGTCAGGAAGGCGGACTCCAGGCCCGTCATGGACTCCAGCATCTCCAGAAGCGGCCGCGTCAGCTCCTCCAGGGTGCGGGCCTGGGACACCGACTCCGACAATTGCTCGATGAACGGATTCATGCCGCGCAATGTAGCGTGCGCGCGGCGGACCGCTTGTGGGTTCAGGCCCCGTCTGCCTCCGCTATGCTGGGTGCATGACCGAACGCCCCTCCTCCAGCGACGCGACGCCCTCCACGACCGACGTACCCGCGTCGCGGGCCCTTGGACGGGCGGTTCCGCAACCAGGCACCGCGCAAGGCGATGGGCCTGGCCCGAACGTTGGCGGTCTTCTGGAAGTTCGCCACCGGTCGCAAGCCCGCCGGCACCGTGCCCCGCCAGCCCATCGCGGTGCGGCCGCTGACCCGCGCCGCGCTGCTGGCCGCGCCCGACATGAGCCTCTGGCGGCTCGGCCATTCCACGGTGCTGCTGAAGCTCGCTGGCGGCTTCTGGCTGACCGACCCGGTGTTCTCCGAGCGCGCCTCGCCGTTCCGGTTCGCCGGCCCCAGGCGCTTCCATGCGCCGCCCATCGGCATCGACGATCTGCCACCCATCACCGGCGTGGTGCTGTCGCACGACCACTACGACCATCTGGACCGCGCCGCCATCCGCGCGCTGGCGCCCCGCGTGGCGCACTTCGTGGCGCCATTGGGTGTGGGCGACCGGCTCATCGCCTGGGGCGTGCCCGCGCAGAAGGTGCAGCAGCTCGACTGGTGGCAGCGCACAGCCATCGAGGGCGTGGAGCTGGTGGCCACGCCGGCGCAGCATTTCTCGGGCCGGGGCCTGTCCGACGGCAACCGCACGCTCTGGGCGTCGTGGGTGCTGCTGGCACGGGGCCGGCGCGTCTTCTTCAGTGGCGACTCGGGCTACTTCGGCGGCTTTCGCGCCATCGGCGAGCGCCATGGCCCCTTCGATCTGACGCTGATGGAAACAGGCGCCTACAACGAGGACTGGCCCGACGTGCACATGCAGCCCGAGCAGAGCCTGCAGGCGCACCTGGATGTGCGAGGCCGCCAGCTGCTGCCCATCCACAACGGCACGTTCGACCTGTCCATGCACCCCTGGAACGAGCCGTTCGACCGCATCGAGGCCCTGGCGGCGCAGCAGGGCGTGCCGCTGCTCACGCCCGTCATGGGCGAGCGGGTGGACATCGGCGCACCGGTGGCTACAGCCCGCTGGTGGCGCGGCCCTTGAACTGACCCGCGGGCGACGGCTTGGCCGCTCAGGCCGCCGCCGCGTCGCCAGTGGGCAGCCGCATCACGCCGGTGTGGAAGTCGTATTCGAACACTTCCCCGTGGCGCGCCCAGGTGATGGCCGTGCGCAGCACGCTCTCGGCCTGGGGGCCGCCCAGCTGCTCGGCCAGCAACCGCAGGAAGGGCGCCTCGGGCAGCTCGCCCTGCGCCTCCTGCTCCAGGCTGTGGCGGATGTGGGCCACCAGCGGCACGTGGGCCAGCAGCTGCTGGCCGAAGAGCTGCTGGCGCAGGCGGTGGCCGCCGTCCACGTAGCGGCGGCCCAGCGGGGTGATCTGCAGGTCGCCGCCCTCCAGCGTGGCCAGGCCCAGCTGCGCCACGGCGTGCGCCAGGGGCAGCAGCTCGGCATCGGTCAGGCCGGTGGCATCGGCCAGCGGCGGCAGGTCGGCGCGGCCGCCGAAGGGCGGCTCGGCCAGCAGCTCCAGCAGGCCGTCCATGCGCGCCACGTCGGCCTCGGGCAGGCGGTCGGTCAGGCTCGCGGGCGCAGGCTGCTCGGCCGGTGCCCCGCCGGCCACGGCCGCGTGGCGCGTGGCGCCGGCCGTCATCAGCGCATACACCTCGTCGATCAGCGCGCGCACCTGCGGGCTGTCGGCCTCGCGGGGCTGCGGCAGCTGGATGGCGAGCTGGCAGCGGATGCGGCCCGGGTCGCTCGCGAAGATCAGCACGCGGTCGGCCATCATCACGGCTTCCTCGATGTTGTGCGAGACGACCAGCATCGCCTGGGTGGGCATGGTGCCGCTGCGCCAGAGCTGCAGGATGTCTTCGCGCAGCCGCTCGCCGGTCAGCACGTCCAGCGCGGAAAACGCCTCGTCCATCAGCAGCACGTCGGGCTGGGTGACCAGGGCCCGGGCGATGCCCACGCGCTGGCGCATGCCGCCCGAGAGCTCGCGCGGCAGCGCGCCCTCGAAGCCGGCAAGGCCGATGAGGTCGATGGCGGCCTCGGCCCGCACCGCCCGCTCGGCCTGCGGCACGCCACGCGCTTCCAGGCCCAGCTCCACGTTCTGCTGCACCGTGAGCCACGGGAACAGGGCGAACGACTGGAACACCATGCTGATCGCCCGCGCCGGCCCGTGCAGCGGCTGGCCGCGGTAGCGCACGCTGCCCTCGTCGGCCGGCACCAGCCCGGCCATGATGCGCAGCAGCGTGCTCTTGCCTGAGCCCGACTGGCCGAGCAGTGCGACGATCTCGCCTTCGCGCAGCGTGAAGTCGACCCCGCTCAGCACGGGGCGCTCGCGGCCGTCGGACGAGCGGAAGGCCTTGCCCACGCCCTGGAGTTCGATGATGGATTGCGTCATGGCAGCGATGCGTTGTGTTCAGCGTTCGGGGCGGGTCAGAAATGCATGCGGTCTTCGGCCAGGCGGTAGAGACGGCGCCAGAGGAAGTGGTTCAGCCCCATCACGAAGACCACCATGGCGCCGATGCCGAGCGCGATGCGCGGGAAGTCGCCCGTCGCCGTCATCTGCGCGATGTAGCTGCCCAGCCCCCGGGCCTGCAGCGTGGTGTCGCCCCAGGTCACGTACTCGGCGACGATGCTGGCATTCCACGAGCCGCCGCTGGCGGTGATGGCGCCGGTCACGAAGCTGGGGAACACGGCGGGCAGCAGGTACCGCTTCCATTGGAGCCAGCCCGAGAGGCCCAGGTTCTGCGCGGCCAGGCGCAGTTCGTTGGGAATGCTCGATGCGCCCGCGATCACGTTGAAGAGGATGTACCACTGCGTGCCCAGGATCATCAGCGGCGACAGCCAGATGTCGGGATTCAGCTTCCAGTGCACCACCAGCATCACCGCCACCGGAAAGAACAGGTTGGCCGGGAACGCGGCCAGGAACTGCGCCACTGCCTGCAGCCGGCCCGACCAGCGCGGGTTCATGCCGATCCAGACGCCGATGGGCACCCACACCAGCGCCGCCAGGGCGATCAGCACCAGCACCCGCACCAGCGTGTAGCCGCCCAGGGTGAAGACATGCGCCACCTCGTGCCAGCCCACCTCGGTGTGGACGAACTGCACCAGCCGGACGATGGCGAAGAGCACGCCGGCGGCCAGCACCGCGTCCCACACCCGCTCGGCGCGGGCCGACGGCGCGGCCGGGCGGGCGCGGATGGAGGTGCCGTCGTGGCTGCGCTTGAACAGCGTGAGCGTGCGGCCGAGCTGCCGCTGGCACCAGCCGGCCACCTGCTGCGTGGCGCGCGCCCGGCGCAGCCAGTCCAGCAGCCACGAACGCGGGGCGGCGTCGGCGCTGCCTTCCTCGAAGCGGAACTTGTCGGCCCAGGCCACCAGCGGGCGGAACAGGAACTGGTCGTAGAGCAGGATGGCCACCAGCATGCAGGCGATGGCCCAGCCGATGGCGGGCAGATCGCGTGCCTCGATGGCCAGCGCGATGTACGAGCCCACGCCGGGCAGCTTGATGTCCTGGTGCGACACCGAGATGGCTTCGGACGCCACCACGAAGAACCAGCCGCCGGACATCGACATCATCATGTTCCACAGCAGCCCCGGCATGGCGAAGGGCAGCTCCAGCCGCCAGAAGCGCTGCCAGCCCGAGAGCTGGAACACCCGCGCGGCTTCCTGCAGCTCGGCCGGCACGGTGCGCAGCGACTGGTAGAGGCTGAAGGCCATGTTCCAGGCCTGCGAGGTGAAGATGGCGAAGATGGCCGCGCACTCCACGCCCAGCAGACTGCCCGGAAAGAGCGCGATGAAGCCCGTCACCGTGATGGAGAGGAACCCCAGGATGGGAATGGACTGCAGGATGTCCAGCAGCGGCACCAGTACCCGCTCGGCCAGCCGGTACTTGGCCGCCAGCACCGCGAACACGCAGGCGAACACCAGCGAGGCACCCAGCGCGATGAACATGCGCAGCGTGGTGCGCAGCAGGTAGTAGGGCAGCTGCCAGGGGTCGAGCGACAGCGGCAGCGCGTCGCCCATGTGGAAGGGCTGGGCCATCTGCGCGGCGCCGTAGGCCAGCAGCACGATGGCGGCCAGCACCAGCGGCAGGAGCGCCCAGTCCCAGCGGTTGGGCGGCGCGTCCACGATCTGGCGGGCAAGGAATTCGCGGCGCTGGGGCTGGGTCATGGCGGTGCCGGCAACAGGAAGGGGAGCAACGGCGGCCGGGCCAGCGAACAGGCCACACGCCGCAAAGGGCGCAAGGGTAAACCCCTTCTTTGTCGGTTGTATGGAGGCCGCGCGCCGGCGCGCCCCACCCGCCCCACCCGTCACGCGGCGGGGGCGCCGCCCGGCCTATCGGCCGGTGTGCGCCCCACCCGCCGGCGTGCCGCGCCCGGTCAACTGCCGGGTGATGGCGGCCTGCAGGGGCGGCAGCCGGCGTGCGCCCTGCAGCACCCATTGCCGCAGCAGCCGGGGCAGGGGCCGGGCGTCGGTATAGAGGCGCACGATGGCGTTGGTGCCCTGATAGATCGGCAGGGCGTGGCGGTGGTGGGCGCGGGCATATCCCGCCAGCAACGACGCCGCGCCGAGGTCCCGCCCCCGCGCCCTGGCGTCCGCCAGCACCCGGGCCAGCGTGTCGACTCCCGCCAGGCCCAGGTTGTAGCCATGCGCCGTCACGGGGTGCATGCCGACCGCGGCATCGCCCAGCAGCGCGCAGCGCGGCGCCGCGAACCGGTGCGCGTAGACGGCCACCAGCGGGTAGGCGTGGCGCTCGCCCACCAGCTGCATTTCGCCCAGGCGGTGCCGGAACTGCGCCTGCACCTCGGCGGCGAACGCGGCCGCGCCCCCCGCCATCAGGGCCTCGGCATCGGCCGTGCCGGTGGTGACCACCACCGAGCACTGGTGGGCGCCGCTCTGCGGGTCGTCCGGCAGCGGCAGCACGGCCAGCGTGCGGGCATGGCCGAAGCATTCGTGCGCCACGCCGCCGTGCGGATGCGCGTGCCGCATGCGGCAGACGATGACGCTGCGGCCGAAGTCCGTCATCCGTGCGCCGATGCCCAGCTGCCGGCGCGTGGCGGAAAAGCGGCTGTCCGCGGCGACCACCAGCGGTGCCCGCAGGCGCGTGCCCTGCTGCTCCCCGTCGCCGCCGGGCAGGCGGCAGTCCACCTCGGCATGGGTGGCGAGCGTGGCCACGCGGCCGATCTGCGCGCCGCAGACGACGCGCACGCCCGGCGTGGCCCGGGCCGCCTGCCAGGCCGCGCGGCGCAGCGCCTGGTTGGGCACGATCCAGCCCAGATGGGCCGCGCCGCTGCCCCGTGCGGTCAGCTCCAGCGCCGGCCGGTGGCCCACCGGCCCGTCGTGCACCTGCGCTTCGGCGATGCGGCCGATCTCATGGCTGGCGAGGCGCTGCCAGCTGCCCAGCCGGCGCAGCAGGTCGGCACTGGGGTGGGTCAGGGCGATCTCGCGGCCGTCGGGCGCGGGATCGGCGAGCGCTGCCTCGTCCTGCCGCTCGAGCACCGTGACCTGCAGGCCCGCCTGGCCCAGCGCGGTCGCCAGCGACAGGCCGGCGGGGCCGGCGCCGACGATCAGCACGTCGCAGGCGGGGGCGGGGGCGGTTCCGTCGGCCTCGATTCGGTGGCTGCGGTGCTGCTGCTGGGGCTTGGAGGGCATGCGTGTTCCGTGGCAGGGTGAATGCGCGAGCATTGTGGTTCGCCAGGGCTGGCGGGTCTTGATGTGCCGCAAGGGGCACTTGGGCCCGGCAGGCGCGCACTTGGTTCAGTCAGGTCGCTGCTGGCCGTTCGGGTTGAGCTTGTCGGTGCCTTGTCGATGCCGGGGCGGTGCTGGCAGGCGCTGAACGATTGCTTCCCGAGGCCGGGATTTCGCCCCTGCGGGCGAGTGACTTTCTTTCGTTTCGCCGCAAGAAAGTCAATGAAAGAGCGACCCTGCTGTGCGTCGGAGGCGGTGCTGGTCATTGCCGAGTGGTTGCTTCCCGGGGCCGGGATTTCGCCCCGGCGGGCGAGTGACTTTCTTTCGTCTCGCCGAAAGAAAGTCACCAAAGAAAGGGCGACCCTGCTGTGCGTGTCCCCTTCGCTGCGCTACGGGGCAACCTGCGATGCTCGCGCGCGAAGGGCTGCCGTGGAACTCACTGCGCGCTAACGCGCTCCGTTCAGACAGCCACGGCAAGTCAGAGCACGAAGCATGCGTGTCCTTCGGCACGCATGCGCCCTCCACGCGCTGCGCTTCTCGGCACGCACAGAAGGGAGTGGGGAGCCACTCGGGCCGTCGCTGCGCTCGGCCTGGCCTTCGCGGCGCGCAGCGCCTGCGCGTTGGGGGCCGAGCGCAGCGATGGCCCGGATCGGGCTGTCCCACCCCTGCTGGCTGCGCCTGCGGCGGGGCGCTTGCGGGGTGCGCATGCGCGTCGGAGCGCGCATGCTTCAAGCTCTGACTCGCCGCGGCTGTTTGAACGGAGCTGCGCAGCAGCGCAGTGAGTTCCGCGGCGGCGCCCCGCAAGCGCCCCGCCGCAGGTCTGCCCCGTAGCGAAAGCGAAGGGGTCGCAGACTGGGGGTCGCCCTTTCTTTGCTTACTTTCTTTCGGCGAAACGAAAGAAAGTGAGTGCGCCGCCGGGCGCACATCCCGGCCCCGGGAAGCAATCACTCAGCAATAGCCAGCACCGCCCCGGCTTCGCCAAGCTCAGCCCGAACGATCAGCAGGTGAGCCGCCCGCCCGCGCCAGCACTCAGTGCCCGATCATCTCCTTCACCCGCCCCGCCAACACCCCCATGTCGAACGGCTTGGTGATGACCGCCATCCCCTCCTCCAGCAACCCGTTCCCCACCGCCGCATTCTCCGCGTACCCGGTGATGAACAGCACCTTCAACTGCGGCCGCGAGATCCGCGCCGCGTCCGCCACCTGCCGGCCGTTCAGCCCGCCGGGCAGGCCGACGTCGGTCAGCAGCAGATCCACGCGCCGCTCGGACTGCAGCAGGTGCAGCCCTGCCGGCCCGTCGGCGGCGGAGATGACCTGGTAGCCCATGTCCTGCAGTTCCTCGGTGACCAGGCTGCGGATGGACGCCTCGTCCTCGATCACCAGCACCACCTCGCCGTCGGCCTGGTGCGCGTAGCGGCTGCGTTCCTGCTCCGCGTCGGGCTCGGCCTCGCCCAGGTGGCCGGGCAGGTACAGGCACATGCGCGTGCCCTCGCCCGGGATGGAGTGGATGCGCACCTGCCCGCCCGACTGGCGCACGAAGCCATACACCATCGACAGGCCCAGGCCGGTGCCCTGGCCCATGGGCTTGGTGGTAAAGAAGGGGTCGAACGCCCGGGCGACGACGTCGGGCGTCATTCCCGCGCCGGTGTCGGTCACGCAGATCATCACGTACTGGCCGGGCGGCAGCTCGCGCTCGCTGGCGTCGGGTTCATGCAGCCACTGGTTGGCCGTCTCGATGGTCAGGCGCCCGCCGTGGGGCGCCATGGCGTCGCGGGCGTTGATGCACAGGTTGAGCACCGCGTTCTCCAGCTGAGAGGCGTCGACCCGTGTCAGCCACAGCCCGCCCGCGCTCACCACCTCCAGTTCGACCGACGGGCCGACCGTGCGGCGCACGATCTCCTCGATGCCGCTCACCAGGCGGTGGACGTCGGTGGGCTTGGGGTCGAGCGTCTGGCGGCGCGAGAAGGCCAGCAGCCGCTGGGTGAGCGACGCGGCCCGGCGCACGGAAGACTGGGCCATGCCGATGTAGCGCTCGGCGTTGTCGAAGCGCTGCGCGGCCAGGCGCTTTTCCAGCACCTGCAGGCTGGCGCTCATGCTGCCCAGCAGGTTGTTGAAGTCGTGCGCGATGCCGCCCGTGAGCTGGCCGATGGCTTCCATCTTCTGCGCCTGGCGGAATTTCGCCTCCACCTCCATCAACTCCTGCGTGCGCTCGGCCACCTTGCGCTCCAGCAGCTCGTTCATCTCGCGCAGCTGCGCCTCGGTGCGTGCGCGCTCCACCGCCGTGCGGGTGCGGCCGCCCACCTCGCGCATGAACGCCACGTCTTCCACCGACCAGCTGCGCGGCTGCGCATGGTTGGCGAACACCAGGGCCACCAGCCGGCCCTGCTCCAGCACCGGCAGGTTGAGCAAGGCGGCCACGCCGCGCTTGCCCATCGCCTCCAGCGCATCGCGGGTGCGCGGGTCGTCCCGCACGTCGGCAATGCTCACCACGCGGTCGGCCTTCAGGTCGTCCACGAAGCTGCCGTAGTGGCGCAGGTTCAGCGTGCCGGCGATGGACGCCACGCCCGGCTGCGTCCAGTCGCAGGGAATCTCGACGTCGTCGCTCGCGTGGTCGACATGCGCATAGCCCGCGCGGCTCACGCGCAGCGTGCGGCCCAGCAGCTCGGCGGCGGCGGCGCAGATGGCGTGCGCCGAGGTCAGCGAGCGCAGCAGGTCGGTGAATTCGGCCAGTGCGGTGCGGCGCGCCTCGGCCGCCATGCGGCCGGTGACGTCCACTCCCTCCACGAAGATGCCGGTCACGGCGCCCTGCGCGTCACGGATGGGCTGGAAGACGAAGTCCACGTAGTGCTCGCCCTCGGGCGAGTCGTAGCGCGCGCCATGGGCGGTCAGGGCCTCTCCGCTGCGATAGACCTGGTCGAGCAGATCCACGTAACCCTGCTCCACCGTCTCGGGCAGGGCCTGCGCCACCGTCAGGCCGATCAGCTCGCGGGGTCCCACGAGGCGCCGGTAGCCGGGGTTGGCCAGGGTCAGCCGGTGCGTGGGGCCTTCCAGCATGGCCATGAAGCTGGGCGACTGCTCGAACAGCTGCGCGAACTGCTCGCGCTCGGCGACCAGGCGCCGCTCCATGCGCACCTTGGCGGTGTTGTCGGTGACCATGGCCAGCACGCCGGCGATGGCGCCCTCCTCATCCGGTATGGGCGAATAGCTGAGGTTGAACCACACCATCTGCGGCACGCCGTGCAGGTTCAGCTGCAGCGCGGTGTCGCGCAGGTCCAGACTGCCACCCGCCAGGCACTCGCGCACCACCCGGTCGTTGAATTCGCGCGCCTCGGGCCAGGCGTCGCGGATCGGCAAGCCCAGCAGGCCGGGGTGGCGCTGGCCGCTGAATTCGCCGTAGGCGGCGTTGTAGATCAGGATGCCCTGCGCGCCCCACAGCGTGGCGATGGGCACCGGCGAGCGCAGCATGCTGGAGACGGCCAGCCGCACATGGGCGGGCCAGCCGCCGATGGCGCCCAGCGGCGTGGCGGCCCAGTCGAATCCGGCGATCAGGGACGCCATCGGCCCGCCGCCGCGCAGAAAAGGCGGCAGCTCGGGGGCCGGAGGCGGCAACGTGGACGGCAGACGGTCGATGCACGGCATGGCGGTGGATTCTGATGGACGGATGGCAGGGGTGCGGGCCGTTTCGGTGAAGTCAGTCGCGGATGACGGGGGCCGGCGTGGCGCGGCCTCCCTTGGCGTTGCCGCTGCCGCCGCTGCTGCTGTTGCCCCCGCCAAAGAGCCGCCGCAGGGTCTCGCCCAGCCGTGCGCCGATGGCGGTGCCGATGCCGGGCGCCACGGCGGTGCCCACGGCCGCTCCGGCCAGGGCCGCGGGCGGCAGGCTGAGGGTCGGATCCGACACCGTGCCACCGAACTCCAGCGGCACGCCCACCACGCCCTCCACCAGGTCCACGGCCACATCGCCGCGCACCTGCCGGTTCTGGATGACCGCGCTGCCGGTGGCGGTGAGCACGCCCGAGGTGGCCTTCAGGTCGGAATAGCGCACGATGGTGCCGTCCTGGTCGCCCTGGGTGCGCACGATGCCGGTGAGCTGGTCCAGCGGGGTGGTTCCCTTGTGGCTTTGGCCGGCGCTCTTGACGGCCTGCTCCAGGTCGAAGGTGAGCAGCCGGGCGCGCCGCACGTCGAAGCGGGTGCGGGTCTGCAGCGAGCGCAGGGCCTCGGCGGGGTCGGCCCCCTCGGCGATCAGGTCGGTGTGGCCGTCGGCCTGGCCGGCCACGATGGCGCGGCGCTCGAAGGCGGACATCAGCCCCGCGATGTCCACCCCGGTGAAGTCGAGCGCGCCGGTGACGCGGTAGCGGCCTTCGACGATGTCCAGCCGCAGCTCCCCCTGCTCGGTGCGGCCGCCGGCGGTCACGTCGGCGCGCCAGCGGTCCTCGGTGCCCTCGCGGGTGATGTCCAGCGCCGCCGGCACCGAGGCGCCCTCGCGCTCGATGCGCGCATGCCGGGGACGCCAGCCGGGTTCATCGAACTGCGCCTCGCCGGCGTAGGCGAGCGTGCGATCGGTGCGCGATATCCAGCGCACGTTGCGCCAGCGCACCTGCTGCACGGGCACCTCGGCCAGTTGAAAGGGCGAGCCGGAGCGTCCGCCGTCCGCCGCAGCGGCGACCTGGAAGCCGGAGAGCGAGCGCTGCGGCAGGGATGCATCTTCCAGCGACAGGTGGCTGAGGGCCAGGCGCAGGCGCAGCAGTTGCGACCACTGCGCCTGGGCCGTGATGCGGGCGGCGGTGAGCGGCTGGGGCTGTTCGGTGGCCACGCCTTCCAGCTCCACCCGGGGGGCGGGCCAGAGGCTCCAGTGCAGGCGCTGCACGGTGACCGGCACGCCCAGCCTCTCGGTCGCCTCGGCTTCCACGCGCTGGGCCAGTTCCTCGTCGGTCGGCAGCCAGGCCCAGACCGCCAGCGCCGCGAGCAGCAACAGGCCCGCGGCGGTGCCCGAGGCGACAAGGACGGTACGGCGCTGGGGCATGGAAAAAGCAGTGGGTGGGGCGACAGGATAAAGGGGCATCGGGCCGGAGCGGCCCTGCCCGGGCAGGCGGGGAAGGGCGCCCTCCAGCGGCCGGCGGGGCGCCGGCAGGGGCCGGTCCACCAGGGCTGAAACGACCATACCGGCGGCCGCAACCGGCCCCCGTGAGTGGGCGCCTACAGCCCCTGTGCGCCAAAGGCTCGAACTCCGCGCGGGGGCGGCCCGCCGTGCCCGCGCGCAGCCCCTACACTTCGCGCCGACCCTGTCCCGGCCCTTTCATCATTTTTCTTCTCTTCCTTCCTTCCTTCATCGAGGAGCCCTGCCTTGTCCACCTATTTCCCACGCTGGCGCGAGACCCACGCCACCGAGGGCGCCGTCGTCGCGCCCGACGAACGCCTGCCCTGGGCCCAGACCGCCGTCATGGGCGTGCAGCACGTCATCGCGATGTTCGGCGCCACGGTGCTGGCGCCCATCCTCATGGGGTTCGACCCGAACGTGGCCATCCTCATGAGCGGCCTGGGCACGCTGATCTTCTTCGTGGTGACGGGCGGGCGCGTGCCCAGCTACCTGGGTTCGAGCTTCGCCTTCATCGGCGTGGTGATCGCCGCGTCGGCCTATGCCGGCAAGGGGCCCAACGCCAACATGGGCGTGGCGCTGGGCGGCATCATCGCCTGCGGCTTGGTCTACACGCTGATCGGCGCGCTGGTGCAGGCCATAGGCACGGGCTGGATCGAGCGTTTCATGCCGCCGGTGGTGACGGGCGCGGTGGTGGCGGTGATCGGCCTGAACCTGGCCGGCATTCCCATCAAGAACATGGCGGCTAACAATTTCGAGAGCTGGATGCAGGCCGTGACCTTCGTCTGCGTGGGCCTGGTCGCCGTGCTGACGCGCGGCATGGCGCAGCGCCTCCTGATCCTGCTCGGGCTGATCGCCGCCAGCGTGATCTATGCCCTGTTCACCAACGTGCTGGGCTGGGGCAAGCCGCTGGATCTGTCGCCCATCGCCGCGGCGGCCTGGGTGGGCATGCCCTCCTTCACCGCGCCCGTCTTCAGCGGCCCTGCCATGCTGCTGATCGCGCCGGTGGCCATCATCCTCGTGGCCGAGAACCTGGGCCACATCAAGGCGGTGACGGCCATGACCGGCCAGAACCTGGACCGCTACATGGGCCGCGCATTCATCGGCGATGGCCTCGCCACCATGGTGAGCGGCAGCGCCGGCGGCACGGGCGTGACGACCTACGCCGAGAACATCGGCGTGATGGCCGCCACCAAGATCTATTCCACCGCCGTGTTCCTGGTGGCCGGGCTGATCGCGCTGGTGCTGGGCTTCAGTCCCAAGTTCGGCGCGCTGATCCAGGCCATTCCGCTGCCGGTGATGGGCGGCGTCTCCATCGTGGTGTTCGGCCTGATCGCCGTGGCCGGCGCCAAGATCTGGGTGGACAACAAGGTCGACTTTTCCGACAACAAGAACCTCATCGTCGCGGCCATCACGCTCATCCTGGGCACGGGCGACTTCACGCTGAAGTTCGGTCAGTTCGCGCTGGGCGGCATCGGCACCGCCACCTTCGGCGCCATCATCCTCTACGCGCTGCTCAACCGCCGGCGCTGACCGGCGGTCGAGGGGCTGGGGTGACGGGCCTGGCGGGCGGTCAACGCCGCAGGATGTTCCAGACCAGCTCCACCCCGGCCGAGAGCAGGTCGAAGCGGTCGGAGGTCGTGCCGTCGGTGAAGCGCTCCTGCTGCCGGCGGCGCTCCTCCCGGTTGCGCTCGCGCTCCAGCGCCACCAGCGCGTCGGCCAGCGCGGGCGGGCTGACCGGCGCCTCGGCGCGCCGGGCGGCCTGCCGATGGCGCTGCAGCGCCGCGTCCACCGCCTGGGGGTCGAGCAGCGAGAGGGCCGAGCGGCAGTACGGGCAGGCATGGTCGCGGCGGATATCGACCGTGCCGCCGCAATGCGTGCACTGGATGGTGCCCACCCGGTCGGCGAGCGCCTCGATCTCGCGGGCCGAGAGGTGGCGCACGAAACCCTTTTCCACCATGAACGAGCCGAAGGTGCTGAATCGGCCATGGCCGGCCGGGCAGCGGTAGGTGCGGTAGCGCCCGCCCAGCGCCACGTCGAAGCCGCCTTCCAGCGTGCGCGGGCAGCGGGCGCACTGCAGCCGCTGCGCGATGGGCCGGTGCGCGTCGCCCCGGTGGTCGTGCAGCAGCTCGAACAGCGCCAGCACGCCGGCCGGCGCCAGGCGGGTGTTTTCCTGCGGGTCGAACCACAGGCCCTGGCAGGCGAAGCACAGGTCCAGGTCCACCGTGCCGCCGCCGTGCGCGGCGAAGCGGTGCACCGCCGCCGGCTGGCGGCAAGAGGCGCAGGGCGATGGCGCCGCCGTGCGAGGCGGAACGGTGGCGGCGGGAGAATGCGGCGTGGACATGGGTGGCCACATCGTAGCCGCTGTAGCCGCTGTAGCCGCTGTGGCCGCTGTGGCCGCTGTGGCCGCGAGCCCGGCGCGACTGCGCGGACCCGCGCCCCGCTGCTACCATCTCCCGCAGCCGCTGCCCTTCGACCACGCTCACCACCCCGCCGCCATGCCCATCTGGAAACGCCCCATCGACCTCGCGCAGCTCAATAGCGGCGCGCCGAACGCCATCACCCACCTGGGCATCGAATTCACCGAGCTGGGCGACGACTTCCTGCGCGGCCGCGTGCCGGTGGACGACCGCACCAAGCAGCCCTACGGCCTGCTGCACGGTGGCGTGAGCGTGGTGCTGGCCGAGACGCTGGGCTCGGTGGGCGCGGTCTATTCCTCGCCCGAAGGCTGGCGCGCCGTGGGCCTGGACATCAACGCCAACCATCTGCGCGCCGCCACGCAGGGCTGGGTCACCGGCACCGCCCGGCCGATCCACATCGGCAAGACCACCCAGGTCTGGCAGATCGACATGGCCAACGAGGCCGGCGAGTTGACTTGCGTGTCGCGCCTGACGATGGCGATGCTGGCGCCGCGCGGCTGACCGGCACGCCGGGCCGAAAGCGCTTTTTTCATAGCCCGATCGGCCTGCAGCGCCGATGCATCGAGCGCGTGCAGCTATGAATTCGATAGCAAATCGACGACCTTTCAGTCCTCTACCGCCGAGCGACGCGACGGCAAAGGCCGCGCCGGGTTGCCGGCCACCGCCACGCCCGCCGGCACGTCGCGGGTGACCACGCTGCCGGCGCCGATCAGCGCGCCGTCGCCCACCGTCACCCCGGGCAGCAGCAGTGCGCCCGCGCCGATCCACACATGGCGGCCGATGTGCACCGGCCGGCCGAATTCGGCCCCGGTGGCGCGCACGGCCGCATCGCGCGGATGATCGGCCGCCAGGATCTGCACGCCGGGGCCGATCTGCGTGCCGTCGCCGATGGTGACCTCCACCACGTCCAGCACCACACAGTGGAAGTTGAGGAACACGCCCGCGCCGATGCGCAGGTTGTAGCCGTAGTCGCAGTAGAACGGCGGGCGCACCACGCTGCCCTCGCCCAGGGCGCCCAGGCCCTCGGCCAGCAAGGCGTGGCGGCCGGCAGCGTCGAGCGCGGCATACGCAGCAGGGTCGTTGTAGCGGGCCAGCCAGCGCATGGCAGCCTCGCTGTCCGCGCGCAGCTCGGGGTCGCTGGCCAGATAGAGCGCGCCGGCGAGCATCTTCTGCTTTTCGGTGCGCGGGGCGTGCGGGGAGCCGGAAGGGTTCATGGGCCGGACATGCGGGGTGGGGTGGTGTGGCGCGTTGCGGGTCAGCCCCGCGCCTCCGTGTCGGCCACCGAGGCGCTGGCCGCGCTGGTCCACACGCCCAGGCGGAAATCGGCGTCGCGCACATCGGTCATCTGGCGCAGCCCCAGCCGCGCATCGAGCCGCTCCTGCACGGCGTCGCCCGCCAGCATGCAGCCATCGATGGGGCGGCGCCAGTGGCAGGCGGCCACCACGCCGCCGGGCGCCAGCGCCTCGCGCGCGCAGTCGGCCAGGCGGTCGATGTCGGCAGGCACGAGGTAATAGACGAATTCGCTCAGCACGACGAGGTCGAAGCGGCCCGCCGGCCAGTCGCCGGGCAGCCAGAGCCTGGCGAACGCCACCTGCGGCTGCCCGGCCAGGCGGGCCGCGGCGGTGGCCAGCGCCCGCTCGGCGCCGTCGCTGGCCAGCAGGTGGTCGCAGCGCGGCGCCAGCTCCGCCGTCAAGAGGCCCGTGGCGCAGCCCGGCTCGAAGGCGCGGCCGTAGCGGGCATGCGGCAGGCTGGCCAGCAGCAGCCGGCGCTTGCGCACTTCGTACCAGCTGCCGTCGAAGTGCCAGGGGTCGGCGCTGCGCGCATAGAGCGCGTCGAAGTCCTGCGCGGTGGGCGGCCCGGGTGGAAGAGCCTGGCTCATGCGGATGCGGGAGCCAGGAAGGTTTCGAACGGCCAGCGGGCGCGCTGGCGGATCGCCTCGTCCAGCACCGGGCCGCCGCCGCCCGCGCGCGGCGCCAGTTGCGACAGGTGGCAGGCGAGCGCCGTCGCCTTGCGTGCGGCGGCCTGCCCACGCGTCACGCCGGGGGCGGCGCGCAGCGTGCGCAGCCGGTGCCAGGGAATCTCCGCATGCGAGGGGTCGGCCCAGTGCCACATCCAGACCGGCGCCTCCCACAGGGTGGCGCCCGCGGCGCGGGCCGCGTCGGCGGCGGCCCTGCCGCAGGCCTCGTGATCGGGGTGGCCGTCGAGCCGCCATGTGCTGACGACCACGTCGTCCGCCCGCAGCATTTCGCGCAGCGTGCGTGCCAGGGCCGCCTCGTGCGCGGCCACGCCGCCATCGGGCAGCCCCAGCCGCAGCAGCGGCGCGGACTGCAGCCCGAGGGCGCGCAGGCCGGAGCGCCGCTCGGCCCGCCGGGTGGTGGCGAGGGCCGAGGCGGGCCAGCCCGGGTCGCCGGCGTGGCTGGCCTCGCCGTCGGTCACGCCGACGATGTGCACCCGCCCGCCCTGCTGCAGGTGGGCCTGCAGCAGCAGCCCGCAGGCCAGCAGCTCGTCGTCCGGATGCGGTGCCACCACGACCAGGCGGCGCGCGGGGGTGACGATGTCGGCCGCCGACACCGCCGGCACGGTGCGGCCGGCCAGCCATTCCTGCCAGACGCCCGGCGCATGGCGCGGATGGGGGCCGATCTGGCGCGGCGGCAGCCCGTCGGCAATGCCCTCGCCGGGCCGGTGGGGCGCGTCGGGGAGCAGGGGCGTCACAGCGTCCATGGCGCGCCCTCCTGGGTGGCCAGGCGCTCGCCCAGCGCGGCGTCGTCCCGGTCGGCGTGGCTCTGGCGGATGAACACCGGCAGGTCGGCCGCCATGCGGGCGAAGTCGGCGTCGCGGCACAGCGGCGTGGCGCCGAGGGCACGGCCGGTGTCGTCCAGCACGCGGCGGGCGCAGGCCTCGGCGGCCTGCCGGGCGCGCAGGGCGAAGGCGAAGGCGTCGGCCGCGGGCTGGCGGTCGATGCAGTCCGCCGTGTCCTTCAGCAGCGCGGCGGTGGCGCCCAGCGCCACGTCCACGCGGCCCAGGGCGGCCAGGCGGAACGGCGTGCGCTGCGCGGGCGGAGCCTGCGCCACCGCCGCCTGCAAGACGCGGCCGAGCGCCAGCGCCCCGCCCCACCAACAGGCGGCGATGCCGGCGCCGCCGTGCCAGAAGCCCGGCCGGTGGAGGTAGTCGCCCTCGCCGCCGACCGCCACCGCGCGCACCTGCTGGAAGGTCACGTCGGCGCTGGCGCTGTCGGCCATGCCGATGGCACGCCAGGCCTGGGTGGATACCGTCACGCCGGGCTGCAGCAGATCGACCGCCACCAGTTGCGGGCCGCGTCCGTCGGGCCGCCAGGCGGTGAGCAGCGCGTGCGTGGCGTGCTCGGCGCCGGAACACCAGGCCTTGGTGCCGCTAAGCCACACGGCCTGGCCGTGCAGCGCGTGGGCGTCCCCGTCGGCAGGGCCGCCGCCATCGCCGCCAGGACATCGTTCGGTGAAGGTCACGCGCTCGCCCGGGGCCTCGGACGCCCAGGTGCCCCAGAGGGCGTCCGCACCGCTGCCGGCCACGCCGTCCGGGGCCTGCAGCTCGCGCAGGATGGCGATCGCGTCGGTATGCCCTTCGTACAGCTTGGCCAGCGACAGATCGTGCCGCGACACCTCGGCCAGCGCGCGCCAGCGCTGCAGGGTGGCACCCTGGCCCGGCAGCGGCAGGCGGGCGTGGCCACCGGCCACCAGCTGCTGCATGCGCACGCCGGCGCCCAGATGGCGGCTGCCGGCCAGTGCGTGCCGCAACGCTTCGATGTCCGTGAAATCGCCAGGAACCTGCGGCGTCATGCGGCGGCCCCCGCGGCCAGCAGCGCCGGCACCACCAGCCCGGCCAGGTGCGCCCCGAAGCCCGCAGGCGCGCGGAAGTGCGACCGTGCACTGGTCACCACGCGCGGCGCGTTGGTCCAGGCGATGCGCAGGCCCGCGGCCTCCAGCGCACCCACCAGCGCCACGTCCTCGCCGGTCCGCAGTTCGGCGAAGCCGCCGACATGGCAATAGGCCCGCGCGCTCACGCCCAGGTTGGCGCCGTGGATGTGGCGGTGGCCCGGCGCGTCGGTATAGCCCGCGTGGTAACGCTGCTGCACGGCCAGGCCATAGCCGCCCCATTGGCGCACTTCGACGGTGCCGCAGACCGCATCGCACTGCGCGCCCTCGGCGTGCCGCAACTGCTGCACCAGCCAGTCGGGCGCCACGGTGGAATCGGCATCGGTGAAGCCGAGCCAGCGCGCACCCGCCTGCAGGGCAAGGTCCACCCCGGCCGAGCGCGCCGCGCCCACGTTGCGTCGCTCGACCCGCACCGTCTGCACGCCGCGCCGCAGGGCGATGTCCTCGGAGCGGTCGGAGCAGGCGTCCAGCGCCACCACGATCCGCACCGGTTCGCCATACAGGCCGGGGTGCGTGGCGGCGACCTGCAGCGACTGCAGGCAGGCGTCCAGCACGGCCTCTTCGTCGTGGGCCGGAACGACCACGCCGATCATGGGCGTGCCCCGGCCGGCCGCCGCGACAGCGCACGGAACGACGGGAAGGCAAAGTGCGCTGGGCTGCCCGCCGTGCTGTGCATCTGGGCGGCGAGCGCGAATGGTCCGGCCATGGGAGGCTCCCTCGAATTCGAAGCCTTCAACCTAAGGCCTGCCCACGCCCCGGGCCGTAGGAATAACGCTAGCTCATCCATCGGAAGCCGGCCTCCCGCCAGCACGAGGCCCCGGCCGCGGGCCATGGCGCTGGCGGCCGGCGACGGGCCATGGGCCGCAGGCCACGGGTCGCCGCACAGCTTGATCCTGGCGTCCTACAGGTCGCGCGCCGCCGCTCGAGCACATTAGCGGGTGGCGGCAAAGCCGCTGCCTTCGCCCCATATTCCATCACCCACCGGACCCTGCCCCATGAGCCCCTGGACCGCCGCGCTGCAGCGCATCCGGCACAAGGCGATGGCCCTGCCCGGCCTGCCCGTGCTGGTGTTCGCCGTGCGCAACTACGTGCTGCACCAGAGCGCCAACCAGGCCGGCAGCATGGCGTTCTCTTCGGTGCTGGCGATGTTCCCGCTGCTCATCCTGCTGTCGGCCACGGCGGCCTACATCGGGCAGCCGGGCGACGCCGCCGCACTGGCGCAGCGGGTGATGGACTACGCACCGCCGCTGGTACGCGAGGCGATGCAGCCGGTGATCGAGCAGGTGATGGCGCAGCGCAACCAGGCGCTGGTGACCATTGGCGTGGTCGTCACCCTGTGGACGGCGTCATCGGGCATGCAGGCGGCGCGCACGGCGCTGAACCGCTCCTACGGCATCCAGCGCGGCCTGCCCTTCTGGAAGGCGCGCATCAAGGTCACGCTGTTCACCGTGGTGGTGGGCGGCGGCGTGGTCGCGGCCTTCAGTTCGGTGATCGTCATGCCTTACGTCTGGCAGCTGCTGGAAAACAGCGCCATGGTGGATGCAGATGCGCCCTGGCTGCGCAACAGCGTGCGCTACGGCTCGGCCTTTCTCGTGCTGACGGTGCTGTACGCGCTGCTCTACGGCTGGCTGCCCGATCTGCGGCAGCGCCTGCGCACGGTGATCCCGGGCGCCATCGTGGGCGCGGCCTTCTGGGTGGCCGCGGCCGCCACGCTGTCGTACACGCTGCGCAGCGCGGGCAAGCTGGCGCTGGTGTACGGCAGCTTCGCGGGCGTGGTGGCCACGCTGGTGTTTCTCTACATCAGCGCGACGACGCTGATCTTCGGGGCCGAGGTGAACGGGGTGCTGCACGAGCGCGGCCGTGCCAGGGACAGGGACCGCGAGAGGCGCGCGCCTGCGGATGCATCGCCGCCACCCGATCGAGAGGGGGCCGCAGCCGCCGCGGTCTCCTCCACCAACGCCGGAGCCGGCTCGGCGCCAGCGGCTTGAGGGCGGGCGGCGCACACCACCGTGCCACCGCGCCGCCGGTGGCTTCAGGGCGTGGCCTGCGCCATGCGCTCGCTCTTCCAGTAGACGTCGTCGCCCCCTTCCATGCGGTTGAGCACACGGGCCAGCACGAACATCAGGTCCGACAGGCGGTTGAGGTAGCGGCGGGGCGCGGCGCGCACGTCCTCCTGCTCGCCCAGGGCGACCACGGCGCGCTCGGCGCGGCGGGCGACGGTGCGGCAGACATGGGCCTGGGATGCGGCGCGGGTGCCGGCGGGCAGAATGAATTCCGCCAGCCGCGGCAAGGCGGCGTTGTAGTGCGCGAGGGCGTCGTCGAGCTGCGCGAGGGCATCGTCCTTGAGCAGTTCGAAGCCTGGAATGGACAGCTCGCCGCCCAGGTTGAAGAGCTGGTGCTGCACGTCGCCCAGCAACGTGCGCACGCCATCGGGCAGCGGCTCGCACAGCAGCAGGCCGATGTGCGAATTGAGCTCGTCCACGTCGCCCATGGCATGAGGCCGCAGGCTGGCCTTGGACACGCGCGTGTTGTCGCCCAGGCCGGTGGTGCCGTCGTCGCCCGTGCGTGTGGCGATTTGTGTCAGTCGGTTTCCCATGGGGACCTTCCGGAGGAATTGGGGAGAAGAAGCCCGATTCTCCGTTACACACGAGGCCCGATTGTGTACTCGGGCAACAGCGGGCAATAGCACTGGCCTGGCGGCACGCGCTGCGGTGCAATGAAGGCCTGTTCAACTTCTACGGAGCCTGACATCCATGCCAGCTACGCAGCAACGACGATCCGCCCTCTCCTTCGATGCCCGCAGCGTACTGCTGTTCGCGGCCATGGCCGTGGGAGGCGCCGCGGCGCATGCGCAGACCTCGCCGTCCGCCAGCGCGTCGACCGGCCTGCACGCCGCACCCTCGCGCTCCAGCATTAACGGTGGCACCGGCGCCCAGGGCCTGTCCGCTTCCGCGGGCGGTGCCGTGTTCGGCGGCACACCGACTGCCGCTTCGGCCACGTCCACCACGTCCGCCAATGCGTCGTTCGACCGCGCCGACACCAACCACGACGGGCAGCTGAGCGCGCAGGAAGCCGCCCGCCTGCCCGCCATCGGCCAACGCTTCAAGGCGCTGGACACCAACCGCGACGGGGCCCTGTCGCGCACCGAATTCGAGGCGGGCGCGAAATCCTGACGCGCCGCCTGTCCCCCACGTCTGGCTGACGTTCTGTGATTGCGCAACTACCACGGGAACTCCAGCTGTATCTTGCAACGACCCGGCCCGCATGACAGGAGGCATGCGGGCTTCGGTGCGTCTGGATCGGCGTCGGCCTTGATCTCCGCGGGTGCCGGTCAGCGATCCAGTTCGGCCAGTTGCATCGCTATCCTGCGCCGTACGAAGGGAAGGTGGTCGACCAAGCCGAGCAGTGCCCCCCGCGCCGCGCGTGCCAGCGGAGAGGAAGCCGTCGCCAGCCGGGTGAGCGCGTCGGTCGTGCGGACCACTTCGCGCGCGATCGCGTGGCGCCGCGCCGCCCAGGCCGCGATCGCGCCGGTGTCGCCTTCGCGCAGGGCCCGGTGCAGCGGGGCCGCGAGTTCGACGGCATCCTGGATGCCCGTGTTCATGCCCTGCCCGCCCGCCGGGCTGTGCACGTGGGCGGCATCTCCGCACAGGAGCGCACGCCCCTTCCACACCTGCGCGGCCAGCCGGTGCTGCACCTGAAAGGACGACCCCCACAGCAGCTCCGTCACCGCAGGGGCGGTGCCGGGCCGGGGGCCACGGACGCCGAGCAGGGTGTGCACACGCGCCAGCGTTACATCCGGGTCCGGATCGTTCACCGTGGCCACGATGCGGTAACGGTCCGCGCCCTCTACGCCACGACTGGGGCCGCCAGGCAGGGGCGCCACCACCACCAGCCCCTCGGGCGAAAAGAACAGGCTGACCTCGCTGCGCGGCAGCGGCCAGTCCATGCGCACGTCGGCCAGCACGAAGCGCTGCGCATAGTCGCCGCCCTCGAAAGCGATGCCGGCGCCCGCGCGCACGTCGCTGCGGGCGCCGTCGCATCCCACGATCCAGCAGGCATGCACCTGCCGCGGGCCTGCCTCGGGGCAGTCCAGTTCCGCCGCGATGCCTCCGGGCACCTCTTTGAACGACACCAGCCGCGCCGGGCGCCACACCGTGGCGTTCCGAGGGCAGAGCCCCGCCGCGAGCACTGCCTCGGTCACGTTCTGCGGGCACATCAGGGCATAGGGATGGGGCGAGGGCAGCCCCGCGAAGCCAATGCGCAGCAGTACGTCACGGCCCTCGCGCACGCAGAAATCCGGCGTCTTCAGTCCCTCGGCCAGCAGCGCGGGCACTACCCCGAGCGGTTCGAGCACCTCCAGCGTGCGCGCATGGATGACGGCGGCGCGCGAGGTGTTCAGCCCGGCCGCGTGCCGGTCGACCAGGATGGAGGCGACGCCCAGCTGGTCCAGCGCGCGCCGCAGGGCCAGGCCCGCCGGGCCCGCGCCCACGATGAGCACGTCGGTGGAGATCGGTACGGTCGTTACTCGGTCCATGGAGCCTCCAGAAGTAAACAAGCGTTTTCATTCTGGTCGCACCCCTGGCGCAAGTAAACTGGCGTTTACAAAAATCCACACGCTCACTTCCAGGACACGCGCCGTGACCCGTTCGCAAGCCACCCGAGACCGCATCCTCGAATCGGCCCGCTGCCTATTCGCGCAGGAGGGCTACGACGGCACCACGCTGCGGGCCGTGGCGGCGCATGCCCGGGCGAACGTCGCGCTGGTCATCCGCTACTACCGCAGCAAGGAGGCGCTGTTCCTGGCGGCCTCGGAATTCGATCTGCGCCTGCCGGACCTCGGCACGGCCGCGCGCGGCGAACTCGGCACCCAACTGGCGGCGCATTTCTTCGACGTGTGGGAAGACGGCCCCGACGGACGGCAGCTGGTGTCGCTGCTGCGGGCCGCGGCTACGCATCCCGACGCGCGTGCCCGCATGCAGGCCATTTTCGAGACGCAGTTGCGCGCGGCCATCCGCAAGCTGGTGCCGCCCGATGACTCCCCGGACCTGCGGGCCACCCTCATCGCCTCGCAGATGCTGGGGTTCGCGTTCGTGCGCTACGTGCTGGGGTTCGCGGCGGAGGGCATGGGCCGGCCAGCGGCGGTGCGTGCGCTGGGCGGGGCCCTCCAGCGCTACCTCACGGAACCCCTGTGACCGTCAGTCGTGCAGCGACGACAGGAACTGCTGTAGCTCCGGCGTGCGCGGGTTGCCGAAGACCTCGGCCGGCGGGCCCATCTCGTGCACCCGGCCCTGGTGCATGAAGATGACCCGGTCGCTCACCTTGCGGGCGAAGCTCATCTCGTGCGTGACCATCAGCAGCGTCATGCCTTCGTCGGCCAGGCTCTCCACCACGCGCAGCACCTCGCCCACCAGCTCGGGGTCGAGCGCGGAGGTGATCTCGTCGCACAGCAGCACGGCCGGCTCCATGGCCAGGGCCCGGGCGATGGCCACGCGCTGCTGCTGACCGCCCGAGAGCTGGTCGGGCATGGCGTCGAACTTCTCGGCCAGGCCCACGCGCAGCAGCAGTTTGCGCGCCTGCTCGGCCGCATCGACCTTGTCGGTCTTCTTGACCAGCGTGGGCGCCAGCATCACGTTGCGGCCCACCGACAGGTGCGGGAACAGGTTGAAGCTCTGGAAGATCATGCCCACGCGCTGGCGCAGCTCGCGCATGGCCATGGCACTGTCGTGCAGCAAGGGCTTGCCGTCCACGGTGAGCGCGCCGTCCTGGAACTGCTCCAGCCCGTTGATGCAGCGCAGCAGCGTGCTCTTGCCCGAGCCGCTCTTGCCGATGATGGCGATGACCTCGCCGCGCGCCACCTGCAGGTCGATGCCCTTGAGCACTTCGTTGGCGCCATAGGACTTGCGCAGCGCGGTGATGTTGACAATGGGCGCGGCCGACGACGCGGCGGCGGCCACCGGGGATTCAGCGACGGTTTGCATGGATCTTCCTTTCCAGGAACTTGGCGTAGAGACTGATGGGATAGCACAGCGCGAAGTACATCAGCGCCACGCAGGCGAACACCGTGAACGGCTGGTAGGTGACGTTGGAGATCATGTTGCCGGCCCGGGTGAGTTCGACGAACCCCACCACGGACGCGAGCGCCGTGCCCTTGATGACCTGCACCATGAAGCCCACCGTGGGCGGAATGGCGATGCGCAGCGCCTGCGGAAAGACCACGTGGCGCAACTGCTCGCCAAAGGACAGCGCCAGGCTCTGCGCCGCCTCCCACTGCCCCTTCGGGATGGCGGCCACGCAGCCGCGCCAGATCTCGGTGAGGAAGGCGCTGGTGTAGAGCGTGAGCGCCAGCGTGACCGACACCCAGGGCGACACGTTGATGCCGAATAGGCCGATGCCGAAATACGCGAGGAAGAGCTGCATCAGCAGCGGCGTGCCCTGAAAGAGCTGCACATAGGCGCCAATGGCGCGCTCGACCCAGCCGATGCGCGTGAGGCGTGCCACCAGCAGCAGCGCGCCCACCAGCCCGCCGCCGACGAAGGCGATGAGCGAGAGCACCACCGTCCAGCGCGCGGCCAGCAGCAGGTTGCGGAAGATGTCCCAGAAGGTGAATTCAACCATGGCGATGCTCCCTTTAGCGGCCGAAGACGAACCGTGGACCGGCCCAGTTGAGCAGGCGGCGCATGGCGATGGACAGCAGCAGGTAGATGCCGGTGGCGACGATGTAGGCCTCGAACGTGCGGAAGTTCTTCGCCTGGATCACGTTGGCCGAGTAGCTGAGCTCCTCGGTCGAGATCTGGCCGCAGACGGCCGAGCCCAGCATCACGATGATGATCTGGCTGACCATGGCCGGCCACACGCGCTTGAGCGAGGGCGGCAGCACGACGCGGGTGAACACCTGCACGCGGTTCAGCGCCAGGCTCTGCGCCGCCTCGATCTGACCGCGCGGCGTGTTCTCGATGCCGGCGCGGATGATCTCGGTGGCATAGGCGCCCAGGTTCAGCACCATGGCGATGACCGAGGCCACCTCCGGCCCCAGCTTCACGCCCAGCGAGGGCAACCCGAAGAAGATGAAGAAGAGCTGCACGATGAAGGGCGTGTTGCGGATCAGCTCCACATAGGCACCCACCACCACGCGCAGCGCCAGGGGCCCGCTGGCGCGCGCCCAGGCGCAGGCAATGCCCACCACCATGCCGATGGCCATGGAGACGGCCGTGAGGCCCAGTGTCCAGAGCACCCCGCGCAGCAGGAACGGCCACTGCACCAGCACGGCCGCGAAATCGAGTTGGATTTGCATATCGTTCATCCGGACGCTGCAGAGCGCACGGTCCTCAAAACTGTCACACCGTCACCGGCCCGAAGGCCGCGTAGCAGGCCACGCCAGCGGACGCCGTGGAACGGGCTTCGCCCGGCCACTGGCGTCGTCCCCTCTCCCCTGCGCAGCATGAGAGAGTGGGTGAAGGCGCGCAGCGCCTCAGGGGGGTGTCCCCGTTACTCGCTCAATGGCAGATCGCCCGCAGGACGGCTGAGCCACTTCTTCGCCATGGCGTCCAGCGTGCCGTCCTTCTTGGCGGCGAGGATGATCTCGTTGACCTTGGCGCGCAGCGCGTCTTCGCCCTTGGCCACGCCCACGAAGCACGGGCTGTCCTTGATCAGCAGCTTGTACTCGGCGCCCAGCTGCGGGTTCTTCTGGGCCATCAGGCCGGCGTTGGACACGCTGGTGGCCAGCACTTGCGCCTGCCCCGCCACGAAGGCCGCCGTGGACGCGGCCTGGTCTTCATAGCGCTTGAACTGCATGGAAGCGGGGCCGACCTTGGCCAGCTCCTGCTCTTCCATCGCGCCCTTGGCCACGGCGATGGTCTTGCCGGCCAGGTCGTCGAACGACTTGATGGACAGGCTCTTGGGCGCATACACGCCCTGGAAGAACGGCGCGTAGGCGTGGGTGAAGTCGATCACCTTCATGCGCTCGGGGTTCTTGCCCAGCGTGGAGATCACCAGGTCGACCTGCTTGGTCTGCACGTAGGGAATGCGGTTGGCGCTGGTGACGGGCACCATCTCCAGCTTCACGCCCATCTGCTTGGCGATCAGTTCGGCCATGGCGATGTCCAGGCCCTGGGGCTTCAGGTCGAGGCCGACGAAGCCGTAGGGCGGGTAGTCGGTGGGCACGGCGATCTTGATCGTCTTGGTCTGCGTGATCTTGTCGAGCGCCGTCTGCGCGTGGGCGGCGGTGCCACCCAGCAGCGACGCGGCGGCGAATGCCAGGGCGATATGGCGGCGGGAAAGAGAGAAGGTCATGGGAGCGCTCCAGTGGAAGGTCAGGACAGAGGATCGGCGAGAGGCAGTGCCGGCCGCGCGGGGTCCGCGGGCTGGCGGGGAGTGCGCCGCGGCGTGCGCGGCGTCGGGGAATGCAAGGGCTGTGCCGCATCGGGCGTGCCGCCGCCGGGCGCGGCGCTGGTGCCCAGCGGCGCCAGCGCGCCGCGCAGGCGGGCGAGCGGGTCGGCCAGGGCCGGCAGGCGCAGATGGGCCTGCACGGTGCCGATGTGCTCGGCCATCAGCGCCTCGGCCGCGGCGGCGTCGCCCGACTCCAGCGCGGCCACGATGCGCACGTGGTCGTCGCACGACTGCGCCGCGTCGTGCGACGACTGGTAGAGCATGGCGATGAGCGTGGTGCGGGCGGTGAAGTCGCGCAGCGTGTCCGCCAGCAAACTGTTGCCCAGGCATTCGGCCAGGCACACATGGAAGTCGCCCAGCAGAAAGCTGCGCGCGGCCACGTCGGTGCCGCGCACGGCGGCCTTCTCGCGCCGCAGATGGGCCTTGAGCGACTGCAGGGCGGGTTTGTCCAGCGGCTTCTTCATGCCCCGGATGAGGCCCAGCTCGATCACGCGGCGCGCCTCGAAGGCCTCGCGCGCCTCGTCTTGCGAGGGCTCCACCACGTACCACCCGCGCCGTGGGCTCACGGTGACGATGCCGCGCACCGAGAGCTGCATCAGCGCCTCGCGCACCACGGTGCGGCTGCAGTCGAACAGCGCCGCGAGCTGCTGCTCGCCCAGCCGGGTGCCCGGCGCGAGCTTTTGCGCCATCACGGCTTCCATGATGCGGTCGCTGATGGCGGACGCGGAAGAGCCGGGAGCGGAGGAAGAGGGAACGGATGCGGCGGGAGCCATGCCTTAGTCCGAGCACGAACCATGCCTGCTTGTATGCAAGCTGCGTGCACAGCACTGGTTCACTCAGCGCGCCATACCAGGGACTGAACCTGACCCTGACCCGGGCCGGCCGCCGCCAGCGCACCAAGGTGGCGCCACGCGGGGTGGCGGGCGCCCCCCTGCGGGGCACGCCCGCGCGGGGGATCAGTCGGCCAGCGGCCCCTGCAGCAACCCCTCCGCCAGCCACTGCGTGCCCAGCAGGAAGTCGTCGATCTCCATCGCCTCCTGGGGGTTGTGCGAACCATGGGCGTTGCGCACGAACAGCATGGCGGCGGGAATGCCGGCGGCGGCGAACACGGCCGCGTCATGGCCGGCGCCGCTGGGAATGCGCTCCAGCGTCTGCCCGGCGCGCGCGGCCACGGCTTCGAAGCGCTGGATCCAGCCCTCGTCCATGGTGGCGGGAGCCGTGGTCAGGCGCTCGTCGAACTCGAAGCGCACGCCCCGGTCGGCCGCGATGGCGCTGCACTCGGCCTGCATGAGCTGGTGAAAACGCTCCAGCGTGGCCGCGTCCTGGCTGCGGGCCTCGAAGCTGAACTGCACCTCGCCGGGAATCACCGACACGGCGTGCGACTGGGCGGGCGTGGTGCAGATGCCGCTGGTCATCACCAGGTCCATGCCCATCTGCAGCAGCACGCGCCAGTGCTCGTCCATGCGGGAGAGCAGTTGCGAGACGGCCAGCACCGCGTCCTTGCGCAGCCAGCGCGGCACGGCGCCGGAGTGGCCGGTCTCGCCGATGCAGCGCACGCGGTTGTGGCGCACGTTGCCGCGAATGCCCGTGACGGCCGCCACCGGCCAGCCGCGCGCGACCATCACCGGGCCCTGCTCGATGTGCAGCTCCAGATAGGCGGCCACGTCGCACGGCAGCAGCGGCGTGCCCTGCGCGATGGCCTCCACGTCGGCGCCGCAGCGAGCCATGGCGTCGCCCAGCGTGCCGCCGCCTGCGCGGTGCGGCAGGCGCAGGGCGGCGGCGGGCAGGCGCCCCAGCAGCGCCATCGAGCCCATGTAGGCGCGGCCATACCAGGCGCTTTCCTCGCCGCGCAGCGCCAGCACGCGCAGCGGCGCGCAGCGGTCATGCCGCCCGCGCAGCGCGGCCAGCACCAGCATGCCGGCCACCACACCGGCCAGGCCGTCGTAGTTGCCGCCCTGGGGCACGGAATCGACGTGCGAGCCGATGACCACCACCGGGCCGGGGCGCGTGTCTTCGGGCAGTCGCATCCACAGGTTGCGGGCGCGGTCGTATTCGCAGGCCAAGCCCAGGGCGGCGGCATGCCGCTCCAGCACCTGCAGGGCCGCGCCTTCGCCCGGCCCGTAGCTCTCGCGGGTGATGCCGGGGCCGTCGCGGGTGGCATCGGCCACCTCGGTGAGCATGGCCACGGCCTGCTCGCGCCACGCGGCGGCGCTCACGAGGCATCTCCGACCGGCGCTCCGCCGGTGCCGCCGTGAGCCAGCGACCACTGCGTGGGCGATGCGGTGAACTCGGCCAGCGTGCGCAACTGCTGCGCGCCGAGCCGCCCCGAAGCGATCAGCGCGGCATGCAGGTGCGGCCACGACGCCAGCGCGTGCAGTTGCAGCGCCTGCTGCGCGGCTGCCCCGGTGGCGGCGTGCGGGTAGATGGCGTAGTCGAACAGCACCAGCGCATCGGTGACCTGCGTGCCGGCCTGGCGCAACGCGGCTGCGGCGGCCCGCTTGGAGCGGCCGTCGGTGGTCACGTCGTCCACCAGCAGCACATTGGCGCCGGCCTGCGGCAGCCGCCCCTGCAGCTGCGCCTGCACGCCCCAGCCGATGGGCCGCTTGCGCAAATACAGCATGGGCAGCGCGAGCCGGTCGGCCAGCCAGGCCGCGAAGGCGATGCCGGAACTCTCGGAGCCCACCACGGCGCTGATGCCCTGTTGGCCGACGAGGGGCGCCACGGCCCGCGCGGCGGCGTCCATCAGGTCGGTGCGGCAGGCGACGTCGCTCAGCAGGGCGTGCACGTCCACATAGACCGGACTGGCCCAGCCGGAGGTGTAGAAAAAGGGCGTGTCGCCCGCGATGCGCACGGCATCGGTGGCGACCAGGGCGCGGGCGGTGCGCTCCGCATCGGAGGGTGAGAAGACCATCGGCAACCTGCTGAATGAGCAAGTGATGCACTGTAGGCAGAGGCGCGGATGGGGAGAAGTGCAAAAATCTCCGCCAGCCGTTCCAAAACGCGATGGCTCGCCCGACCCCGGCGGCTGCGCTGGCTTGTCTCTTGCATCGGTGGGCGGTCGCCAAAGTGCCCGGCAGCCCCTTCCATTTCCCATGTCCCGTCTTCTCTCATCCCGCAGCTTTCTGCGCCAGCTCGATCTGGGCACGCTCGATCTCTTCATCATGGTCTGCGAGGCCGGCAGCATCGCGCGCGCGGCCGAGCGCGGGCAGATGGCGCCGTCCGCGGTGAGCAAGCGCATCGCCGAGCTGGAAACCCTCGCCCAGGCGCCGCTGCTGGCCCGCCACGCGCGCGGGGCCCGACCCACCCCGGCGGGCGAGCAACTGCTGCAGCACGCCCACGCCATCCTGCTGGCGGTCGAACATCTGCACGCCGACCTGGGCGAGTTCGCGCGCGGCGTGCGCGGCCATGTGCGGGTGTGCGCCAGCGCGTCGGTGGTCGAGCAGTTCCTGCCGGCGGAGATGGCCGGCTTCATGCAGCGCCACCCGGACATCCGCATCGACCTGCGCCAGGCGGCCAGCCGCGCCGTGGCGCAGGCGGTGCGCGAGGGCGCGGCCGACATCGGCATCTGCGGCGCGAGCGACGAGGTGCTGGGGCTGGAGTCGCGCCCCTACCGGCGCGAGCGGCTGGTGCTGGTGGTGCCGCGCGGCCACGCGCTGGCGCGGCTCAAGCAGGTGCCGTACGAGCGCGCGCTGGCCTACCCGCAGATCGGCCTGCGCGACAGCAGCACCGTGCAGCAGTCGCTGGCGCAGGAAGCACGCGCCACCCGCCGCGTGCTGGCCCGCCGCATGGAGGTGGACAGCCTGAGCGCGCTGTGCCGCATGGTCGAGAGCGGCCTGGGCCTGGGCGTCATGCCCGAGGGCGCCTTCCGCGCCCTGGGCGAGGCCACGCAGCTGCGCGCCGTCGCGCTCAGCGATGCCTGGGCCGACCGCGAACTGAATCTGTACGCCCTGCGCTTTGCCGACCTGCCCGTGGCGGCGCAGCGCTTCGCGGACCACGTCACACCGCAGCGGCAGCCCTGACCGCCACCGCGCCGGCCGGCGCGCTGGCCGGCGCGCTGGCAGACACGCCGCCGCTGCGCGGGGTAAAGCAACGCGTGGCGCACGCCCGAGGGCGGCGGCTTCTAGAATGAACCCCACCCCTCCCTCTTCTTCCTTCGGACCCCCGGCGCGCCCCACGCCCTGCCGGGGACAGCCCACCGCCTGCGACTTGCCGAAAGACCTCCGCCATGAACGCTCCCGTCACCGCCACCCATCTGTTGCCCGACGCGCCCCTGCGCCCCGTGCCCCCTGCGATGCTCGATGCGCTCGCGTCGCGCTTCGGCGCGCAGCTGTCCACGGCGCTGGCGGTGCGCGAGCAGCACGGCCGCGATGAAGGCTCCATCCAGGCACCGCCCCCTTCGGCCGTGCTGTTTGCCGAAAGCACGCAGGACGTGGCAGACGCCATCCGCCTGGCCGCCGAGCATGATGTGCCGGTGATTCCCTACGGCGCCGGCTCGTCGCTGGAAGGCCATCTGCTCGCCATCCAGGGCGGCATCAGCATCGACGTGAGCCGCATGAACCGCCTGCTGCGCGTGGATGCGGACGACCTCACGGTCACCGTGCAGCCCGGCATCACCCGCAAGCAGCTGAACGAAGCGATCAAGGACACGGGCCTCTTCTTCCCCATCGACCCGGGCGCCGACGCCAGCATCGGCGGCATGGCCGCCACCCGCGCCAGCGGCACCAACGCCGTGCGCTACGGCACCATGCGCGAGAACGTGCTGGCGCTGGAAGTGGTGACGGCCAGCGGCGAGGTCATCCGCACCGGCACCCGCGCCAAGAAAAGCGCCGCCGGTTATGACCTGACGCGCCTGATCGTGGGCAGCGAAGGCACGCTAGGCGTGATCACCGAAGTCACCCTGCGCCTGTACCCGCTGCCCGAAGCGGTGAGCGCCGCCATCTGCTCGTTTCCGAGCATCGAGCAAGCCGTGCGCACCGTCATCCAGACCATCCAGCTGGGCGTGCCGATCGCCCGCGTGGAGCTGATCGACCAGCACACCGTGCGCATGGTGAATGCCCACAGCAAGCTGGGCCTGCGCGAAGAGCCCATGCTGCTGATGGAATTCCACGGCTCACCGGCCGGCGTGCAGGAACAGGCCGAAACCGTGCAGGCCCTGGCGCAGGAATGGAACGGCAACGCCTTCGAGTGGGCCACCACGCCCGAGGAGCGCACACGGCTCTGGACCGCGCGGCACAACGCCTACTTCGCCGCCGTGCAAAGCCGCCCCGGCTGCCGCGCCATCAGCACCGACACCTGCGTGCCCATCAGCCGCCTGGCCGACTGCCTGCTCGACTCGGTCACCGAGGCCGACGCCAGCGGCATCCCGTACTTCCTCGTCGGCCACGTGGGCGACGGCAACTTCCACTTCGGTTACCTGATCGACCCGAACAGCGCGGAAGAACGCCAGAAGGCCGAAGCGCTGAACCACCAGCTGGTCGCCCGCGCCCTGGCGCTGGGTGGCACCTGTACCGGCGAGCATGGGGTGGGCATTCACAAGATGGGCTTTTTGCTGGACGAGACCGGGCCGGGCGCGGTGGCGATGATGCGTTCGATCAAGCAGGCGCTGGACCCGAAGAACATTCTGAATCCGGGCAAGATCTTCACGATGTGACGGCTGGCAATTGCTATTTTTTAAATAGCAGATCACGCTGGTGAATCAAGCGCCCTGGGCCGATGGAACCCGGAATGGCGCGTGCCAGACTACACCGCATCCAGCGGGCTCAAGACGCCGCGCCCGCCCTTGTTCAGCACATGGGTGTAGATCATGGTGGTGCTCACATCGGCATGGCTTGGGGAGCCTCTGCACCGTGCGAATGTCATAGCCCGCCTGCAGCAGATGGGTGGCGAAGGAATGCCGGAGCACATGCGGCGACACCGATTTGTCGATGCCCGCACGCCGCGCACCCTCTCGCACCGCACGCTGCACCGACTCGGGGTACACATGGTGGCGCCGCTCCATCGACTGCCCCGTCCGCACATCCGGGCATGGATCGATCGCCCGCACCGGCGACGGAAACACCCACTGCCACGCCCAGCTCCGATCCGCGTCGGGGTATTTCACCGCCAACGCATGCGGCAAATACACCCGGCCCAACCCCGCCGCCACATCCTTGTCGGGCAAGGCCCGCGCCTTGTGCAATTGCGCCTGCAAGGGCGCGATCAGGTTTTCAGGCAGCACTGTCACCCGGTCCTTGTTGCCTTTGCCTTCCCGCACGATGATTTCGCGCCGGGCGAATTCCACGTCCTTGACCCGCAGGCGTAGCGCCTCCAGCAGCCGCATGCCCGTGCCGCAAAGCAACTGCGCCACCAACCCTGGCGTGCCATCGACGTGCAGCAGCAATTCGCGCACCTCGGTCGGCGTGAGCACCACCGGCAGCCGCTGCGGCCGCTTGGCCTGCACCACCTCATCCAGCCAGGGCAGCTCCATCCCCAGCACCTGCTTGAACAGATACAGAATGGCCGCCTTGGCCTGGTTCTGCGTGGATGCCGAAACTTGCCGGTCCACCGCCAAATGGCTCAGGAACGCCTCGACCTCCGCCGCGCCCATGTCCTGCGGATGGCGCTTGCCGTGAAAGAGAATGAAGCGGCGTGCCCAATCAATATAGGCCTGCTCAGTACGAATGCTGTAGTGCCGCGTACGGAAGTGCACACGCATTCGGTCGAGCAGCTTGGGCGGGGGTCTCTCCGTCAGCGAATCGGATGGTGGAGCCTGCATGGATGCCATCCGAGAAATTTTAGGTTTGCCTAAACGCAGCGATGCTGAGGTTTGCGAGGAGATGTGGCAAAGCGTGTTGTGTTCGCGGACTGTGAACGGTACGATATCCGTCGTCTAATTCTAGTTAAATGGCTATGACGTGGGTTGATTCGATCCGAGAGCTTGAGAAATGGAATCGTCGTATCGATGTTTTCAAATCTTCTGTGGTACCTCCGACGCCAGGGCCGCGAGCTCCTGCCAGTGAGGCAATGCTCGCGAGGGTTGAAGCCACTTTGGGAATACAGCTTGATGCTCAGCATCGAAGCTTTCTGCTCCATTCGGATGGATGGTCAGGATTCGCCGGTGGGTCAATTTCACTGGCGAGTTCTGCTGAGCTTCTAGGCTCTCCGTTGCTAGACATGGGCAGTCGCAATGTTCGTTTAATTTCGGGCGTGGCAATGGGAAAGTACAAGCGTCGGCGTAAAAATCTGCTTGTGATTGGTGCGAGCGACTGCACCCTTGACGTTTTGTGCATGCCATTTTCGGATGGAAAAGTTCTCGGGCCAGTTGTGTGGTTCAACAATACTGAGCCGGAGGAATCATCGTCATTCGAGACGTTTTTTCGCACAACTATCAGCTACATGCCATCCATCCTCGAGCATGCCAAGAAGCATAAACCTTATGGTGCCGCCACTTAACATTTCAGTCGAGCGGACCGCCTTCGGCATCCGCTCACATTTACGTTAGACCGCCCTAATATTCATCCTTCCGTCTAGCAGAAAGATCAAATGAACACACTCGCAAAGCTCGAACTACCTAAGCGATGGGAACTGCTAGAACAGCGGGCGCAAGCGGCGGGATTGGACACAGGGCTATTTGTTGAGCGTGTAGATTCGGCTGCTGATCGGATCGACTATCTTTTACAGCGCGTCAAAACCGGTGGCGGCGGCCTTTTCGAAGTATTCTTCGGTCTTTCAGGCAGTGGAAAAACAACTTTCCTCAAGACGCTGCCAAAGCAGTTTCAGCAGATACGCGTCCTGTCGTTCCCAAAAGACAAGCCACTTCGCGCACTACCAACTTTTATACATGACATGCATGTGCCAGGCGACACAAGTGCCCGTGTGATGTTGATTGAGCGGAGGGACAATCCTTCGGCGGATGATCTGCAGCAACTTGCCGAAACCTTTGCGGAGCTTTTGGAAGTTTTTCGAGACCCCAAAGGAGCCGCGCTTGTGCTTTGGCCCGTGACCCGCGAAGTGTCTGCTCGCCAGATCGCAGAGGAGGCGTGGATTACAGGGAGGGACTCAATGACGGACACCCGATCAAAAGGCTTTTACCATTTCATGGGCCTTCCCAAAGAGCGCTTCTATTCTGTTGCCGATGGCACTACCCGAAATCTCACCGGCGATGGACTGGAAACATTTGGAGTGACCTCAGAAGTCGCCTTAGACCTATTGAAGGGCACAGAAACCATAGCCGACTTTTTTAACGCTGTAGACCTGCATGCTGAATCTCAAAGAGAGAAGACGTGGTCAGTTCTTAAGACCAAAGTTCGCGCTCGACTCTGGATTGTTTTGCCGGGAGACGTGCCGTCAGCCATTCGATCTACCGTGCTCTCGCTCACGCAAGGCTCAAGGAATCGAGTAGATATCGAGCTGGTGGCAGAGTTCATCGACCAACCTGACGAAAAATCTCCTTTGTACGTCGCAGACTGAAAGACTAGGCGATCAGCAATGGCACATCTTCTAAGGGCTATCGATCTTCGGCTTTTCGAACTCCCGCCCAATGTGTCACTTGCCGCAGTCAGAGCACTTGGTGACTCAATGGCTAAGGCGAAACTCAAACAGCCGGCGGCGAAGCTTGAAGACGCAAAAGCTGCGCTGCGTAATAGCAAGCTCTACAAAGAAATCGAAGTGGAGCTTGGTATCAATTACACACCTTATGCAGGTGCGAATCGCGACGTGGAAGAAACTTCAAATGAGTATCGGCGCATTCAGGTTCTCGCTGCAAAGGGTGATAAGTCGCTGAACAAGGCAGTCGGTCAACTACTCGCTGAGTGTCTGAAGGAAGACGCCCCGCATGTGGATGTGAAGAGTGAAAAAGTGTCGCTTCCAAATTGCGAACTGAAACCGGATATCTGCCTGCATCTCGGCGACTTAGACTACATCTGCATAGAGCCAACTTGGCGATCCACAGACAAAGGAATTCCCGGCGAAATAGATGGTGGACAGAATACGCTTGCGGCATCGCACATGAAGAAATATCTGCTCGACAAGGCAATGCAGTACATCAAAGCCCTTGATCTTTAGCGTTTGCGACCGGTCTATCCCGTCATTGCTGCGGACTGGCTGCGCCGGCCGCTGAATTTGAACGTTAGAGCTCAAACCATGATCAATTTTCAACGATTTGCCAAAAAAGTTGGCCTCTTCCAAAAAGAGCATGCCCTCGCGGCGATTGTCACGATCAATGACCAGCAAACCCCCGAACTCGATTTTTCGGCGTTTCGCGAAGGGTTTTTGGCATGGGCAGGAGAGTTCGGGGCAGGGTGCAAAGATTTGATGTTTACCTTCATGGCTCCCGATTCAAAGCAACAGCACGTTCTTGGTTTCTTCAAGTGCTTACTGAGTGATTCCGAAGTCTGTTCGCTTCTAAGCACTGTGCAAATGAAGCTGCAATTTCCTTCCATGAGTAAGGCAGTGGCTGACGAAACACACTCGCGAATTTATGCCAAAGAGCTCTAACATGGCGCTCAACCTCGCTCTCTTCGGTGGCTGGACGCTGCGCGACGAAGCCGCGCAGCGACGGTTAGCTCTACGTTAGCCGCCTCATATCCGCTTCATGCAGGCCCGCATTCATTCCCGCGCTTCGCCTTCCTCAGACGTTTCTCCTGTGGGGTTTTGGCACTGCGCAGGGCTTCGCCTGCATTCGTACAGCAAGCTTTAACCCTTTTTGGCCTCTGGCGCCTGTGCAGCAAGCGTTACCAGCTATCGTTTTTTGCAGCGCTGCGTCGCTTCTGTGGCTCTGCGCTTTTCCACGGGCCGCGCACGTCTTCATACCAGGGCGCTCCCCTCTGGCCTTCGGGCCTAACCATTCGGTCGCTGGCACGTTCCGCAGATTCATTGTCTTCTCGGACAAACCCACGCCCGCTCCGGTGGCAGTGGTCGAAATGGCCACCCAATCTGACGGGAAGGTCCAGTCCTACCGGCTGAAAGAAAGCAGCGGAAACCCGAAGTGGGATGACGCAGTTATGCGGGCCGTTTCAAAGGTGCCACTGTTGCCGTTGGATGTGGACGGCGTCGTGCCAGCGCGGCTCATCATTGACTTCAGGCCTTACTGACTGAACCAGCCTGGAGGTGCGCCCTCAAGGCCCTGCAAAGCCAAAGCCAAAGCCAAAGCCAAAGCCAACGCCAACGCTGCAGTTCGCTTGGTCGCTCCGTGACTTCCTTGCGTTGGGGTGGGTTGCACGTACGTCAGCCACAGGGACGAAACTCTTCCTGCTTTTGCCGATGGATCAGGGGGAGTGATACCGTCCATCAGATGCAAAAGCCTGCCGCATCCACCGCGCATCTGGCCGTATGCCTCGTCCCCGTTCAGGCAAGCGACGCCGAGGCGCTCGTTCAACTTCGCATTGCCGCCATGCGTGAAAGCCTGGAACGGCTGGGCCGATTCGATCCGCAGCGTGCGCGAGATCGGTTTCTGTCGGGCTTTGTTCCCGCCGACACGCGCCACATTGTCGTTGCAGGTCAGATCGTCGTCGGCTTCGTGGCGGTGAAGCCAGGCGCGGCCGAACTGCTTCTGGACCATCTCTACATCCACCCGCTTTGGCAGGGCAAAGGCATCGGGGCTGCCGTGCTGCGCCAGGTCTTTTGCGAGGCGGATGGCCGCCAGCGCTCGATTCGCGTGGGCGCCTTGAAGGAGAGCGCGTCCAACCGCTTCTACGAACGCCACGGCTTCACGCTGGTGGAGCGTGGTGAGTACGACAACTACTACGTGCGCGCGGCAAGCGCTAACCGCTTAGCGTCGCCGCCCGGAGAAAAGAGCACATGAGCGCGCCCTCTCCTTCTTCTTCCTCTTTCCCCAGGCCATCCACACCTGCCAACCCGATCAAGGAGGGGCAAGGGCTCACCCGCCTGCTGGGCGCAGCACTGCTCGTCGCTGCGATGCTGCCGGCCTGCACTCTGCCCACCGACCCGATCGTCCAGCCGGTGGTGAGCGTGCAGGCGGCCGCACCGGTCTATCCGTTGATGGCCAGGCGGTACGGCATCGAAGGCGCCGTGCGGGTGCGGTTTTGCGTGCGGGCCAATGGTGCGCTGGTGGATGTTCACGTCCAGCAGAGCTCTGGCAGCGCGGAACTGGACGGCGCTGCGATCGATGCGGTGAAGCGGTCGCGGTTCCGGCCGGCGCAGACGGCGTCGGGGACGCGGGTGCAAAGCTGCATCAGCGCGCCTTACCGATTCGTTCTTGAATAGGCTCGGCGGCCGCGGGCGGCGCCCGTGTTGTCAGGGCGGGACCTCTCCGTGGCACGCCGGCAGGCAGCGCTTTACCGAATACGATCGCCGTTCGGCCAGATTGCAATGAGCGCGTGAATAAACCAATGGTCCTGACCATGGTGCTTTGCAAGACTCTCCTATTTCCACGGAGTTCGAGCATGAATTGTTTACAAATCGCCCGGCTGATCGCCCCTGGCAAGGTTGCCGGCAGCACCTTGGCTGGGCTGGGAACGGCACTGGTGTCCGCGCCCGCCTGGGCGGCCTGCGAGTTCTCGCTGGGCTACAGCCCTGCCTCGTCGCCCGTTCCCGGGCTGACGGTGGCCAGCGTGGCCGTGCTGGGCGCCACGCTGGGCGCGCTGGCGTGGGCCAGGCGGTCGCGCATGGCAGGGGCGGGGCGCAAGTTCCTGCTGCTGGTCGCATGGTCGTCCGCCGGGCTGTTGGCGGTGCAGATGGGCGATGGGCTGGTTCAGGCCGTGAACGCCGCCCCGCCCTATGCGTTCAGCAACCCGGCAGGCGGCACGGTGTCAGACAGCAACCTGCCCAACGGCACCACGAGCGTCTCGGTGAGCAATACCAGCGGGGTGCCGGTCCGAATCGTCAGCAACTCGAACGCCAATGCGCCGGGCAGTTGCCAGCCAGGGGCTGTCGTGGCGCCGGGTGGCTCCTGCACGACGAATGCGGTTTGCACACCCAACCCTGGCAACGGGGGCGGAATCTGAAAAAGGAGCCCTTCTCCGGAAGGGCTTCCTAGTGGGATCAGCGTGGAGAGACCTGGAGATGCTGCTCTGGCGCCCTCTATCTACCCCAACCCCTGAAACCGAACAGCTGTCTTTTCGGTGATGACAAGTTGGCCGCTCACGGCAATGCCATGGTTTGGATGAAGCCGAGCGCAATGGACCGACTCCCTATTGAAATCTCGCGGAGCTACAGAATGAAGCATCAGAACAGCACCCATCGGACTACCCCAAGGTCCGTCACCAAAGTCCTGGCGGCGCTGGGAACGGCAATAGTTTGCGCGCCCGCCTGGGCGGCCTGCGAGTTCTCGCTGGCTTACAGCCCCGCCTCGTCACCCGTTCCCGGGCTGACGGTGGCCAGCGTGGCCGTGCTGGGCGCCACGCTGGGCGCGCTGGCGTGGGCCAGGCGGTCGCGCATGGCGGGGGCCGGGCGCAAGTTCCTGTTGCTGGCCGCATGGTCATCCGCCGGGCTGCTGGCGGCGCAGATGGGCGATGGGCTGGTTCAGGCCGTGAACGCCGCCCCGCCCTATGCGTTCAGCAACCCGGCAGGCGGCACGGTGTCAGACAGCAACCTGCCCAACGGCACCACGAGCGTCTCGGTGAGCAATACCAGCGGGGTGCCGGTCCGAATCGTCAGCAACTCGAACGCCAATGCGCCGGGCAGTTGCCAGCCAGGGGCTGTCGTGGCGCCGGGTGGCTCCTGCACGACGAATGCGGTTTGCACTCCGGCCAACCCCGGCAACCAAGGCGGAGTCTGAAAAAGAAGTCATTCGGTGGAAGGGCTCTTTTGCGATGGCCAGCGAGCCGTCGGCACGAACGCGTGGACCTGGAAGCAGTGCTGACTGCGCCATAGGCATGACGCGATGCCCGGCGGCCGTGCGAGCCCGGGTAATTTCGGGCGCCAATGCATGCGGTGGAATTTAAGCCCGGTCTAAGTGGCCGCTCCTACAGTGAAGTCGTCGCTGCAATCCACCCGTTGGACAGCGTCAAAGCAAGGGAACCGGCATCGCACCGCGCATTGCCGGGTCCACTCAAATCAACCACCTCAAGGAGTGCCACCATGCGAGTTCTTGCCTACATCACCGCTCTCACCGTTTCTGCCGTGACCGCCACTGCCGCGATGGCCCAGGCGCCTGCACCGGCCGCACCGGCCAAGCCGGTGGTGAAGACCACCTGCGCGGACTACGTGGCGTTGAACGAAACCGTGAAGCCCAAGTTCATCTATTACGCGGTGGGCCACACGAAGAAGGGTGCGCCGGAAGTCGTGTTCGAGGAAGAGGCGATCGAGAAGATCAAGCCCGAACTGGACCAGTACTGCGCCGTGAACCTGAGCAAGTCGGCCTACGCCAAGGTGCTGGCCAGCAGCATGGCCACCGACCCGGTGGGCAACAACTACCACGCGCCCAAGACGTCCAAGTAAGGAAAGCGCGGAACGCCCCGCGCATCACGGACTCCAGCGAAAGAAGAGTCCTGCGCCGCAGCGATGCGGTGCAGGGCTTTTTGCCTTTTCTTGCCAGCTGCCGGGGCGGCGTGAGGGCGAGGCGTCACGCCAGCGGCGGCAGCAGGTTCATCAGCATGACCATGGCCAGACCCACCAGGGCGACGATGGACTGCACGACCGAGATGGTCTTGGTGGCCTCGCCCAGGCTCATGCCGAACGATTCCTTCACCAGCCAGAAGCCCGCATGGTTGGCGTAGTTGAAGAACAGCGAGCCGCAGCCGATGGAAAGCGCCAGCAGCGGCTGGTTGACCGCTGTGCCGGACGCGGCGAGCGGCGCCAGCAGCCCCGCGGCGCCCACGATGCCGACGGTGGCCGACCCGGTGGACACCGACAGCAGCATGGAAATCAGCCAGCCCAGCAGCAGCGGCGACACGGGCAGCTGCTGGCTCAGGTGGACGATGGCGTCGCCCACGCGCGCGTCGGTCAGCACCTGCTGGAAGGCGCCGCCGCCCGCGATGATGAGCAGCACGTTGGCGATGGGCTTGATGCTGTCGCTGAGCGCCTTGCGCACGGCCTCGGGCTGGCCGGGGCGCAACGCCAGCACGGCGAAGATCACGCCCAGCAGCATGGCGATGATGGGGTGGCCGACGAAGGCCGTGAAGTGCAGCAGCGCGGAGCCCTTGGGCAGCAGCATTTCCCCCACCGCGTGCATCAGCATGAGCAGGGCCGGTGCCAGTGCCGCGAGCACGCCCAGCGCCAGGCCGGGCGGTGCCTTGTGCGTGGCCTGGGCGCCCGCGGAAGGGGCTGCGGCGTCGGGTGCGTATTGCGCGATCAGCGCGTCGTCCGGGCGCACCGTCAGGCGGCGGGCAATGAAGCTGCCATACACCGGCCCGGCCAGCACGATGGCGGGCAGCGCGGCGACGAAGCCGTAGATCATGGTGGCGCCGACGCTGGTCTTGAGCGTGGCGATGGCGGTGAGCGGGCCGGGGTGCGGCGGCACCATGCCATGCATGGCAGCCAGCGCGGCGATGACGGGCACGCCCACGTAGACGTACGCCGACCCGCTGCCTTTTTGCTCGGCCTCCAGCTTGCGGGCCACCCCGAAGATGAGCGGCAGCAGCACGATCAGGCCGACCTCGAAGAACATCGGAATGCCGACGATGAAGGCCACGCCCGCCATGGCCCAGGGCAGCGCCGTGCGGGATGCGCGGTCGAGGATGGCGCTGGCCAGGCTGTCGGTGACGCCGGAGTCCGCCAGGATCTTGCCCAGCATGGCGCCCAGGGCCACCACCAGCCCCACCGCGCCCAGCGTCTTGCCCGCGCCGCCCGAGACGGCGGCGACCAGCTTGTCCAGCGGCATGCCGGTGAAGAGGCCTGCGCCCACCGACACGATCAGCAGCGCCAGCAGCGGATGCACGCGCAGCCGCGACACGATGAGCGCCACCAGGCAGAGCACGCTGACGAGCGCGGTAAGCAGCAATTGGATGTCGTGGGAAGTCATGGCGAGGCGGAGGCGGAAAGAGAACGGGGAAGGGCAGGCGCCGCGAACGGCCCGGTCAGGCGGCCATGTCGAGCTGCATGATGATCATGTTGACCAGTGTGCCGACGCTGGGCCGGCCGGTTTCGACGGTGAAGTGGGCGACTTCGCGGTAGAGCGGGTCGCGCACGGCATACAGCTCGCGCAGGCGCTCCAGCGGGTTGGCCACCTGCAGCAGGGGGCGGGCCTTGTCGTGGCGCACGCGCTTGAAGATCTCGTCGGGCGAGGCACGCAGATACAGCACGTGGCCGAAGTCGCGCAGCGCGGCGCGGTTGGGCTGGCGCAGCACAATGCCGCCGCCGGTCGACAGCACCATGTTGCCGGGCTCGGCGGCGATCTCGGCCATCAAGGCGGTTTCGCGCTCGCGGAAGCTGTCTTCGCCGTGCTGCTCGAAGTACGAGCGGATGCTGGTGCCCAGGACACTTTCCATCCGCTGGTCCAGGTCCACGAAGGGCACATCGAGCCGCCGCGCCAGATGACGGCCGACCGTGGATTTGCCCGAGCCTGGCATGCCAACCAGTGCGCAGCGCGTCTGCATTCTTTGTGTCCTGTCTGTCGTTATCGGTGGGTGCGATCGGAGCCGTGGAGTGTACGGCCCGCATTCTCCGTCGACGGCCCTCTGCGCCATGGCCGGCCTGTCGGCATCAACTGACAGTCGCGCTGGCCTGCGTGGCCGACAATCGGTCATGGCACTTTCTTCTTTCAAGGAACGTGTGGCCGACCGCGTCCAGCGCATGCTGCGGCCCATCGCCCCGTTGATCCGCGCGGCCAATCTGTGGATGGACGTCGACGGCCCGCGCATGAGCGCCGCCATGTCGTTCTACGGCATGCTGAGCCTGGCGCCGCTGCTGCTGTTGCTGGTGGGCGTGATGGGCTGGTGGATCGACAAGGCCTACCTCGAAACGAACCTCATCGCCCAGGTGCAGCACGTGGTGGGTGACCGCGGCGCGGACGCGATCCGCGTGGCGCTGGCGAGCGCGCAGGAGCCTTCGCAGGGCCGGCTGGCGTCGCTGTTCGGCTTCGGCCTGCTGCTGTCCGGCGCGACCGGGGTGTTCGTGGAGCTGCAGTCAGCGCTGGAGCGCCTCTGGCTGGGCGGCCGGCCCGCCGCGCCGCAGACGACCAAGGCCTGGTGGCGCATGGCATCGCTGCGGCTGCGCGGGCTGGGCTATGTGCTGGCCATCGGCTTTCTGCTGCTGGTGTCGCTGGTGGTGTCCACCGGCATCAACATGGTGGGCCACTGGGCCAGCGACGCGCTGCCGATGGGTTCGGGCACGCTGCTGCTGGTGGTCAACGAGCTGGTGGCGTTCGCCATCGCCGTGGGCCTGTTCGTGGGCCTGATGCGCATCGGCGGCGGCCCCAAGCCGTCCATGATCTGCCTCGTGTTCGGTGCCGTGGTGGGCGCCATCCTGTTCACGGTGGGCAAGCAGCTGCTGGCGCTCTATCTCTCCACGGCGGCGGTGGTGTCGGCCTACGGCGCCGCGGGCTCGCTGGTGGTGCTCTTGATGTGGATCTTTTTCTCGTCGGCCGTGCTGTTGTTCTCGGCCGCCTGCGCCCGTGCGCTGCAGGAAGTGCGCGAAGAGAACGCCCTGCGCACCGGGCTGCCGCCCGAGCAACGGCCCGCCGAGCGCGGCGAGGCCGAGCGGGCCGGCCGGCGCCCGCCGGTCAGCGGGTGATCCGCAGCCCCGTGCCCAACCCCAGCCGGTTGGCCAGCCGCAGCGCGTTGGCGGGCGCGTGGATCTTCTCGGTGTTGTCGAAGAAGCAGAACACGTTGCGTGGCGTGCGGCCGGGGACCGAAGCCCTGCGCGCCGCGGGCGCCGCCGTGCGCACGTCGGCCGGCACGCCGCCGGCGGCCCAGGCGCGGATGCGCGCCGCCCACCGGTCGATCTGCGCGTCGCCGTAGCCACTGGCGTAGAGCGCGGTCGCGCCGTGCAGCCGCAGGTACACGAAGTCGGCCGTGACGTCGCCCAGCTCGGGCCAGCGGCCGCCCGTGTCGGCCACCACCAGCGCCACGCCGTGGCGGCGCAGCAGTGCGACGAAGTCCGGGTGGCAGAAGCTGTCGTGCCGCACTTCCAGCGCGTGGCGAATGCGCCAGGGCCGCTCGGGCTCCAGCAGCTCGCGGCCGCGCATGCGCTGCGCGTCGCGGTCAGCGGCCAGGGCGGCGGCGGCAGTGGTGTCGTGCGGCAGCAGGGCCAGGAAGGCCTCCAGCAGCCCGGCGTCGAACGCGAGGTTCGGCGGCAACTGCCACAGGATGGGCCCGAGCTTGGCGCCCAGGCCGAACAGACCGGACGCGAAGAAGTTGGCCACCGCCACGCGCGCATCGCGCAGGCGCAGCACATGGGTGATGAAACGCGGCGCCTTCACGGTGAACACGAAGCCCTCGGGCGTGTCGGCGGCCCAGCGGGCGTAGCTGGCGGGGCGCTGCAGCGCGTAGAACGAGCCATTCAGTTCGATGGCCGGAAACTGGTGCGCGGCGTGGCGCAGCTCCCGCGATTGCGCCAGCCCGGGCGGATAGAACGAGCCGCGCCACGGCGCATAGCGCCAGCCGGAGATGCCGATGCGGATCTGAGCTTGCATGGGGCCGATGGCGTAGGGGTGTTGTGGGCGGCTGGGGCGCTCTGCGTGGCGAGGCAGGTCACATGGGCCAGCGGACCGATGCAGCCTACGGGCTTGCGCCGCCGATGTCATCACCTTCCACCCTTCGCAAACCGAGGGAGCGCCACCGGCAGACACACAGGCTGGAAGACCGCCTACAGGGGCGCCACCCAGCTCCGACGGCTTCTTACGGCCGTTACAAATGGCCCCGGCTTGTAAAGCGATGTCGCGGGTACGCTGCCCACGACTACTCCAAGGAGGACTTTCATCATGGGTCTCATCGTTCAACCTTCCAACCCGCTCTTTCCCGCACAGGCCCAGGCCGCCCCGGCGGGCGCATCGACCAAGTGGCTCTGGGCTGCCGTGGGCGCGCTGGGCGTGAGCGTGCTGGCGCTGGGCGCCACCCTGGTGGTGCAGCAGTCGGGCCGCAACGCGGCAGCCGTGCAGCCCGTGGCGGCCTCTGTGCCGATGCCGGAAGGCGCGGCCGGACACACCGCGCTGGTAGACGAAAACACTGCGGCAAAAGTGCCTGCAGCGCCGGTGCAGCGGGCACAACCCGCTACCAATCCTGTAGCAAACCGCACTCCGGCCACCGCTCCCGCGCGGGAAAACTATGCCCAGGGCGGCGGCTATGCGCCGTCCCCATATTCCCGCCCTGTCTCGACCCAGCCCGTGTGCGCCAGCTGCGGCCGGGTGGAGTCGGTGCAGGCCGTGCAGCAGGCGGCGCCGGCCACCGGCATCGGCGCGGTCGCCGGCGGCGTGCTGGGCGGCGTGCTGGGCAACCAAGTGGGCAAGGGCAACGGCCGCACGGCGGCCACCGTGCTGGGCGCCGTGGGTGGCGGCTATCTGGGCCACACGGTGGAACAGCGCACCCGCACCACCACCGCCTACCAGGTGCGGGTACGCATGGACGACGGCTCGCTGCGCACCTTCACGCGCTCGCAGCCGGTGGCCGAAGGCACGCAAGTGCGCGTCGATGGCCGCTCGTTCCGGGTGGACCAGGGCGGTGACGCCCGCTACGGCAACGGCCAGCCGGTGCGCGTGGTGAACGCCTACTGACGCGCTGCGGCCGGTAGCCGGTCGCGCGCCCCAGCAAAAAGAAAAAGGCCGGCCCCGGAGCTTCCGGGCCGGCCTTCGCGCATCGGGGACTGGGCGTTGGGCGCAGCGCCGTGTGGCTTATTTCTCCACGAAGGCGCGTTCGACCACGAAGTCGCCCGGCGTGCTGGTGTTGCCTTCCTGGAAGCCGCGCTTTTCCAGCATTTCCTTCAAATCGGCCAGCATGGCGGGGCTGCCGCAGAGCATGACGCGGTCCACGGCCGGGTCGAACGCCGGCAGCCCGATGTTGGCGGGGAAGGTGCCGTTCTCGATCAGGTCGGTGATGCGGCCCTGGTTGCGGAAGGGCTCACGGGTGACGGTGGGGTAGTACACCAGCTTGTCCCGCACGATGTCGCCCAGCAGTTCGTGCTCGGGCAGCTCCTTCTCGAACAGGTCCTGGTAGGCCAGCTCTTCGACCTGGCGCACGCCGTGCACGACCACGACCTTGTCGAAACGCTCATAGGTCTCGGGGTCGCGCGCCACGGCCAGCCAGGGAGCCAGGCCCGTGCCGGTGCCGATGAGGTACAGGTTCTTGCCGGGCAGCAGGTAGTCGATCAGCAGGGTGCCGGTGGGCTTCTTGCCGACGATGATGGTGTCGCCCACCTGGATGTGCTGCAGGCGCGAGGTCAGCGGGCCGTCCTCCACCTTGATCGACAGGAACTCGAGGTGCTCCTCGTAGTTCGGGCTGGCGATGGAATAGGCGCGCAGCAGCGGCTTGTCGTTCACCTTCAGGCCGATCATGGTGAAGTGGCCGTTGGAGAAGCGCAGGGCCGGGTCCCGCGTGGTGGTGAAGGAGAACAGGCGGTCGGTCCAGTGGTGAACGGTCAGGACGCGTTCTTCGAGAAAGGCGCTCATGGAATGGCTGTGTCCGGAATAGAAAAGATTCGACGACGATGGCGGTCGACCCGTCTCGGGCGGCAGGGCCGGTGGCCGGAACGGGCCCACGCATCAAGGGGTGGAGAGTTCCTGAAGCTGCCCCCTGCCATGCGGGCAAACCCCAGCATTGTCGGGCAAACCGGCGGCGCGGGTACATTCCCATATTGCAGAAGCTTATGCCCCGGTTACGCACCCAGGACGTCACACCATGCCTTCGACCCGCCGCGCCTCCCTGGCAGCCCTTGCCGCTCTCGCCCTGGCCACCCCCCTGCTGCCCGGCCAGGCGCATGCCCAGTCGGTCTACAAGATCGGCGAGATCAACAGCTACAAGGCCCAGCCCGCCTTCCTGGAACCCTACAAGAAGGGCATGGAGCTGGCCATCGAGCAGGTCAACGCGGGCGGCGGTGTCCAGGGCAAGAAGCTGCAGCTGGTCACCCGCGACGACAACGGCAACCCCGGCGACGCCGTGCGGGCGGCCGAGGAACTGCTGGCCCGCGAGAAGGTCGACGTGCTGACCGGCACCTTCCTGTCGCACGTGGGCCTGGCCATGACCGACTTCGCCCGGCAGAAGAAGGTGTTCTTCCTCGCGGCCGAGCCGCTGACCGACAAGATCGTCTGGGAGAACGGCAACCGCTACACCTTCCGCCTGCGCCCCTCCACCTACATGCAGGTCGCGATGCTGGTGCCCGAGGCGGTGCAGCTGCGCAAGAAGCGCTGGGCGCTGGTCTACCCCAACTACGAATACGGCCAGTCGGCCGTGGCCACCTTCAAGGCACTGATGAAGGCGGCCCAGCCCGACGTGGAATTCGTCGCCGAGCAGGCCACGCCGCTGGGCAAGGTGGATGCGGGCAGCGTCGTGCAGGCGCTGGCCGACGCCAAGCCGGACGCCATCTTCAACGTGCTGTTCGCGGCGGATCTCGCCAAGTTCGTGCGCGAAGGCAACACGCGCGGCCTGTTCCAGGGCCGGGGCGTGGTGAGCCTGCTGTCGGGCGAGCCCGAGTACCTGGACACGCTCAAGGGCGAGACGCCGGACGGCTGGATCGTCACTGGCTACCCGTGGCAGGCCATCCAGACGCCCGAGCACAAGGCCTTCCTCGACGCCTACCAGAAGCGCTTTGGCGACTACCCGCGCGCCGGCTCGGTGGTGGGCTACAACGCCATCCTGTCGCTGGCGGCCGGGCTGCAGCGCGCCGGCTCGGCCGACACAGAACGGCTGATCGCCGCCTTCCGCGGCCTGCAACTGGACACGCCCTTCGGCCCCATCACCTACCGCGCGCAGGACCACCAGTCCACCATGGGCGCCTTCGTCGGCAAGACGAAGCAGGAGAACGGCCGGGGCGTGATGGTGGACTTCCGCTACCTGGACGGGGCGAAGTTCCAGCCCTCCGACGCCCAGGTGCGCCAGCTGCGGCCGGCCGCGCCCTGACCCCTCTCGCATAGCCCCTCGACCGTGGACTTCTCCGGCCTGCTGCTGCAGCTGCTGAACGGGCTGGCCGGCGCGTCCACTCTGTTCCTGGTGGCGGTGGGCCTGTCGCTGATCTTCGGCGTCACGCGCATCGTCAACTTCGCGCATGGCTCGTTCACCATGCTGGGCATCTACATCGCCTATTCGCTGGTGGAGCGTCTCGGGGGCACCATTGGCTTCTGGCCCGCGCTGCTGCTGGCGCCCGTCGCCGTGGGCCTGCTGGGCGCGCTGGTCGAGCTGACGCTGCTGCGCCGCATCTACCGCGCGCCGGAACTCTTCCAGCTGCTGGCCACCTTCGCGCTGGTGCTGGTCATCAAGGACGCGGTGCTGTGGGCCTGGGGGCCGGAAGAACTCTTCGGCCCCCGCGCCCCCGGCCTGGAAGGCGCCGTGCCGCTGCTGGGCCGGCAGTTCCCGGCCTACGACCTGTTCCTGATCGCCGTGGGGCCGCTGGTGCTGGGCCTGCTCTGGCTGCTGCTGCACCGCACGCGCTGTGGCACGCTGGTGCGCGCCGCCACGCAGGACCGCGAGATGGTCGGCGCGCTGGGCGTGAACCAGGCGTGGCTGTTCACCGCCGTGTTCGCGCTGGGCGCGCTGCTGGCCGGCCTGGGCGGCGCGCTGCAGCTGCCGCGCGAGCCCGCCCATCTGGAGATGGACATGACCACCATCGGCGCCGCCTTCGTGGTGGTGGTGGTGGGCGGCATGGGGTCCATGCCCGGCGCCTTCGTCGCGGCGCTGCTGATCGCCGAGCTGAAGGCGGTGTGCATCTGGCTGGGGGTGGTGGAGGTGGCGGGCGTGGCGATCGCCTTCCCCCGGCTTACGCTGGTGGTCGAATTCCTGGTGATGGCGGCCGTGCTGGTGTGGCGCCCCTGGGGCCTGCTGGGCCGGCCGCTGCCGCCGCCGCGCATGGCGGGCGCCGCCGAGGCCCCGCCGCGCCCCGGCACCTGCGCCGGCCGGGCCGGGTGGCTGGCCGCCGTGGCGGCGCTGGCACTGCTGCCGGCGGCGGCCGGCGCCTGGCCCTACGCCACGGTGCTCATGCAGGACGTGCTGATCGCCGCCCTGTTTGCCGCCAGCCTGCACGCGCTGATGGGGCCGGCCGGCATGCATTCGTTCGGCCATGCGGCGTATTTCGGCGTGGGGGCCTATGCCATCGCGCTCGGGGTGCGCTCGGCGGGCCTGCCCGCGCCGGTGGCGCTGGTGCTGGCGCCGCTGGCGGCGGGCGCTTTCGCGCTGGCCTACGGCTGGTTCTGCGTGCGCCTCTCAGGCGTGTACCTGGCCATGCTGACGCTGGCTTTCGCGCAGATCACGTGGGCCATCGCCTTCCAGTGGGATGCGGTGACCGGCGGCAGCAACGGCATCACCGGGGTCTGGCCCCAGGGCTGGCTGGCCGAGGGGCCGGCGTTCTACTGGCTGGTGCTGGCATCGGCAGCGCTCGGCGTCTGGTGGCTGCGCCGGCTGCTGCATGCGCCCTTCGGCCTGGCGCTGCGGGCGGCGCGCGATTCGGCACTGCGGGCCGACGCCATCGGCATCGACGTGCACCGGCTGCGCTGGGCCGGCTTCGTGGCGGCCGGCATGGTGGCGGGGCTGGCGGGCGCGCTCTACGCCCTCTCCAAGGGTGGCGTGTCGCCCGAGACGCTCTCGGTGGGCAAGTCGGTGGACGGCCTCGTCATGGTGCTGCTGGGCGGCGTGCAGGCACTGGCCGGCCCGCTGGTGGGCGCGGCGGCCTTCACCTGGCTGCACGACACCATCGCCCGCCACACCGACTACTGGCGCGCGCTGCTGGGCGCCACCATGCTGGTGCTGGTGCTGCTGTTTCCCCAAGGAATTGCAGGCTTCGCGCAGCAGATACGGGCGCTTGCAGCTATCAAAAACAGAGCAAACGGAGAGGCACGCCCATGAGCCTGCTGCAGGTGAGCGGCTTGGCCAAGTCCTTCGGCGGCGTGCGGGCGGTGGACGGCGTGGGCTTTGCGCTGGCGCCCGGCGAGCTGCTGGCGCTGATCGGCCCGAACGGCGCAGGCAAGTCGACCACCTTCAACCTGGTGGGCGGGCAGCTCCAGCCCGATGCCGGCAGCATCCTGCTCGATGGCCGGAGCATCGCCGGCCTGCCGCCGCGCGCCATCTGGCGGCGCGGGGTGGGCCGCACCTTCCAGATCGCCGAAACGTTCGCCTCGCTCACCGTGCTGCAAAACGTGCAGATGGCGCTGCTGTCGGCCGACGGGCGGGTCTTCCGCTTCTGGCGCCCGGCGCACACGCACCGCGTTCAGGACGCCCTCGCGCTGCTGGAGCGCGTGGGCATGCGCGCTCAGGCTGGGCGGCCCTGCAGCGAGCTGGCCTATGGCGACGTCAAGCGGGTGGAACTGGCCATGGCGCTGGCCCACGCGCCGCGACTCTTGCTGATGGACGAACCCACCGCCGGCATGGCCCCCGCAGAGCGGCTGGCGCTGATGGCCCTGACGCGCTCGCTGGCGCAGGAACGCCGCATGGGCGTGCTCTTCACCGAGCACAGCATGGACGTGGTCTTCCAGCACGCCGACCGGGTGATCGTGCTGGTACGTGGCCGCATCCTGGCCGAAGGCCCGCCCGCCACCATCCAGGGCGATGCGCGGGTGCAGGCGGCCTACCTGGGCAGCGGCAGCCTGCGGGCGCGCCACCCGCACGCCCTGGCGGAGGCTGGGCCATGAGCGCCGCCACTCCACCGCCGCCGCCGCTGCTGCAGGTGGACGGCCTGCAGGCCTGGTATGGCGCCGCGCAGATCCTGTTCGACGTGGGCCTGCAGGTCGGCGCGGGCGAGGTCGTCGCGCTGATGGGCCGCAACGGGGCGGGCAAGTCGACCACGCTCAAGGCCATCGCCGGGCTGATCGCGCGGCGCGAAGGGCGTGTGCAGCTGCTGGGCGACGACGTGTCGCGCCTGGCGCCGCACGAACTCGCCCGGCGCGGCCTGGGCTGGGTACCCGAGGACCGGCGCATCTTCACCGACCTGACGGTGCTGGAGAACCTGGAGGTCGGGCGCCAGCCGCAGCGCCGCTGGCCGGACGGCCGCCCTGCCCCGCTGTGGACGCCCGAGCGCCTGTTCACGCTGTTTCCCAACCTGGGCGAAATGCCGCGCCGCCTGGGCGGACGCATGAGCGGCGGCGAGCAGCAGATGCTGACCGTGGCGCGCACCCTGATGGGCCAGCCCCTGGTGGTGCTGCTGGACGAGCCTTCGGAAGGCGTGGCGCCGATCATCGTGGAGCAGATGGCGGACACCATCGTGCAGCTGAAGGCCGAGGGCATCGGCATTCTGCTCAGCGAACAGAACCTGAGCCTGGCCGAAGCCGTGGCCGACCGCGCCTACGTGCTGGAAAAGGGCCGCATCGTGCATGCCGCGCCGATGGCCGAGCTGGCCGCCGACGGCGCGGCGCGGCGGGCCTACCTAGGCGTCTAGCCAGCCGCGGCAGCGCCCGAGCGGGCAGCCTACAGCAGCCGCTTGCGGATCTGCAGCACCACCAGCTCGGCGGCCGCCACCACGGCGAAGATGGTGACCAGCACCAGCGCCACCCGGTTCCAGTGGAACAGGTCGATGGCGGTGTTGAGCACCACGCCGATGCCGCCCGCCCCCACCAGCCCCAGCACGCCCGATTCACGCACGTTGATGTCCCAGCGCAGCAGCGCCACCGACCAGAAGGCCGGCTTGATGTGCGGCCAGTAGCCGTACCAGATCTGCGCCAGCTGGCCGGCGCCGGCCGCCTGCAGGGCCTCGATGGGGCCGCGCGGCGCCTGCTCCAGCGCCTCGCCCACCAGCTTGCCGGCGAAGCCCACCGAGCGCAGCGCGATGGCCAGCATTCCGGCCAGCGGCCCGGGCCCGAAGATGGCCACGAAGAGCAGCGCCCACACCAGCGAGTTGACCGAGCGGCTGGCGACGAGGATCACTCGCGCGACGAAGTTCAGCAGCCGGTTGCGCGTGACGTTGGCCGCCACCAGCACGCCCAACGGGAACGCCAGCACCAGCGACAGCAGCGTGCCGAGCGTGGCCATGTGCAGCGTCTCCATCAGCGCCGCATGCACGCCGTCGCGGTAGTAGCCCCAGTCCACCGGCCACATGCGCTGCAGCATGTCGCCCATCTGCTCGGGCGCGTCGTAGAGGAATTCGGGAATCACCTCGACGTAGCGGGCCGACTGAACGATGGCCCAGACGCTGAAGAGCCAGATCGCGTAGCGCAGCATGCGCTGGCCGAACGGCCGCGCCGGCAGGCCCAGTGGCTGTGCTGCCGGGCCCAGGGGTTTCACGGCGGCGGCGTCAGACATGCAGGGCCTTTCGCACGGCGTTCACGATCAGCTCGCCCGCCACGATGATGGCGATCACGGTGGCGAGGATGGTGCACACGAAGCTGTATTCATAGCGGAGGAAGGCGGCGAACAGCGCCCCCCCGATGCCGCCCGCGCCCACGATGCCGACCATGGTGGAGTTGCGCAGGTTCGAGTCGAGCTGGTAGGTGGCGAAGCCCACGAAGCGAGAAGCCACCTGCGGCAGCACGCCGAACAGCACCACGTTGGCGAATGAAGCCCCGGTGGCGCGCATGGCTTCGATGGGCTTGGGCGAGATCTCCTCGATGGCGTCGGCAAAGAGCTTGCCGACGAAGCCCACCGTGGCCACCACCAGCGCCAGGATGCCGGCGAGGGGCCCGAAGCCCACCGCCTTCACGAACAGGATGGCGCTGATCACCGGGTGCAGCGCGCGGCAGGCGGCGATGAAGGCCCGGCCCGCCACCCGCAGCGGCGCGGGCGACAGGTTGCGCGCCGCCATCAGGCCCACGGGCAGGCTCAGCAGCAGGCCGAGCGCGGTGGCCAGCACGGCGATCTGCAGCGTCTCCTTGATGCCCTGGGCCAGCTCGTCCATCTTGCCCAGCTCGGGCGGGAACATGCGGCCGATGAAGCGCGCGCCCTGCTCCCAGCCCACGGCCAGGCGCTCGGGCGATACGCCTAGGTTCGCCATCATCCAGACGAAGTACGCCGCCACCGCCAGCGCCACGACCTTCTGGCCGGTGCTCCAGCGGAAGGCCTGGGTGGCGGCCGATGTGGCGGTGGCGGTGGTGCTGGTGGTGTTCATTCCAGCCATGCCTTGCCGCCGTAGATGGTGTGGAGGTGCTCCTCGGTCAGCCCCGCGGGCGGGCCGTCGTAGACCACATTCCCACCGGTCATGCCCACGATGCGGTCGGAATAGCGGCGCGCCAGCTCCACGTCGTGGATGTTGACCATCACCGGGATGTTGCGCTGCACGCCCTGGTCGCGCAGCAGCTGGATGATCTCCACCGAGGTCTTGGGATCGAGCGACGAGGTGGGCTCGTCGGCCAGCAGCACCGAGGGCTGCTGCATCAGCGCCCGGGCGATGCCCACGCGCTGTCGCTGCCCTCCGCTCAGCGCATCGGCGCGCTGGTTGGCGAACTGCGACAAGCCCACCACCGCGAGCAGCTGGTGCGCGTGGGCGATGTCTTCGGGTTCGAACTTGCGGCGCCATGCGCGCCAGGCGGAGAGATACCCAAGGCGGCCCGTGAGCAGGTTCTCCATCACCGTCAGCCGCTCGACCAGGTTGTATTCCTGGAACACCATGCCGATGTGGCGGCGCGCCCGGCGCAGGGCGCGGCCATGCAGCTGCACCATGTCCACCTCTTCGCCCGCCAGCCGCATCAGGATGCGGCCCGAGGTGGGCGTGACCAGCCGGTTGATGCAGCGGATCAGCGTGGACTTGCCGGTGCCCGAGGGGCCGATGATGCTGGTGAGGCCCGTGCTGGCGATGGTCAGGTCGATGGATCTCAGCACCGGCGTGCCGGCGCGGTATTCCTTGACGAGGCGCTCGATCCGCAGCGCGCCTGAAGTGCCGGAGGTTTGCATGGAGGCGGGTGACTTACTTCTTGCCCGATGCGGCCTTGTCGAAGGCATCGCGGGTGAACAGCTCGCCGGCCGAGGCGGCGACGGTACGCACCAGGGCCCAGTCCTTCTGGTAGGTGATGGGCAGGAAGCGGTCGCCGCCCAGGCCCTTGGCCATCTCGGCGGGCACCTTGTAGTCGTAGAAGCACTGCTTGATCTTGGTCTGCAGCGCGGGCTCGAGGTTGTAGGCGTAGGCGTAGGCGTCGGTCGGGAACATCTCGCTGGTGTAGAGCACGCGGAAGTCGTCGGCCTTGACCACGCCGCGGTCGGTCATGTGCTGCAGCACGTCGCTGGCCACCGGGGCGGCGTCGTAGTCGCCGGTCTTCACGCCCAGGATGGACTGGTCGTGCTTGCCGGAATAGACGACCTTGTAGTCGGTGTCGGGCGTCAGGCCGATCTTGGGGAACAGCGCGCGCGGCGCCAGGTTGCCCGAGTTGGACGAGGGCGAGGTGTGCGCGATGCGCTTGCCCTTCAGGTCTTCCAGCTTCTGGAACGTGCTTTCCTTGCGCACGATCATCTTGAGATGCATGCCCACCGGGCCCTGTTCGTTGCCGCGGATGGCGAAGGGCACGGCGCCCGACAGGTTCACGGCGAAGTTCACCGGGCCGGGCGAGAACGCGGCGATGTGCAGGCGGCCCGAGCGCATGGCCTCGATCTGCGCGGCGTTGGACTGCACCGGGAAGAAGACGACCTTCTTGCCCACGCACTGCGACAGGTGGCCCATGAAGGGGCGGAAGAGCTTCTCGTAGATGGCGGGGTCTTCCACCGGCGTGAAGGCGAACACCAGCGTGCTCGGGTCCTTCAGGCGCTTGGGGTCGGTGGGCGTGTCGGCCACCAGGTCGCGGTTGGCGTCGCAATACTGCGCGTCCAGGTCGCCGCGGTAGGCGCAGGCATCCTGGGCGTGCGCAGCGGCGGCGCCGAACCCGGCAAGGGCGATGAAAGCGAGGCGCAGCGGCAGGCGGCGGGTGGACGGCATGGAGGTCTCCTGGGTTGTTCTTGAAAGCGTCTCGAAAGGACTGCCGGTACTATAGGAATCGCTCCCGCACGCGGGTGGCCAGCCTTTCAACCGACCTTCAGCGAGCTTTCAATTGCCTTGCATTTGCCCACGGAATAACCCTCGGTCGCACCCGCTCCGCAGGCCCGCACGATGAGGGTGCTGGTCGTCGAAGACGACTTCGACCTGAGCGGCGCGCTCATGCGCCTGCTGACCCGCCGGGGCTTCCTGGCCACGCATTGCGGCGACGCCACCTCGGCCCTGCAGGCCCTGCAGCAGTCGGCCTTCGAGCTGGTCGTGCTCGACCTGGGCCTGCCCGGCATGGACGGGCTGCAGCTGCTGCAGCGCCTGCGCGACCGCGGGCACCGCATGCCGATGCTGGTGCTCACCGCGCGCGGCGGCGTGGGCGACCGGGTGGCGGGCCTCAACATCGGCGCGGACGACTACATGGGCAAGCCGTTCGACCCCGACGAGCTGGAGGCGCGCCTGCGGGCTCTGGCGCGCCGCGCGGGCTTTCAGGACGAGCCGCGCTGCGGCGACCTGCGCATGGACCGGGCCGCAGGCGCGTTCTACGCGGATGACCAGGCGCTGGAACTCACGCCCCGCGAAGGCGCGCTGCTGACCGCGCTGATGGAGCAGCCCGGGCGCGCGGTCACCAAGTCGCGCCTGGCCGCGCTGGTCTTCGGCGCCGACGCGCCGGAGCAGCCGGACGCGGTGGAGGTGGTGGTCCACCGCCTGCGCAAGAAGCTCGCGAGCACGCACGTGGAGATCGCCACCCTGCGCGGGCTGGGCTACCTGGTCAAAGAACGCCGTGCCGCCGACTGACCGGCCGGCTGGGCGCGTCGAAGGCGGCTTTTCGCTGCGCCACCGCCTGTTGCTGGGCCTGTGCATTCCGGTGGCGATCTTTATGGTGGTGGATGCCTGGGCGTCGTACCACGCGGCGCTGGGCACGGCGCAGCGCGCGTTCGACCGTCTGCTGGTGACTTCGGCCCACGCCCTGGCCGACATGATCCACCTCGAATCGGGGCAGTTGCAGATCACGCTGCCGCATGCGGCGCTGGAGCTGTACGACAGCGACCATGGCGGCGAACGCCAGCCCGATGAAGGCACGCGCAGCCGCATGATCTACCGCGTGAGCTACCTGGACGGCGCCTACCTGGCGGGCGACAGCGCACTGGAGCCCTACCGCGGCGTGGCGGCCGTGCACCCGCGCTACGGCGCCCGGCTGGCGCTCTACGACACGCTGCAGGGCAGCGAGCCGCTGCGCATCGCCGCGCTCTGGCAGCCGGTGGAAACCGAGGAGGGCCTGCGCTACGTGGTGGTGCAGGTGGGCGAGCCCTCGGCTTACCGCGACCGCATCGCCCAGGGCATCCTGTGGCAGACGCTGGGCCGGCAGGCGCTGCTGCTGCTGGTGCTGCTGGCGCTGGTGTGGGCCGCCATCACCGTCGCGCTGCGGCCGCTGCGCGTGTTCGCCCGGGGCCTGGAAGCGCGCCCGGCGAGCCATCTCGATCCGCTGGTGGTGGTGCCGCAGACGCCGCGCGAATTGCTGCCGCTGGTGAATGCCTTCAACCGGCTGCTGGGCCTGGCCGGCCGCGCGCAGGCGCTGCAGCAGCGCTTCGTGGCCGATGCGTCGCACCAGCTGCGCACGCCACTGGCCGTGCTGCAGCTGCAGGCGCATGCGGGCCTGTGCGGCGACGTGCCGGCGCACGAAGCGCTGCAGCAGGTGGCGGCGACCACCCGTCGCACCAGCCGGGTGGTGCAACAGCTCCTGACCTGGAACCGCGCCCGCGCGGACGTCTCCGCCGGGCAGATCGAAACCGTGGACCTGGTCGCGCTGGTGGAAGAGGTCGCCATCGAGCTGTCGCCGTTGATCTCGGCCCGGCACCAGGACTTCCAGCTCGACCCCGCGCCGTGCCGCTGGACCGGGCCGGCCTGGATGGTGCGCGAGGTGCTCGTCAACCTGCTGCACAACGCGCTGCACTACACCCCGGAAGGCGGCGCGCTGGGCATTCGCATGGCCGTGGAGCCGGGCGGCGTGGCGCTGACCGTGCACGACGACGGCCCCGGCATCGCCGAGCCGCTGCTGCGGAACCTGTTCGTGCCCTTCGTGAGCGGCGACCCGCACCGCCAGGGCACCGGCCTGGGTCTGGCCATCTGCCACGAGATGGCGCAGGCCTGCGGTGGCCGGCTGGAGGTGGCCAACCGGCTGCACGAAGGCCGCGTGGCGGGGTTGAACGCCACCCTGTGGCTGCCCACGAGCGCCTGAACGCAACCGACCGTCCGGGTCAGCGCGCCGCCGCAGACCCGGGTGGCAGGGCCGCCCCGCTGCCTGACGCCAGGTGCGCCGTGACGACCTCCGCCAGCCAGTCCATCACCGCCCGCACGCGCCGCGGCACGTTGCGCCGGTTGGCGTACATCAGCGTGAGCGGCATGGCTGGCGCGGCCCATTGCGGCAGCACTTCCACCAAGTCGCCGGCCGCCAGCAGGTCCACCACGCCCAGGCGCGGCACCTGGATGATGCCCAGCCCCGCGAGGCAGGCGGCCATGTAGGCCTCGGCGTTGTTCACCGTCACCGCGCCCTGCATGGGCACGGCCACCGGCGCGCCGCCCACCACCGCTTCGAAGCCGGCGGAGCGCGCGCCCAGCGTGCTGACGAAATGCACCAGCCGATGCGCGGGCAGGTCGGCCAGCGCCTGTGGGGTGCCGTGCGCGCGCAGGTAGCCGGGGCTGGCGCAGTTGACCAGCCGCGCCAGGCCCAGCGGGCGGGCGACCAGGCCGCCGTCCACCACCGCGCCGGTGCGCAGCACGCAGTCGAAGCCTTCGCGCACCACGTCCACGCGCCGCTCGGTGCTGCTCAGCTCCAGCTCCAGCGCCGGGTGCCGCGCCAGCAGCTCGGGCAAGCGCGGCACGACCACGTTGCGCGCCATGCCGGTAGACATGTCCACCCGCACGCGGCCGCGCAGGCCGCTGCCGCCCTCGGCGCCTTCGGCGTGCTGAAACATGGATTGCAGCTCATCCACGTCGGCCAGCAGGTCCTTGCAGCGCTCGTAGTAGGCCTGCCCGTCCTGCGTGAGCTGCACGCGCCGGGTGGTGCGGTGCAACAGGCGCGTGCCCAGCTGCGTCTCCAGCCGTTGCACGGCGGTGGAGGCGCTGGCCTTGGGAATGCCCAGCGCTTCGGCCGCCTGGGTGAAGCTGGCGAGCTCCGCCACGCGGACGAACGTGTGCATGCGGTCAAAAGGGCTCATTGTTCTTTCCAGGTGAACAGTGCTATCTATTTTCAGCGGTTTATGGAAGGGCATCCGATCAATAGACTGCATTCCATCGCTCATCGATCACCAACTCTCTGGAACGAACACCACCATGACTCCCACGACCACGCAAGCCACCGCATCCGCCACGAACAGCCCCACGCCCGCCAGTCGCCCGGCCATCGCGCTCATCACCGGCGGCAGCCGGGGCCTCGGGCGCAGCGCCGCGCTGCATGCCGCTCGCTCGGGCATCGACGTGATCCTCACCTTTCGCAGCCAGGCCGCCGAGGCACAGGCCGTGGTCGCAGAAATCGAAGCGCTGGGCCGTCGCGGGGTGGCGCTGCCGCTCGACGTGGCCGACAGCGCCACTTTCGTGGACTTCGCGGCGCAGGTGCGTGGCGCGCTGGCGTCGCACTGGCAGCGCGAGCGCTTCGATTTCCTGGTGAACAACGCGGGCTCCGGTGCGTACGCCGGCTTCACGGAGACGACCGAGGAGCAGTTCGACCAGATGGTCGCCATCCACCTGAAAGGCACGTTCTTCCTGACGCAGAAGCTGCTGCCGCTGATGAACGACGGGGGCCGCATCCTGAACGTGTCTTCGGGCCTGACGCGCTTCGCGCTGCCCGGCTATGCGGCCTACGCGGCGATGAAGGGCGGCGTGGAGGTGCTCACCCGCTACCTGGCCAAGGAACTGGGCGCGCGCGGCATCGCCGTGAACACCCTGGCGCCCGGTGGCATCGAAACCGACTTTGGCGGCGGCGCGGTGCGCGACAACGCGCAGCTCAACGGCTTCATCGCCGGGCAGACAGCGCTGGGCCGCGTGGGCCTGCCCGACGACATCGGCGGCACCGTCGCCGCGTTGCTGCAGCCGGGCACGGGCTGGGTGAATGCCCAGCGCATCGAGGCGTCGGGCGGCATGTTCGTCTGAGCCGCGCCGCGTCCACCCGGCGGCGCCGCGCATCAGCGCAGGCGCAGGCGCATCGAAGGCGCCGCCCCGATCGACGCCCCCTGCGACGAGTCCGGCGGACCGCTTCGGACACGGTCGCCGAAGATGCTGACGAGCCCGGGCATTGGCAAAGAAACTGCTCGGCAGGCCCTGCGTTACGGCACGGCCTGAAGAGGGGCCGATCCTAGACTTGCCTGCATCTCCAACCGCAGCGCACGTCATGACTTTCAAGCCCCGATTCATCAGTTTCGATTGCTACGGCACCCTCATCAATTTCGAGATGGGGCCCACGGCCAAAGTGCTCTTCGCCGACCGTGTTTCGGCCGAGCTCATGCCAGCCTTTCTGGACAGCTTTCGCGCCTACCGGCTGGACGAGGTGCTGGGCGCATGGAAGCCGTTCTACGACGTGGTGGAGAACTCCATCCAGCGTGCCTGCAAGGCCCATGGCATCGAATGCCGCCCCGCCGACGCCGAGGCCCTCTACCAGGCCGTGCCGACCTGGCAGCCGCATCCGAACGTGGTCGAAGTGCTGCAGGCCATCGCCCCGCACGTGCCACTGGTGATCCTGTCGAACTCGATGACCGACCTGATTCCGCACAGCGTGGCGCACCTGAAGGCGCCGTTCCACGCGGTGTATACGGCCGAGGAAGCACGCGCCTACAAGCCGCGCATGCAGGCCTTCGAGTACATGTTCGACCAGCTCGGCTGCGGGCCCGACCAGATGATGCACGTCTCCTCGAGCTTCCGGTACGACCTGATGACGGCGTCCGACCTGGGCTTCATGGCGAAGGCCTTCATCGACCGCGGCCACGAACCCTCGTCCACCGAATACGGAGTGAACCGCCTGACGGACGTACGCCAACTCCCCGCGCTGCTGGGGCTTTGATGGAACCGCTCGTCGCACGCAGCGGAGCCGGCGGCCCGCCCCAGGCCGCGGCCCGCAATGGGCCCGCCACGCTGAGCACTGCAGCGCCGAATCTGACCGAAGGCGAACTGAAGAGCCTGGTGGCGCGCTGCTACGGCCTCGAGGCCAGCCTGAAGCCGCTGGCCAGCGAGCGCGATCAGAACTGCGTCGTCCAGGCCGCGGACGGCCAGCGCTATGTGCTCAAGATCAGCAACCCATCCGAGCCGGCGGCCCTGGTGGATTTCCAGATCGCCGCCATCGACCACATCGCGCGCGCCGCGCCCCACCTGCCCACGCCCTGCATGGTGCGCACCCTGGACGGGCGCGCCAGCGACACCGTGGCGCTTGCAGACGGCCAGCCAACCACCGTGCGCATGCTGACCTATCTGGACGGCATCCAGGCCCGGGAAACGCCACGTTCGGAGGCGCAGCGCGTGGCCATGGGTCGGACCCTGGCGGAGCTGAACCGCGCGCTGGAAGGTTTCTCGCATCCGGCGGCGCAGCATGACCTGCTCTGGAACGCATCGGCCGCGCACCGCCTGGACGTGCAACTGGACAGCCTGGCCGACCCGCACAAGCGCGCGCTGGCGCAGATGTTCATGGACCGCTTCATCCAGCACGTGCTCCCTCGGCTGCCGTCGCTGCGGGCGCAGGTCATCCACAACGACTACCACCTCTACAACGTGCTGGTGGCGCCGGAAGATCCTGCGCGCATCACCGGCATCATCGACTTCGGCGACATGCTGCATGCGCCGCTGGTGGGCGAGGTCGCGACCGCCGCCGCCTTCCACATGGCCAGCTGCGCCGACCCATTCGAGGGGCCCGCGCAATTCGTCGCTGCCTACCAGGGCGTGCTACCGCTCACCGCGGCGGAGCAGGAGGTGGTTGCCGACCTGATGGCCACGCGCCAGCTCGTCACCGCGCTGATCTCCGAATGGCGAGCCGTCCGCTACCCGGAAAACCGCGCCTACATCATGCGCCACAACCCCGCGGCCTGGCAGGCACTCGCCCAGTTGGCCGACCTTTCCCGGCACGAAGCGCGCGAGCGCTTGCTGCACATCCCCGCACACGGAGCAACCGCATGAAAACGACCGCCGACTACAACATGGTCAACGCCTATATTCCCGGGCGTGCCGACATCGATCCGGCCACCGAGGCGATGATCGCCCGGCGCAACGCGCTGCTGGGCCCGGCCTACCGGCTGATGTACGAACACCCGCTGCACATCGTGCGCGGCGAGGGCGCCTGGCTGATCGACCCGCAGGGCCGCCGCTACCTGGATGCCTACAACAACGTGACGTCGCTCGGCCACTGCCACCCGGCCGTGACCGAGGCGATCTGCCGGCAGGTGCAGACGCTGGCCACGAACACGCGCTACCTGCACGACACCATCCTGGAGCTGGCCGAGCGCATGCTGGCCACCGTGCCCGGCACCGGGCTGGCGCACATGATGCTGACCTGCACGGGCAGCGAGGCCAACGACCTGGCCTACCGCATCGCCAAGGTGCGCACGGGCGGCACCGGCGTCATCGTCACCGACACGGCCTACCACGGCATCACCGACACGGTGGCCCAGTTCTCGCCCTCGCTGGGCGCCACCGTGGACCTGGGCCCGCACGTGCGCCTGGTGCCCGCGCCGCGCCTCTACCACGCTGGCGGTGCCGATCTGGCCGACACCTTCACGCGCGACGTGGAAGCGGCCATCGCCGACCTGAAGCGCCACGGCATCAAGCCCGCCGCGCTGATCGTGGACACGCTCTTCACCAGCGACGGCATCCTGCCGGGCACCAAGGGATTCCTCCACGGAGCCGCGCAGGCCATCCAGCGTGCGGGCGGGCTCTTCATCGCCGACGAAGTGCAGCCCGGCTTCGGTCGCACCGGCGAGCACATGTGGGGCTTCCAGAGGCACGGCCTCGCGCCCGACATCGTGACGGTGGGCAAGCCCATGGGCAACGGCCAGCCGATCGCCGGGCTGATGGCCACTGCCGATGCGCTCGCCGACTTCGGAAAGTATTCGCGCTACTTCAATACCTTCGCCGGCAACACGGTGTCTTGCGCAGCAGCGCTGGCGGTGCTCAATGCCATCGAGGAGGAGCAGCTCATGCCGCACGCGGCGCGGGTCGGCCAGTTCCTGCTGGACGGCATCGCCCGCCTGGCGAACCAGCACGAGGCCATGGGCGATGTGCGCGGCGCAGGCCTCTTCGTCGGCGTGGAGCTGGTCTCGGACCGGCAGGCCCGCACGCCCGACCGCGCGTTGACCAGCGCGGTGGTGAACGCGATGCGCGACAAGGGCGTATTGCTGAGCGCCTGCGCGCAGGGTCACAATGTTCTGAAGATCCGCCCACCGCTGGTGCTGACGCAGGAGCAGGCAGAGCTGGTCATCACCGCGCTCGACGAATCGCTCACCGAGGCCGCCCCGGCCCGCTGAGCGGCCGGGAGCGACCGCCAGCGCGACCACGGCCACCGGATGAAACCAGACACTTCGCTCGACAGCTTCGACCTGAAGATCCTCGCGCACCTCCAGCGGGAGGGGCGCTGCTCGAACGTCGAGCTGGCGGATCGGGTCGGGCTGAGCGCCAGCCCCTGCCTGCTGCGCACCAAGCGGCTGCAGACCATCGGCCTCATCCGCGGCTACGGCGCGCACATCGCGCTGGAAAAACTGGGCGACCACATCACCGTGTTCTCCGAGGTGACGCTCTGCGGCCACCGCCCGGACGATTTCCGCAAGTTCGAGCAGGGCGCGGCGAAGTACCGCGAAATCATCGACTGCTACAACGTGAGCGGCGGGTACGACTATCTGCTGAAGATCGTCGCGCCGGGCATCGGGCATTTCCGGTCGCTCATGGACCAGCTGCTGGAAGACGACATCGGCATCGACAAGTTCGCCAGCCGCATCGTGCTGCGGCACACCATCGACCGGCGGGAGTATCCGCTGGGACTGATCGCAGGCCGCCCGCTCCGGGACTGAGGACGTGTGCATGCGGCCCCGCCCCGCCCGTGCCGCTGACGGCGCCGGTGATTAAGGGGCGGTGAATCCTGGCTGAACAGGCCTCCAGCGCTTGAATATCAAGCCTATATTGCTATTATTTATGTAGCAAAACCGCGCACTGGCCGGTCAGAACGTTTCCCAGTCGTCGTCGCTGCCGCGCGCCGCCGGCGACGAGGGCGTGGCCGCGGCACGGGGCTTGGCCGGCGGCGCCAGCCGGGTGGTGGCTGGTGGGCTGGCGGTCGCCGGTTTGGCAGCGGGCGCCGCGGCGGCAGGTCGCGGCGCGGGCGCCGGCGCGGGAACCGCGGGCGCACACTGCGGTGCGGTCACCGCTCGCGGCGCGGCCGGAGCGACCGGCACCGCGGCCGCCGTGCGCAGCAGCGCCTGCGCCGCCGCCTGCTGGCTGCCTGCGTCGATGCGGAACACGCTCACGGCCGCCGCCAGCTGGCTGGCCTGCGACTTGAGCGCGCCCGTCGCGGCCGCGGCCTCTTCCACCAGCGCGGCGTTCTGCTGCGTGACGGAGTCCATCTGCGAGATTGCCTGGTGCACCTGGTCGATGCCGGCGCTCTGCTCCTGGCTGGCGGCGCTGATCTCCGCGACCAGGTCGCTCACGCGCTGCACGCTCTGCACCAGGTGGTCCATGGTGCGGCCCGCTTCTGCGACCTGCTGCGAGCCCTCTTCCACCTTGGCGACGGAATCGCCGATCAGGCCCTTGATGTCCTTGGCCGCCGAGGCGCTGCGCTGCGCCAGCGCCCGCACCTCGCCGGCCACCACGGCGAAGCCCCGGCCCTGCTCGCCGGCCCGGGCGGCTTCCACCGCCGCGTTCAGCGCCAGGATGTTGGTCTGGAAGGCGATGCCGTCGATCACGCCGATGATGTCGCTGATCTTACGGCTGGACTCGTTGATGCCCTTCATCGTGTCGACCACGCCGGCCACCACCTGCCCGCCCTGCGCGGCGGTCTGCGACGCGGAGGCGGCCAGCTGGTTGGCCTGGCGGGCGTTCTCGGCGTTCTGCTTGACGGTGCTGGTCAGCTCCTCCATCGAGGCGGCTGTCTCTTCCAGGGCGCTCGCCTGCTGCTCGGTGCGCGACGACAGATCCTGGTTGCCGGCGTCGATCTGGCCGGAGGCGGTGGCGATGCCGTCGGTGCCCGCGCGCACGCGGCCCACCACCTGCGCCAGACTGGCGTTCATGTCCTTGAGCGCCTGCAGCAGCTGGCCGGTCTCGTCGGCCGAGGTGACCGTGACCTGGCTGGTCAGATCGCTGGAGGCCACGGCCCGCGCCACGCGCACGGCCTGCGAGAGCGGCCGCACGATGCCGCGCGTCAGCCACCAGGCGCACGCCGCGCCCAGCGCCAGCGCGGCCGTGCCCAGCACGATCAGCCAAAGACGGCTCTGGCGGAAGACGGTGTCGATGTCCCGCGCGGTGGCGTCGATGCTGCTGCGCTGCATGTCCAGCAGGCGCTGGATCAGGGCCGTGTACTGGTCGGTCGCGGGCAGGAAGACCTGCGTGAGCAGGCGGTCGGCCTCCTCTGCCTGGCCGTCGGCCTTGGCCTTCACGGCCTGGTCGCGTGACGACAGGTAGAGCGTGCGGGCCTTCTGGATCTCGCCCCACAGCGCTTTTTCTTCCGCGCTGTCCAGCAGCGGCTCGATGCGCTGCTGCAGCTGGGCGGCTTCCTTGGTAGTGGTGGCGATGTCGGCCGCGAAGAACTGGCCCAGCGACGGGTCGCTGCTTTTCACGATGGCGCTGGTGCGGCGCGCGGCGCTGTACACATAGCGGTACCAGTCGCTGATCATGCGCTCGTTGGCCAGCGGCTGCTGCGTCATCTCGCTCGTGGCCTGGGCCACGGTGTGCAGGCGCCAGACGCCGAAGGCCGTCATCAGGGCCATCAACAGCAGGACCAGGGCGAAACCTCCGCCCAGGCGGGCACCGATCTTCAGGTGGTTCATGGGAATTTTTCTCAGGGAAAGGAAAGAGACCTTCAAGTCCCTGGGGAGCAAAGGTCTGCGACAACGTGACGGTATATCGGCCCGGCATGCACCAAACTTGAGCGCGGACGCCTTTCTTCTCCCAACTTTCCATGGTCTGCCAACAACCCTACCCCCATCGCTGCAGCGGGCCGGTCAACCCGCGCTGCGCAGCACCCGCCGGTATTGCACCGCCTCGCCCACATGCGCCACGCCGATGCTCTCGGCGCCCGCCAGATCGGCGATGGTGCGCGCCACCTTGAGCGCACGGTGCGTGCTGCGCGCCGACCAGCCCAGGCGCTGCGCGGCGGCCTGCAGGAAGCGGCCGGCGGCATCGTCCAGCGCCAGGTGGGCGTCGATCTCGCGGCCCTGCAGCGCCTGGTTGGGCTTGCCCTGGCGTTGCACGGCCCGCGCACGGGCCGCTTGCACCCGCTCGCGCACGGCGGCGCTGGGTTCGCCGGCCGGTGCGCCCAGCAGTTCCTCGGCAGGCATGGCGGGCACTTCCACATGCAGGTCGATGCGGTCGAGCAGCGGCCCGCTCAGCTTGCCCTGGTAGCGCGCCACCTGGTCGGGCGTGCACCGGCAGGCGCGCTGCGCGGAGCCCAGGAAGCCGCAGGGGCAAGGGTTCATCGCGGCGATGAGCTGGAAACGCGCCGGGAACTCCGCCCGCTGCGCCGCCCGGGCGATGGTGATGCGGCCGGTTTCCAGCGGCTCGCGCAGGGCTTCCAGCGCGGAGCGGGCGAATTCCGGGAACTCGTCGAGAAAGAGCACGCCTTCGTGCGCGAGGGAGATTTCGCCCGGCCTCGGAGGCGAGCCGCCGCCCACCAGCGCAATGGCACTGCAGGTGTGGTGCGGATGGGCGGTGATGCGCTGCATCCACCGGTCGGCCTCGAAACGGCCGGCCAGGCTGGCGACGGCGGCGCTTTCCAGCGCTTCCTGCACGGTCATCGCGGGCAGCAGAGCGGCAAAGCGATGCGCCAGCATGGACTTGCCCGAGCCGGGCGGGCCCACCAGCAACAGGCCATGGCCGCCGGCCGCGGCGATCTCCAACGCACGCTTGGCCGCGGCCTGGCCTTTCACGTCGGCCAGGTCGGCGGCGGGCGCGTGCACCAGGCGGGCGGCAGGCCGCATGCGCGCCCAGCCGTCTCCTTCGTGCACCGCCGCGTCGTCCCCGGCCGCCGGCTCGCCGGGCAGGAAGTGCCGCACCACGTCGAGCAAGTGGCGCGCGCGGTAGATCTCGGTGCCGGGCACCAGCGCGGCCTCTTCGGCGCTGCCGGGCGGCATCACCATGCGTGGACGCGATTCATCCAGTGCCCCCAGCGCCAGGCTGGTGGCCAGCGCACCGCGCACGGCACGCAGCTCGCCCGACAGCGACAGCTCGCCGGCGAACTCGTAGCCCGCCAGCCGCGCGGCGTCGATCTGCCCGCTGGCGGCCAAGATGCCGATGGCGATGGGGAGGTCGAAGCGGCCTGAATCCTTCGGCAGATCGGCCGGTGCCAGGTTGACGGTGATCTTCTTGTTGGCGGGAAACTCCAGCCCCGCGTTCTGCAGGGCCGAGCGCACGCGCTCGCGAGCTTCTTTGACCTCCACGTCGGCCAGCCCCACCAGCGTGAAGCTGGGCAGGCCGTTGGCCAAATGAACCTCCACGGTCACGGGGGGCGCTTGCAGCCCCAACAAGGCGCGGCTTTGCACCAAAGCAAGACTCATCTCTTCACCTCTCCCCAGATAGGTGCGCGGCTTGGGCGCACCCGTTTGTTATTGCACTCAATGCACTGCATTGGTGCTTTGCGTTACCGCTTGCATGGGCTGTAACGCAATGGTTCCATGGGGAACTGTACGCCGATTGCCAGAGCCGCGGTCAGCCGTGTGGCACGGTCCATGCTTTGACGGCTGCGTTCTCACATCAACCCTCGGGGGAATCCAATGATCCGCACTGCCCTTCCAGCGTTTGCGCTTGCTGCCGCTGCCCTATTGCCCACGCTGGCGAGCGCCCAGCTGACGGGGAATGTCGCCCTGACCACGAACTACAAGTTCCGCGGCCAGGACCAGGATGCCAGCAAGTCGAAAGCGGTGAAGCCGGCCATCCAGGGCGGTCTGGACTATGCCTTCGGCGAGAGCGGCTTCTACCTGGGCAACTGGAATTCGAGCGTGGACTGGCTGCCGGGCAATTCCATCGAGATGGATTTCTACGGTGGCTACAAATTCAAGGCCGGCGACGTCGATCTGGACGTGGGCGCGCTGACCTATGTGTACCCCGGCAACACCGCCGGCAACACCACCGAGCTGTATGGCGCGGCGACCTACGGCCCGCTGACGGCGAAGTATTCGCACACGGTGTCGAAAGACTACTTCGGCTGGGCCGGCGCCAAGACCTCCAGCAATCGGGGCCGCAACACCGGCTACCTGAACCTGGCATTCGCGCAGGAAGTGGCGCCCAAGACGACGCTGAAGGCCTCCGTCGGCTTCACCCGCTTCGCCAGCGACATCAAGGACCTGGGCGTGCCCAACTACATGGACTACAGCCTGGGCGGCGCCTACGACTTCGGCTCAGGCCTGTCGCTGGGCGCGGCGGTGGTCGGCGCCAACAAGAAGAACTTCTTCGGTGACGTCAACAAGTCGCGCCTGATCGTCACGCTGACCAAGACCCTTTAATCCACCATCCATCACCGCGGGCGCCCTGCGCCCCACTCGGAGGAAACGCAACATGAAAATGGTGACAGCCATCATCAAACCCTTCAAGCTCGACGAGGTGCGCGAAGCCCTGTCGGACATCGGCGTGCAAGGGATCACCGTGACCGAGGTAAAAGGCTTCGGCCGCCAGAAGGGCCACACCGAGCTGTACCGCGGCGCGGAGTACGTGGTCGACTTCCTGCCCAAGGTGAAGATCGAAGCGGCCGTGTCCGACGATCTGGTCGAACGCGTCATCGAAGCCATCGAGGGCGCCGCCCGCACCGGCAAGATCGGCGACGGCAAGATCTTCGTGGGCCATCTGGAGCAGGTCGTGCGCATCCGCACCGGCGAGACCGGCAAGGAAGCCCTGTAAGCCGCACCCCGGCATTCCACCCCGATACACCTTCTGAGTATTGCCATGAAAAAACTGCTTGCTTCCTGCCTGCTGGGCTTGAGCCTGATGACCGCCGGCACCGCCGTGCTGGCCCAGGCGCCTGCCGCCTCCGAACCAGCCGCCGTGACGGCCTCCGCTCCGGCCGCTGCAGCCCCCGCTGCTGCGCCCGCAGCAGCTGCTGCCGCACCCGACGCCGCTGCCCCTGCCGCTGCGGCCCCCACGCCCAAGGTCGACTCCGGCGACACCGCCTGGATGCTCACCTCCACGCTGCTGGTGATCCTGATGACCATCCCGGGCCTGGCCCTGTTCTACGGCGGCCTGGGCCGCTCCAAGAACATGCTGTCGGTGCTGATGCAGGTGTTCGTGATCTTCTCGCTGATCTCGCTGCTCTGGGCGATCTACGGCTACAGCCTGGCGTTCTCGGGCGAAGGCAAGTTCTTCGGCGGCTTCGACAAGGTGTTCCTCAAGGGCGTGACCCAGGAAACCTTCGGCGCTCTGGCCACCATCCCCGAGTACGTGTTCTTCGCCTTCCAGGGCACCTTCGCCGCCATCACCGTGGCGCTGATCGTCGGCTCGTTCGCCGAGCGCATGAAGTTCGCCGCCGTGCTGATCTTCTCGGTGCTGTGGTTCACCTTCAGCTACGTGCCCATGGCCCACATCGTGTGGGGCGGCGGCCTGCTGGGCGCCGACGGCGCGCTGGACTTCGCCGGCGGCACCGTGGTGCACATCAACGCCGGTATCGCCGGCCTAGTGGGTGCCTACGTGGTGGGCAAGCGCATCGGCTTCGGCAAGGAAGCCTTCACGCCCCACTCGCTGACGCTGACCATGGTGGGCGCCTCGCTGCTGTGGGTGGGCTGGTTCGGCTTCAACGCCGGCTCCGCCGGTGCCGCCAACGCCAACGCGGGCCTGGCCTTCGTGAACACCGTGCTGGCCACCGCCGCCGCCACGCTGTCGTGGATTGCCGGCGAAGCGCTCTCCAAGGGCAAGGCTTCCATGCTGGGTGCCGCTTCCGGCGCCGTTGCCGGCCTGGTGGCCGTCACGCCTGCTGCCGGCTTCGTCGGCCCCATGGGCTCCATCGTGATGGGCCTGATCGCCGGTGTGGTCTGCCTGTGGGGCGTGGGTGGCCTCAAGCGCATGCTGGGCGCCGATGACGCGTTCGACGTGTTCGGCGTGCACGGTGTGGGCGGCATCCTGGGTGCCATCCTGACCGGTGTGTTCGCGTCGCAAGGCCTGGGCGGCACGGGCGGCCTGACCCCCGACACGTTCAACATGGGTGCCCAGGTGTGGGTCCAGATCAAGAGCGTGCTGTTCACCATCGTCTGGTCGGGCGTGGTGGCGTTCATCGCCTACAAGATCGCCGACCTGCTGGTGGGCCTGCGCGTCAGCGAAGAAGCCGAGCGCGAAGGCCTGGACATCAGCTCCCACGGCGAAACGGCTTACCACCGTTGATGCGGTGGCCCGGCCCCTGGTGTCTGGTGGCACCGGGGCCGGACGCTCCCGCCTCGTGTTTTTTGCAAGTTACTCCTCTGGACATTCGGCCCGCCGCAAGGTGGGCTTTTTTTTGTCCGGCGGAAGCTGCCCTGCGGCGGCGCCCCCGGCATGGGCAGGGACGCAAAGGGGTGGGCTTCAGCGTGGCAAACCGGTGGGCGCACGGGCGACCGGCATGCGGCGCCGCCAGCGGATCTTCAGCGCGTCGATAGGGCCACGCCCGCCGCGCGAGCGCTGTCAGGCCACCGGCGTGCGGGGAGCAGTGGCCGTTGCGGCCAGCTTCATCATGGCCTGCACGCGCTCGCCGAAGGCGTGCAGCTCGAACGGCTTGGTCAGCACCTGCATGCCGGCAGGGAGGTGGCCGTGGCTGAGCACGGCGTTCTCGGCGTAGCCGGTGACGAAAAGCACCTGCAGCGTGGGGTGCAGGGTGCGCGCGGCGTCCGCCACCTGGCGGCCATTCATGCCGCCGGGCAGTCCCACGTCGGTCACCAGCAGCTTGATGGACGCATCGCTTTGCAGGACCTGGGTGGCGCGAGCGCCGTCTTCCGCCTCCAACACGCGGTATCCCATTTCCCGCAGCATCTCGACCATCAGCAGGCGCACGGAGGCTTCGTCGTCCACCACCAGGATGGTTTCGCCCAGGCCCACGCCGTCGAGCGCGGGCTGCGTGCCTCCGGCTTCCTCCACCGGCTCGTCCTGGCCGACGTAGCGCGGCAGGTACATGGAGACGGTGGTGCCCGTGCCCACCGTGGAATGGATGCGCGCCTGCCCACCGGACTGGCGGGCGAAGCCATACACCATGGACAGGCCGAGCCCGGTGCCCACGCCGATGGGCTTGGTGGTGAAGAAAGGGTCGAAGGCGCGGGCGATCACGTCGGCCGGCATGCCGCTGCCGTTGTCGCTGACCGCGATGCACACGTATTGGCCCGGCTGCATCTCGTAGTCGCGGGCCATGGCATCGCCCATCGTGCGGTTGGCGGTCTCGATCATCAGCTGCCCACCCCCGGGCATGGCGTCGCGGGCGTTGATGCACAGGTTCAGCAGCGCGTTCTCGAGCTGGCTGGGGTCGGCATGCACCGGCCAGACACCCGTCCCCGCCACCACGTCGAGCGTGATCTGCGGGCCGATGGTGCGACGCACCAGGTCCTCGAAACCGGCGATCAGCTGGTTCACCTTGACGACCTTGGGCTCCAGGGTCTGCTGGCGCGAGAAGGCCAGCAGCCGGTGCGTGAGCGCCGCCGCCCGCTTGGTGGCCGTCTGGCCGATGTCCACGTACCGCAGGGCGGACGACTCCTCGCCCAGCTTGCGGCGCAGCAGTTCCAGGCTGCCGGAGATGGCGCCCAGCAGGTTGTTGAAGTCGTGCGCGATGCCGCCGGTGAGCTGGCCCACGGCTTCCATCTTCTGCGACTGCCGCAGCGCCGCCTCGGACTTCATCAGCTCGGCCGTGCGCTCCTGCACCTTGCGCTCCAGCGAGTTGGCCAGCGCATGCAGGCGCTGCTCGGCGCGCCGGCGTTCCACCGCGTGCCGCGTGCGGTGCGCCACCTCGCGGATCAGGCTCATCTCCTCGGCCGTCCACTGCCGGCTGGTCGCGTGGTTCAAATACAGCAGCGCGACCAGGCCGCCCTCTTCGCTCACGGGCATGTTGATGACGGACTGCGCGCTGATGGCGATCAGGGCGTCGGCATTGTCGCGGGTACGCGGGTCCAGCCGCGCGTCGGCGAACACCACGGTTTCGCCGCGCTTGAGGTCTTCGATGTAGCTGCCGTAGTCGCGAAAGCTCAGCGTGCCGGCCAGGGTGGAGATGCCGGGCGCATTCCAGTCGCGCTCGATGGTGATGGTCTCCGCGCCGCGGTCCACCATGCCGTAGCCGGCCCGGCTGACGTCGAGCACCCGGCCCAGGGCTTCCGCGGCGCGGTAAGCGATGTCGGATGGGTCGGGCACCACGCCGAACACCTCCAGGTCGAGCAAATCCAGCAGCTGCGCGCGCCGCCGCGACAGCATGGTGTCGGTGATCTCCTGGGAAATGCCGGCCATGTAAAGCGGGCGGCCGCTGCCGTCCGACTCCAGCCGGCCGACCACGCGCACCCAGGCGAGCTGCCCGTCCTGCCGCTGGATGCGGTACTCGATCCGGTAGTCCTCGCCCGTCGCGATGGTGTGGGCCACGGCCGCGCGCATGCGGGCCTGGTCGTCGGCATGCACGGCGTCGAGCATTTCCTGGTAGGTGAACGGCAGATCGGGATCGCGCCCGAAGTTCTGCTTGCAGTGCGGCGACGCGTACAGCGTGCTGTCCTGCAGGTCCAACTGCCACACGCCCAGACCGCCGGCGTCGGTCGCGGTGCGCAGCCGGGCCTCGCCGGCTTCCACCTCGCGCACGCGCTGGGCCAGCTCTTCGGTCAGGCGCTCGGCCTCGTCCTTGGCCTTGCGCAGCTCGGCCTGCGCGGCGATGCGCGCGGCGCGTTCGGCCACCTCGCGCATCGCCCGGTCCAGCACGGAGGGCAGGCGCGACAGCCGGCCTTTGCTCACGTAGTCGGTGGCGCCCTGCTTGAGCAGCTCGACCGCGTTGTCCTCGCCGATCACGCCGGACACGAAGATGAACGGGGCCTGCGGTGCGCGCTCGCGCGCCATCAGCAGCGCCTCGGTGCCGCTGAAGCCGCCCAGCTCATGGTCGGACAGGATCACGTCGAAGCCGCCCTGCTCCAGCGCGGCCGCGTAGTCCGCGCCGTTGCGCACGATCTGCAGCCGGGCACGCGGATAGGCGGCCGAAAGGGATTCCTGCAAGAGCTCCGCGTCGAAGGCGGAGTCTTCCAGCAGCAGCACCCGCAGCGGCTGCTGGGAACGCTCTTGCGCCGTCCGCTCAGTCATGGCGGCGGCTGGCGCGCAGGGACCCTGGAGGCGGCTCGTTGAGCACCGCCCAGAACATGCCGAGGTCGGCGATCGACGACACGAACTGCTTGAATTCGACCGGCTTGACGACGTAGGCGTTGACGCCCAGCTCGTAGCTGCGCAGCAGGTCGGCCTCTTCCTGCGACGAGGTGAGCATCACCACCGGCACGCTGCGCAGCGCGGGCGTGTTCCGCACCGCCTCCAGCACCTCCAGGCCGTTGACCTTGGGCAGCTTCAGGTCGAGCAGGATCACCGCCGGGTTGCCCTCCTGGCGGCTGGCGTATTCGCCCTCGCGGCGCAGGTAGTCGAGCGCGGCCGCGCCGTCGCGCATCACCACCACGTCGTTGGCCAGCTGGCTGCGCTCCAGCGCCAGCAGCGTCAGTTCCTGGTCGCGCAGGTCGTCTTCGACGAGAAGAATGGGTTTAAGCATGGCCGGACGGGATGGCGGGAGAGGGAATGGCCTGCGCATTTTGCCCGGAGCCGGGCAGCACGAAACCGAACGTAGCGCCCTGGCCGGGCTCTCCCCGGGCCCACACGCTGCCGCCGTGCCGCTCCACGATGCGCTTGACGTTGGCCAGGCCGATGCCGGTGCCCTCGAATTCCTCGCTCTGGTGCAGGCGCTGGAACACGTTGAAGAGCTTGCCGACGTACTGCATCTGGAAGCCGACGCCGTTGTCCTGCACCTCCAGCCCCTGTCCCTGGGCGTTGCGCACGGCGCGGACGTGGACCACCGCCGGCGACCGGTCGCGGCTGTACTTGACGGCGTTGCCGATCAGGTTGCGCACCGCCACCTGCAGCAGCAGCGGGTCGGCGGTAAGGGCGGGCAGGCCGGCTTCCACGTGCCACTCGATCTGGCGCTTGCGCTCGTGGCGCGTGATCTCGCGCACCAGCCCCTGCACCAGGCTGTCGGTGTCCACCCGCTTGAGGTTGAGCGCGGTGCGGCCCATGCGCGAGAAGTCCAGCAACGCGTCCACCAGTTGCCCGGCGAAGGCGGCGGCGTCCTTGACGTGGTGCATGTAGCGGTGCGCCCGTTCGCTGAGCACGGCGCCCTCGGCGTCCATCACCAGGTCGACATAGCCCGCGATGTGGCGCATGGGCGCGCGCAGGTCATGCGACACGGTGTACGAAAAAGCCTCCAGCTCCTTGTTGGCGCGGCCCAGCTCGCTGGCCATGGCGGCCAGCTCCTCGGCGCGGCGCAGCACGATGCCGATGAGCGCCTGGCGCAGCTCGGCCACCGCCGCCGTCTCCGCCGCCGACCACGGCAGGCAGCGCCCGCCGATCTGCTCGGCCCAGCGCTCGAAGCTGCGGCGCGGGTGGATGCGGCCCGCCGCGTCGGTTGGCGACGAGGGCTTGCGCGGGTCGCCGGCCCAGGTCACCGTCTGCACCACCTCGGGCCGGAACCACAGCAACACGTGGCGGTGCACCTGCGAGATCGAGATGGCCAGCACGCCCGCGGCCGTTGGCTGCCAGGCGGCGGCGGGCGGGTAGTGGGCGGCGATCTGCGCGCTTTCGTATACCTCCGTCCCCATCCCGGCGATCCAGCCGGCCAGCTCCAGCAGCGCCTCCTGGGGCGGCGTCTCGCCGGTCGTCCAGACCTGCTCGTCGAGCACCACCGCCGCCCCGGTGGCCCGGGCCATGCGCAGGAGCAAGGCGGGCTCGTGCAGGATGCGGCGCAGGCTGGCGTCGCTGTCGGCCAGCTGGGAGACGAGCTGCAGCGTCCAGTGGCGCAGCTCCAGCCGCGCGGCCACCTCGGCGTTGGCCTGCAGGGCCTCGACCTGCATGGACAGCAGCTGGCCCAGGTGGGTGCAGGCGGCGCGCATGTCCGCGTCCAGCAGGCGCGGCGCATGGTCGTGGCAGGACGCGAGGCCCCAGAGCCGACCATCCACCACGATGGACACGGACAGCGACGCCAGCGTGCCCATGTTGCGCATGTATTCCAGGTGCACCGGCGAGACGCTGCGCAGGAAGGCCTGCGACAGGTCGATCTCGTGCACGGCGGGGCCATCCGCCGCCGCCAGCAGCGGCACGGGCTGGTAGGTGGCGTCGGGAATCAGCCGGAAGCGGTTGGCCAGGTACAGGGCCCGGGCCTGCTTCGGAATGTCGGCGGCGGGAAAGTGCAGCCCCAGGTAGCTGTCGTAGCCGGGCTCGAGGGCCTCGCCCAGCACCTCGCCGTGGCCGTCTTCGTCGAACCGATAGACCAGGCTGCGGCCGAAGCCGGTCAGGCGCTGCAGTTCGCAGGCCGCCAGCTGGGCCAGGGCCTGCAAGGTCCTGGCGGCCTGCAGGCGGGGGAGGAAGTCCCGCGCCACGGTGTAGATGGGCGCTTCGTGGCGCCGCGGGCCGGCCTGCGGCTCGCACTCCACAATGAGCTGCGTGGCGTTGCGATGGGCCCAGCAGTCCTGCACCCGGTCGCCCGAGCGCAGGCTGCCCACCTGCACGGCGGACCCGTCGGCCGGGGTGGCGCGCAGCACCTGCGCGTCGAGCGCATCGAGGGCCGCCAGGGCCCGGGCGGCCGCTTCGGCCTGCAGGCCCTCGCCCGCCCAATTGGCGCTCCAGGCCCGCAGGGCCAGCGTGGCCCCATCGAGCACCAGCATGCGGCCATGCGACTGGATCGCGCCCGGCACCCGGATGGGTTCGATGTCGCACAGAGTGAGGTCGGGGGTCGGTGTCAAGGCAGGAGCAGGAGTCGAGGCGGCGGGGGCGCTGTCGGGCGCGCAATGGACGGATCATGCCAGCAAGAGCCCACCTCCATCGGGTAGAGTGGGCAAAGCGATGGGCGCCCCTGACGCCCGGCCGCTGGCCCGTCCGCAGGCACGGCCCGGCCCCACCCCCACACCCACTGAATCTGCCACCCGCTAGGAGTCCGCCCCCATGTCCTGGACCGCCGTCACCACCGAGCCATCGCAACTGGGAGAGTCGCCGTTCTGGCACCCCGAGGAGCGCCGCCTCTATTGGGTGGACATCGCCGGGCGCCAGGTGTCGCGGGTAGACCCGGCGTCGGGCCGCGTGGAACACTGGCCCATGCCCACCGAGCCTGGCTGCATCGCCCCCGTGCGCGGCGGCGGCCTGGTGGTGGCGCTGCGGGCCGGCATCTTTTGGGCGCGCGAATGGGGCGGCACGTTGGAGCCGGTGGCTCAGCTGCCTTTCGACCCCGCCACCGAGCGCGCCAACGACGGCAAGTGCGACGCGCTGGGCCGATTCTGGGTGGGCTCCCTGCACGAGCCGAAGGAAGGCCCGCGCCAGCCCGTGGCGGCGCTCTATTGCGTCGATGCCCGGGGCGACGGGCCGGCCACCGTGCGCCGCATGCTGGGCGGGGTGGCTACGGCCAACGGACTGGCCTGGTCGCCCGGCGGCGAGACGCTCTACTGGTGCGACACGCCCACGCACGAGATCCGCACCTGGCGCTGCGATGCGGCGCTGGAGCCGCATGGCGACCCGCAGGTCTTGAAGCGGTACGCACCCAAGCCGGCGGGGTGGCAGCCCGGCGCCCCCGCCCAGCCAGGCCAGGCGGCCTACGGCGGGCGGCCCGATGGCGGCACGGTGGACGCGCAAGGCGCCTACTGGAGCGCGGCCTACGAAGGCGGCCGGGTGCTGCGCCTGTCGCCCGCCGGCGACGTGCTGGCCGACCTGCCCCTGCCCGTGCGCTGCCCCACCATGCCCTGCCTGGGCGGCGACGACGGCCGCACGCTGTTCGTCACCTCCGCGCGCCAGGGCCGGCCGGCGCAGGAACTGGCCGAGCTGCCCCAGTCGGGCTGCATCTTTTCCACCCGGGTCGAGGTGCCGGGCCTGCCCGTCGCCTGCTTCGACCCCGGCAGCCGCTGAGGGCGGCACGGCACGCCGCCCCCGGGGTGGGCGGGCAGCCCTTGCGCTCACACGCGCCGTTCAAAAAATTCAAGGGCCGCGCACGCCCTCGGCGCGGGGTGCTGCCGTACCATGGCCGGATGGATTCAGCCCTCAGTCAGATCGTCGAGCGCGTGCGCGCCAGTGCCTCCGACCAACGCCCGCTGCGCCTGCGGGGCGGCGGCACCAAGGACTTTCACGGCGGTGCCGCGCTGCAGGGCGACGTGCTCGACCTGCGCCCGCTGACGGGCATCGTGAGCTACGAGCCCAGCGAACTGGTGGTGACCGCCCGCACCGGCACGCCGCTGGCCGAGCTGGAGGCGCTGCTGGCGCAGCACGGCCAGTGCCTGCCCTTCGAGCCCCCGCATTTTGGCGACGGCGGCACCGTCGGCGGCATGGTGGCGGCCGGCCTGTCGGGGCCGGCGCGGGCCAGCGTGGGCGCGGTGCGCGACTACGTGCTGGGCCTGGAGCTGGTCAACGGCCGCGCCGAGGTGCTGCGCTTCGGCGGGCAGGTGATGAAGAACGTGGCCGGCTACGACGTATCGCGCCTGATGGTGGGCGCCTGGGGCACGCTGGGCGTGATCACCGAGGTCAGCCTGAAGGTGCTGCCCGTGCCGCCGGCCGAAGCCACGCTGCGCTTTGCCTGCACCCAGGCCGACGCGCTCGCCCGGCTGCAGGCCTGGGGCGGCCAGCCCCTGCCGCTCAATGCCAGCTGCTGGGTGGACCCCTCGGACGAAGGCACGGGCGGCCCCGGCCGCGAAGGCACGCTGTACCTGCGCCTGCGCGGCGCCACGGCGGCGGTGGAGGCCGCCTGCCGCAGCCTGGGCGGCGAGCGCATGCCGCAGGCCGCCACGGCGGCCGACTGGGCCGCCTGCCGCGACCAGACCCTGCCCTGGTTCGCCGACCGCGCCGCACGGCCCGGCCATGCGCTCTGGCGGCTGTCGGTGCCCGCCATCGCCCCGGTGCTGGCCCTGCCGGCGGGCGTGACGGCGCCGCTGATCGAATGGCATGGCGCGCTGCGCTGGGTGCAGGCGCCGCTGGAACATGGCGCGGCGCTGCGGCAGGCCGCCCGGCAGGCGGGCGGCAGCGCTACGCTTTTCATAGCGGATGGCGCTCATTCCACGGGCGCCAGCGGCCATTTCGACCCTCCATCGCCAGCGCTGGCGCAGATCCACGCCCGGCTGCGCCAGGCGTTCGACCCCGCCGGCCTCTTCAACCCCGGCCGCCTGGGACTGGGGGGCGCATAGCCCATGCGGCTGCTGCGCCACCTCACCGGCCTGCACCGCACGCGCGCCACCAACCGCGTGCTGGGCCTGCTGCTGGCCTTCATCGCGGGCGCGGTGAATGCCGGCGGCTTCCTGGTGCTGGCGCGCTACACCTCGCACATGACGGGCTTCACCTCGCAGGTGGCCGATTCGCTGGTCACGGGCGACATGCAAGTGCTGCTGGGGGCGGTGGGCGCCATCCTGGCCTTCCTGGCCGGCGCCGCCACCGCCGCCATCCAGATCAACTGGGGCCGGCAGTACCGGCTGCGCCACCTCTACGCCCTGCCGCTGCTGCTGGAGGCCGCGCTGATGCTGCCCTTCGGCCTGATGGGCGCGCTGACGCTGACCTGGTCCACGCCCTTCGCGGTGCCGCTCACCGTGCTGCTGCTGTCCTTCATCATGGGCGTGCAGAACGCCGTGGCCTCCAAGGTGTCGGGCGGCAAGATCCGCACCACGCACATGACCGGCAACTTCACCGATCTGGGCATCGAGCTGGGCAAGGCGCTCTACTGGAACCGCTTTCGCACCGAGGCCACCCGCGTGCGGCCCAACCTGGACCGGGTGCGGCTCTTCGGCGGGCTCATCGCGGCCTTCGTGCTGGGCGGCGTGGCCGGCGCCGCCGGCTTCAAGTACGTGGGCTTCGTCTGCGTGCTGCCGCTGGCCGCGCTGCTGCTGTGGCTGTCGCTGCCGGCCTACCTGGACGACCTGCGCCACAACCGCGCCTTGCGCGACTGGACCTTCGGCTGGTGGGGCCATCTGCGCCTGCGCCGTGGCGCGCCCCCGGCGGCCAGCGGCGACGGCCCGCCGCGCTGACCCGGCCGCCCTCGATTCCCACGGATTTCCCCCACAGAACCACGATGCAAACCAACCTCGCCCCCCACTACCAGGGCACGCCCGACGGGCAGGAGGCCGAGGCCATCCTGCGCAAGTGCGTGCACTGCGGCTTCTGCACCGCCACCTGCCCCACCTACCAGCTGCTGGGCGACGAGCTGGACGGCCCGCGCGGCCGCATCTACCTCATCAAGCAGGTGCTGGAGGGCGAAACCCCCACCCGCAAGACCCAGCTGCACCTGGACCGGTGCCTGACCTGCCGCAACTGCGAGAGCACCTGCCCGAGCGGCGTGCAGTACGGCCACCTGGTGGACATCGGCCGCAAGCTGGTCGACGAACAGGTGCCCCGCCCGCTGGGCGAGCGCGCCACGCGCTGGGCGCTGAAGGAGGGGCTGCCCTCGCCCCTCTTCGCCCCTGCCATGAAGGCCGGCCAGGCCGTGCGCGGCCTGCTGCCCGAGGGTTTGCGCGCCAAGGTGCCCGCGCCCCAGCAGGCCGGTGCCTGGCCGGTGCGCGAACATGCCCGCAAGGTGCTGATGCTGGCCGGCTGCGTGCAGCCCGCCATGCTGCCCAACATCAACCGCGCCACGGCCCGCGTGCTCGACGCCGCCGGCATCCAGACCGTCGTCGCGCCGCAGGCCGGCTGCTGCGGCGCCGTCAAGTTCCACCTGAACGACCAGGACGGCGGCCTCGCCCAGGCCCGCGCCAACATCGATGCCTGGTGGCCCTACGTGGACCGGCCGGAAGGCGTCGAGTACATCGTCATGAACGCCTCCGGCTGCGGCGTGATGGTCAAGGACTACGGCCACCTGCTGCGCGGCGACGCGCAGTACGCCGAGCGCGCGGCGCGCATCAGCGCCCTCACGCGCGACCTGTCGGAGCTGCTGCCCGACCTGCTGCCCGAGCTGGCCGAGAAGCTGCAGGGCCGCATCGACCCCGGCCGCGCCCTGCTGGCCTACCACCCGCCCTGCACGCTGCAGCACGGCCAGAAGCTGCGCGGCGGAGTGGAGGCGCACCTGACGGCGCTGGGCTTCAAGGTCCGCACGGCGCGCACCGAATCGCATCTGTGCTGCGGCTCGGCCGGCACCTATTCGGTGTTGCAGCCCGAACTGGCCTACCCCCTGCGCGACCGCAAGCTGGCCGCGCTGGAGGACGCTTTCGGCGACGGGGAGGAACCCACCGCCATCCTCTCGGCCAACATCGGCTGCATCACCCACCTGCAAAGCGGCACCGCCGTGCCCGTGCGGCACTGGGTGGAGGTGCTGGACGAGGCACTGCGCCCCGGCGCGGTGTAGGCCTGGCAGCTTCGGCCAGCGGCGAACTGGCATGATGGCGGGTTTTCCGCCGCGCAGCCGGACGCATCGGAGGCGCCCATGCCCCCGTCGCCGCTGCCCGGCCGCACCGCCGTGACCCGACCGCACCCTTGACCGCCATGACCGACAACGCGACCGCACCCGAATCCCAGAACCCCGCACCCGCCGCTGGGGCCGAAGCACCGGCCATGGACGGCCAGAGCGCCACGCCGGCCGAAGCCGGCGCGGCCGGCGCCGGCGGCGAGGCCCGCGCGCCCCGCTCCCGCCGTGGCGGCCGGGGCCGATCGGGCGGTGGCCGCGGCCAGAACCGCCAGCCGGCCGACAACCCGGCAGCCGGCACGCCGCCCAAGGGCCCGAGCGGCCCGCGCCGCACGCACCCCGCCCTGGAGCAACTGGCCGGCTTCTATCCGCACCTCTTCGGCGCGCAGTTCCTGCCGCTCAAGCGCGGCATCTTCCAGGACCTGCAGGACGCCCACCCCGGCGTCTTCGAAAAGGAAGACCTGAAGGCCGCGCTGGGCATTCACACCCGTTCCACCCGCTACCTGCAGGTGGTGGCCGAGGGCCGCCAGCGCCATGACCTGGGCGGCCAGCCGGTGGAAGCCATGGCGCCCGAACACGTCCACCACGCCCTGCTGGAGGTGTTCCGCCGCAAGAAGCCGCGCGACGGGGAAGACCTCAACGCCAAGCTGCGCCGCCGCATCGCCCAGGCCTACGAAGCCTCGGGCCTGACGCGCGAGGCCTACGACGCGCTGGTGCGCGGCCGCGACGAGCGCGCCAACGCCCTGCTGGACGAGGCGTTTGCCGAAGTCGCCGAGCGCGACGCCCGCGCCGAGGCGCTGCTGCGCGCTTTCGAGGCCAGCGGCAGCGCGTCGGTGGAACAGTTCGCCGACATGTACGGCATGGATGTGCGTGCCGTGGAGCGGCAGTTGCAGCGCGGGCGGCAGTTGCATCAGGCCCGAGCCTCGGCAGCGGCGGTCGCTGCCGTCGAGCCGGCCGCGCCATCGGCCGAAGCCTGACCCGCCTCGGCGTCGCGTCGGGCTAGCCCAACGCGGCTTCGATGTCCCGCGCCAGCGACTCGGGCTTGTCGGTGGGCGCGTAGCGGCGGATGACCTGCCCGTCCCGGCCGATCAGGAACTTGGTGAAGTTCCACTTGATGGCCTGGGTGCCGAGGATGCCGGGTGCCTCGGCCGTGAGCCAGCGGTAGAGCGGCGTCGCCTCGGCGCCGTTCACTGCGATCTTGGCCATCATCGGGAAACTCACGCCATAGTTCCGCTGGCAGAAGCCGGCGATCTCGTCGTTGCTGCCCGGGTCCTGCCGGCCGAACTGGTTGCAGGGAAAGCCCAGCACCACCAGCCCCCTGTCCGCGTACTGCTGGTGCAGCGCCTCCAGCCCCGCGAACTGGGGCGTGAACCCGCAGGCGCTGGCGGTGTTGACGATAAGCAGCACCCGCCCCTCGTACTGGCTGAGCGGCACGGGCGCGCCGCTCATGGGCTGGGCTTCAAAGTCGTAGACACGGGTCATGGGGGGCTCTCCTGCGGCGGGGTCGGAGCGGGCATTGTGGCGTGCCGGCTCCGGACGGGCGTCAGCAGGCGCGCAGGGGCTTGCCGCCCAGCGCCGGGCGCACCCGGTCGATGCGGCCGGCCATGCCGTCGGTCACGGCGGGCAGGCGCAGCACGTAGTCGGTGGTGGCGGCGGAGCGCTCCTGCACCACCCGCGCGGTGCGCACACCCTGCGTGCCCAGCGCTGCCAGCGCGCGTTCCGCGGCTTCTTCGGTGGAGAAGCGGCCGAGCGACAAGCCCGGCTCCAGCGCGGCGCCGGGGTGGTCGTAAGACACGTTGCGGGCACGCAGCTCGGAACGCTTCTTGGCCAGCGCCTCCTCGTCGGGGAAGCGGCCCATGTAGACCATCCAGCGGCTGGGCACGGGCGTGCCCTCCAGGCTCCACGCATCGGCCGGCAGGCCGGCGGCCGCCAGGGCGACGCGCAGCGTGTCCGCCTGGCGCTGGTCGAACGGGCCTGCCTGCAGGCAGGCGGCGGAGGGCGCGGAGGCGGTGGCCGTGGCGGCACTGGCAGCCGCCGCGCTCGGGGCGGGCGCAGGCACCGACTGGTCAGGCGGCTGCGAAGCGCCAGCAGCGGCGCCAGCGCCGGCGGGCGGCTGAATCCGCAGGATCTCCGGGCGGATCTGCTGCTCGATGCGGTGCGGCTCGGCCGGGTCGGCGGGTGCCAGCCCCCAGCCGCGCAGCCAACCGCCCGACCAGGCGTAGTAGCCGGCGTTGGCCAGCAGCAGGGCGATGAAGGCGAGGCGCAGCATGGGTGGAGCGGCGAAGATGGAAAAGGGCCGCGTCAGGTCGGCGGCAGGGCCCGGCCGGCCGGGCGCACGCTGATCTCGGCGCTGGTCACCGCCGCCATGCCGGCGGGGGTGAGCACTTGCAGCGCGCCATCCATCCCCACGCCGTGGGCGGTGCCGGCCTGCCCGTCGCTGAGCGTGACGGCGCGGCCGCGCAGCACGTCGCGCGCGGCAAAGCGCGGCTGCACCGGCGCGAAGCCGTAGCCCTCGAACGACTGCAGCATGGCGACCAGGGGCGCGGCGATGCGGCCCAGCGCGGCGGGGGCGTCCAGGGAGGCATCCACCTCGCCCAGGAAGGCCGGCGGGGTGTTCATGCCGTCGCCGGAGCGCGCCAGCAGGTTGATGCCGATGCCGATGACCACGTAGCGGGCCGCGGCCGGGCCGCCAGCGCCCTGCGGGGCGACGAAGCTGGCGGTCTCCACCAAAATGCCGCCCAGCTTGCGGTCGCCGTCCAGCCACAGGTCGTTGGGCCATTTCAGGCCGATGCGCGGCGTGCCGCTGCCGGGGGCGGGCAGGCGGGGCTGCAGGCTCTCGGCCACGCTCACGCCCACGGCCAGCGACAGGCCCGACCAGTCGGCGGGCGCGAGCGGCAGGCCGAGCGAGAAGGTCAGGGAGGGCAGCGCGCCGGAGCCTTCGGAGGCCCCGCCCGTCGCCTGGCTCTGCCACGGCCGCCCCAGCCGGCCCCGGCCGGCGGTCTGCGCTTCGGCGACCAGCAGCGTGGGCTCGGTGCGGCCGGCACGGGCGCGGCGCATCAGCTCGGTGTTGGTGGAATCGATCTCCGGCAGGATCTCGACGGTGAAGCCGGGCAGCCGGGGCGCGACGGCCTCCCAGATGGCTTCGGCCTGCCAGCGCACGGGGGCGCGGGTCACCGGCGCGGGCCTCGGGGTTGGGCGGGGGCTTTCGCCTTCCTGGTGCTGGCCTTGGCCGGTACCAGCCCGGGCGGCGCCCAGCCGCGCTTGGGCGCCAGCAGCGTGCCGCGGCAGGTGGCGGCGCCGCACCAGCAGGGGTATTCGGCCTTGAGCTTCGGGGTGTAGCGCTCTTCGACGATCAGGCCGTAGTCGTAGTTCAGCTCTTCGCCCGCCGCGATGTTGCGCAGCGCGGTGATGAAGATGCGGCCGTCCCGCTCGTCGGCGAAGCAGTTGGGCGCACAGCTGTGGTTGATCCAGCGCGAGGAGTTGCCGCCGTAGTTGGCGTCGATCACGCGGTCTTCATCGACGTGGAAGTAGAAGGTATGGTTGGGCTGCGCGGGGTCGTGCGGGTGCCGGTCCTGCGCCTCCTGCCAGCTGATGATCTCGCCCACGTACTCGACCAGCACCTCGCCCTCGGCAATATCCTGCACGGCGAAGACGCCCTTGCCGTGCACGCCCGAGCGCCGGGTCTGGATGCGCCGGCCCGAGGCGACGGGTGCGGCGACGGGCGGGGCAATGCGGGGCATGGCAAAACTCTGTTAGTTTGAATAGGCACACATGCGTGCGCGTGCGCGCATGAAGAAGCGGAATTGTAGAAGCGCCTGAAATGGCGAGACCCACAAAATGACCAAGACCCTGGTAATTGCAGAAAAACCCTCGGTGGCGCAGGACATCGTGCGCGCGCTCACGCCCATCGCCGGCAAGTTCGACAAGCACGAAGACCATTTCGAGAACGACCGCTACCTGGTCAGCAGCGCCGTGGGCCACCTGGTGGAGATCCAGGCGCCCGAGGAGTTCGACGTCAAGCGCGGCAAGTGGAGCTTCGCGCACCTGCCGGTGATCCCCCCGCACTTCGACCTCAAGCCCGTGGACAAGACCAAGAGCCGCCTGAACGCGGTGGTCAAGCTCGCCAAGCGCAAGGACGTGACCGAACTCGTGAACGCCTGCGACGCGGGCCGCGAGGGCGAGCTGATCTTCCGGCTGATCGAGCAATACGCCGGCGGCGCCAAGGGCGGCTTGGGCAAGCCGGTCAAGCGCCTGTGGCTGCAGTCGATGACGCCGCAGGCCATTCGCGACGGTTTCGAGCACCTGCGCAGCGACCAGCAGATGCAGGGCCTGGCCAACGCCGCGCGCAGCCGCTCCGAGGCCGACTGGCTGGTGGGCATCAACGGCACGCGGGCGATGACGGCGTTCAACTCGCAGGGCGGCGGCTTCTTCCTGACGACCGTGGGCCGGGTGCAGACGCCCACGCTGTCGCTGGTGGTGGAGCGCGAGGAAAAGATCCGCAAGTTCATCAGCCGCGACTACTGGGAGATCCACGCCGGCTTTCATGCCGAGGCGGGCGAATACCTCGGCAAGTGGTTCGACCCGAAGTGGAAGAAGAACAGCGACGACCCCGAGGCCCGCGCCGACCGGCTCTGGAACATCCACGACGCCCAGGCCATCGCCGAGGCCGTGCGCGGCAAGGCGGCCACCGTCACCGAGGAAAGCAAGCCCACCAGCCAGGCATCGCCCGCCCTCTTCGACCTGACCAGCCTGCAGCGCGAGGCCAACGGCAAGTTCGGCTTCTCGGCCAAGACCACGCTGGCGCTGGCGCAGAGCCTCTATGAACGCCACAAGGCGCTGACCTACCCGCGTACCGACTCGCGCGCGCTGCCGGAAGACTATCTGCCGGTCGCGAGAGACACCTTCGGCATGCTGGCCACCAGCGGCATGCGCCACCTGGCGCCCTTCGCGCAGCAGGCGCTGGACGGCGGCTACGTGCGCCCGTCCAAGCGCATCTTCGACAACGCCAAGGTCAGCGATCACTTCGCGATCATCCCGACCACGCAAGCACCCAGCGGCCTGTCGGAGGCCGAGCAGAAGCTCTACGACTTGGTGGTGCGCCGCTTCATGGCGGTGTTCTTCCCCAGCGCCGAGCATCTGGTCACCACCCGCGTCAGCCAGGTGGTGGGCCACAGCTTCAAGACCGAGGGCAAGGTGCTGGTCAAGCCCGGCTGGCTGGCCATCTACGGCAAGGAAGCGGCCGGCGAGGTGGAGGACGGCAAGGCCGGCGACAAGGGCCAGCCGCTGGTGGCCGTGCAGCCCGGCGAGATGGTGCGCACCGAATTCGCCGAAGCCAAGGGCCTGAAGACCAAGCCGCCCGCGCGCTATTCCGAAGCCACGCTGCTGGGCGCCATGGAAAGCGCCGGCAAGCAGATCGACGATGAAGAGCTGCGCTCCGCCATGCAGGAAAAGGGCCTGGGCACGCCGGCCACGCGCGCGGCCATCATCGAAGGCCTGCTGACCGAAAAGTACATGCTGCGCGAGGGCCGCGAGCTGATCCCCACGGCCAAGGCCTTCCAGCTGATGACCCTGCTGCGCGGCCTGGAGGTCGATGAGCTCTGCCGCGCCGACCTGACCGGCGAGTGGGAGTACAAGCTCTCGCAGATGGAGAAGGGCCAGCTCAGCCGCGAGGCCTTCATGCAGCAGATCGCCGCCATGACCGAGCGCATGGTCAAGAAGGCCAAGGAATACGACCGCGACACCATTCCCGGCGACTACGCGACCCTCTCGGCCCCCTGCCCCAACTGCGGCGGCGTGGTGAAGGAGAACTACCGCCGCTATGCCTGCGTCGGCCGATCGGGCGACGGCAGCGATGCGTGCGGCTTCTCGTTCGGCAAGTCGCCCGCCGGCCGTACCTTCGAGACCGCCGAGGCCGACCAACTGCTGCGCGACCGCCGCATCGGCCCGCTGGAAGGTTTCCGCTCCAAGGCCGGCTGGCCGTTCACGGCCGAAGTGGCCATCGTGCGCGACGAAGAGGCCGGCAACTACAAGCTCGAATTCGACTTCGGCGACGACCGCGCGGCCGAGGAATCGGGCGAGCTGGTGGACTTCGGCGAGCAGGTGAGCCTGGGCGACTGCCCCATCTGCGGCGCGCCCGTCTACGAGCACGGCGCCAACTACGTCTGCAGCAAGTCGGTGCCCACGGCCGCCCAGCCCACGCCCAGCTGCACCTTCAAGAGCGGCAAGGTCATCCTGCAGCAGCCGGTGGAACGCTCGCAGATGAGCAAGCTGCTGGCCACCGGCAAGACCGACCTGCTGGACAAGTTCGTCAGCATGCGCACCCGGCGCGCCTTCAAGGCCCACCTGGCCTGGGACGCGGCTGCGGGCAAGGTGAACTTCGAATTCGCGCCCAGCAAGTTCCCTCCGCGCCCGGGGGCTGCCGCAAAAACCGTAGCAGCCAAGTCGGCAAAGACGGGCGCAGTGGCCAAGAAGACCACCAAACCCGCTGCCGCCAAGAAGGCCCCGGCCACCAAGACCGCCGCCGCCAAGGCGCCCCGCAAGGCAGCCGCCGGCAAGGCCCCCAGCGCGGCGCTGGCTGCCGTGATCGGCGCGGAGCCGGTCGCCCGGCCCGAGGCCGTCAAGAAGATGTGGGACTACATCAAGGCCCACGATCTGCAGGACCCCAAGGACAAGCGCACCATCGTTGCCGACGACAAGCTGCGCGCCGTCTTCGGCAAGGACACGGCCGGCATGTTCGAGCTGGCGGGCATCCTGGGCAAGCACCTGCAAGGAGATGGCGAATGACTGTCGTGACTTCTTCGGCGCAGGCGCCACGGCGCCCACGCTCCGCCTTGTCCGTGACCGTTGGCAGGGCGGCCCTTGTGGCCTGTGCCGTCGTCATCCTCGGTGGCTGCGGGACCGTGGCCCCGCGCCCCGCCAATGACCCGGCCACGGGCACGGGTGCCCAGTCGGGTGAGAGCGGGGTCACGGTCTTCGGGACGATCGACATGGGCGCGGGAGCGGTGCGCTCGTCGCGTTGAGCGCCCATCGCGCCACCCGCACGCGCGCCCAGGCTCCGACCGGGCTCGCGGCCCTGGTGGGGCGGCCTGGAGCAGTACCCGGCGGGGCAGGCGCTCCCATCGCCGACCGCGCTGCGGAAAGTCACCATCCCGCGCCGCTGTGTCGCTCCAGCGTCATGCACCTGCCACGGCCCACTTCTAGAGTCGTGCGTTTTTCCAGAGGAACGACGATGCTCATGAAAACCACCCTGATGGCCGCCGCGCTGTGCCTGTCCACCCTGGGCCTGGCCGCATGCGGCGGCAGCGGCAACGACGACGACGCGCGGCCCCAGGTGATCGCCCACCGCGGCGCCAGCGGCTACCTGCCCGAGCACACGCTGGGCGGCTACGAGCTGGCCATTCGCATGGGCGCGGACTTCATCGAGCCGGACCTGCAGATCACCCGCGACGGCGCGCTCATCGCCATGCACGACGACACGCTGAACCGCACCACCAATGTCGCTTCGCTGTTCGCTCAGCGCAACGGCGGCTACAAGGTGGCTGACTTCACACTGGCCGAAGTGAAGACGCTCACCGTGGTGCCCACCGGCACCGGCAAGACCAGCTATCCCGGCTTCACCCCCAGCGCGCCCAACCCTTACGGCATACCCACCTTCCAAGAAGTGGTCAGCTTCGCCCGCCAGCAGACCGGCACCACCGGCCGCACGGTCGGCCTCTATCCCGAAGCCAAGCAGGCCGATCCGGCCATGGAAGACGGCATTCTGAAGACGCTGGCGGACAACGGCTTCGACGCACGCAGCAAGGTCTTCATCCAATCGTTCAGCGACGCCACGCTGCGCAGCCTGCGCGCCAAGCAGACCGCGCAGAACAACAAGATGCCGCTGATCCTGCTGGGCGTGGCAGTGACGGCACCGGACGGCTCGCCGCGCGTGGGTGTGGTGTCGGGCAGCAGCGTGCGCACCCTGACGCTGGCCGAGGTGGCCGGCTTCACCGAAGGGATCGGCCTGCTGATCAACAACACCACCTACCCGATCAGCAAGGCCTACATCGACCAAGCGCATGCCGCCGGCCTGAAGGTGCACGGCTGGACCTTCGCGCAGGCCGATGCGGCGAAGGCCGCGGCCGAGTTCCGGAGCTATCTGGAGATGGGCATGGACGGCATGTTTGCCAACTATCCCGATCTGGGGGTGGCGGCGAGGGATGCGTTTGTGACGAGGTGAGCGGGCAGCGGGGAGCCCAGGCGGGCCGCGATGCGCCGCCCTGCTTCCGGCACACCTGCCGGCCTCTTGGTCACGCACCGCATTCCGCCCTGCGGCACCATGCCACTAGCTATAACTTTTATAGCTTTCAACGCTTGATTCATAAGCGCTGCGGACCATTTCAGCTCGGAAATTACTCGACCCCGCGCCGCCGGGTTCCCAACATTCCTCGGGGTCATCGTCAGGCGTCCATCAGCCGGCCCCGCTATAAGGTGGAACATCAAAGTTCACCTGAGAGAGGCTGGGGGATGCAATGGCGACGCTGATACCTGCGATGGGCTCCTGCGTGTCGCGCATGACGGCAGGCGAGCGCCGGCTGGGAGAGCGGCTGGAGGGCAAGCTCGAAGACGACTATCTGCTCTGGTGGGACGTGCCCATCGGCCCCCGGCAGACGCGGCCGGATTTCGTGGTCCTGCACCCGCGCCGGGGCGCGCTGATCCTTGAGGTGAAGGACTGGCGCCTGGACACCATCCGCTCCGCCACACGGGAGCGCTTCGAGATCATCCCCGACGGCCAGATCAAGGTGGTGATGAGCCCGCTGCAGCAGGCGCGGCACTGCGCCATCCAGGTGGTGAACGCGCTGGAGCGCGATCCACAACTCGTGCAGGGCGACGGCCCGTACAAGGGCAAGCTGGCCTTTCCGTGGGGACATGGCGTCGTCTTCACCCACATCACGCGCCGGCAGTTCGAAGCCGCAGGCCTGGGTGAAGCAATTCCCTCACACCTGGCACTCTGCAAGGACGAGATGTTCGAGGATGTGGACGCCGAGGCTTTCCAGGAACGGCTGTGGGCCATGTACCCGCACACATTCGGCAACGGCAAGGGTGCCATCACGCTGCCGCAGCTGGACCGGGTCCGCTGGATCCTGTTTCCCGAAGTGCGCGTGCCCGTCCAACCCGGTCTGTTCGACGACAACGATGCCGACGCCCAGCTGCCCGACATCATGCGCGTGATGGACATGCAACAGGAACAGCTGGCCCGCAGCCTGGGCGACGGCCACCGCGTCATCCACGGCGTGGCGGGCTCGGGCAAAACCATGATCCTGGGCTACCGCGCCGAGTACCTGGCCAAAGCCAGCACATCCACCAGCAAACCCATCCTGATCCTGTGCTTCAACGAGCCGCTGGCAGTGAAGCTGGCCAGCGTGATGGAGGCCAAGGGCTTGAGCGACCGCGTACATGTACGGCACTTTCACAAGTGGTGCCGCGACCAGCTCAAGGCCTACAACCTGCTGCCTACCGAGAAGATGGGCACGTCGCAACTGATGGAAGAATTCGTGCAGCGCGTGATTCGCGGCGTGGACCAGCAACACATCCCCAGCGGCCAATACCAGGCTGTGATGATCGACGAGGGCCACGACTTCGCGCCCGAGTGGCTGAGGCTGGTCACGCAGATGGTCGACCCCACCACCAACAGCCTGCTGGTGCTGTACGACGATGCGCAGAGCATCTATGAACGCACGCGCAGCAAGCAGTTCAGCTTCAAGAGCGTGGGCATCCAGGCGCAGGGGCGCACCACCATCCTCAAGATCAACTACCGCAACACGCGGCAGATTCTCCACACCGCCAGTCTGGTCGCCGCCGACCTGTTAACGGCGGACGACCGGGACGACGACGGCATTCCGCTGCTCAAGCCCGTGAGCTGCGGGCGCGATGGGCACACACCCATCCTCATCAAACTGCCCAGCCTGCGCGATGAAGCCTTTGCCATTGCCGACCATCTGGCAAGCGCGCACCAGGAAGGCTTTGCGTGGGGCGACATGGCCGTGCTCTGCGCCGACTGGAAAACGATGGACCTGTGCGCCAGCGCCCTGGCGCAACGCAAGCTGCCACACCGCGTGCGCAAGAAGAGCGGTGAATACCAGCCCGCCGCGGATGCGATTCAGGTGATGACCATGAAGGTCAGCAAAGGGCTGGAGTTTCCCGTGGTGGCTTTGCCCGGCGTGGGGCACATGCCTGCGCCCGGGGAAGATGAGAAAGAAGCGGCGCGGGTCTTCTACGTGGCCGCCACGCGGGCCACACAGCGGCTGGTGATGGGCATGGGTGGAGATGGTGGGTTCGGAAAGAAGTTTGGATGAACAGATCCACGCTCCAGCCCGCTTATTACGAAGCAGAAGTTTCGGCATTTTGCGTCGGAGATGAGAACGCGATACTTGGTGAACTGACAGCGCAGCACCGCTTTGCACTGGAGAATTCGCAACGGAGCGCGTGGCAACAGCAAATCAGGCTGTTGAAGAAAGCCCTGGTCGGCGTACCTGCTGGTCGCATTTACTTTGAATTCGCCATTCCTCGTATGGGCAAACGGGCGGACGCAGTGGTGCTTGCGAGAGGCATTGTCTTTGTCATCGAGTTTAAGGTGGGCTCTAGCACGTTCGACCACGCCGCACTTCTTCAAGTGCATGACTACGCTTTGGATTTAAAGAACTTCCACAAAGGGAGCCACCACGCATCGATCTTGCCAATTTTGATTGCGACGAAAGCGGAACCTCAACCGCTACCAGCGTACGCTTGGGCAGACGACGGCGTGGCTACCCCAGTGTGCACCGCCCCAACAGGCTTGGCCGCCATTATCGATTCAGTACTTGCTGAAATACGATGCCCTCCGATAGATCACACCCAGTGGTCTCGTTCTGGCTACCAACCAACCCCAACCATCGTTGAAGCAGCGCAAGCGCTCTACCGCAACCATGATGTGACAGAAATTGCTCGCTCCGGTGCGGATGCGGAAAACTTGGGTCGGACCACAGATCGCGTCAGTGCTTTGATTGAAAACGCAAAGGCAAACAATCGAAAGATCATATGCTTCGTGACAGGCGTTCCTGGTGCGGGCAAAACGCTAGCCGGTCTCAATATTGCCACCTCGCGCTCACTTGCCCATGGTGATGAGCACGCAGTCTTTTTGTCAGGGAACGGTCCATTGGTCGACGTGCTTCGCGAAGCCTTGGCTCGTGATCAATCCGACCGAGAAGGTATTGCCAAGAAGGATGCAGCCCGCAAGGTAGCAGGGTTTGTTCAAAACATCCATCACTTTAGGGACGAAGCGCTTCGCAATTTCAGTGCGCCAATTGAACGCGTGGTGGTTTTTGATGAGGCACAGCGTGCGTGGAATCGGGATCAGGCAATCAAATTCATGCAACAAAAGCGGGGCTACGCAGACTTTGATATGTCGGAGCCCCGCTTCTTGGTCGGGGTAATGGACCGCCATGATTCATGGTGCGTCGTCGTTTGCCTCATCGGTGGCGGTCAGGAAATCAATACCGGTGAAGGCGGTTTGGCCGAGTGGCTCGATGTGATGGGACAGCACTTCCCACATTGGGAGATACATGTGTCCAGTAGACTGAATGACCCGGACTACATATGGGATAGCGAAACAAGCGAACATCTGAAAAAGGTCGTAGTGACCAAAGAAGACGCATTGCACTTGGGTGTTTCAATGCGTTCGTTCCGCGCTGAGACTTTGTCTGAGTTTGTCGGACATGTTATTTACAACCGGCCTGCCGAAGCTCGCGTGGCATTCGAAAGAATCGCGGATCGCTATCCGATTCAACTGACCCGAGACCTCAGCGCTGCCCGTCAGTGGTTGCGCGATAAAGCTCGGGGCAGCGAGCGCTTCGGACTTGTTGCCTCTTCTGGCGCCAGTCGACTCCGTCCTGAGGGGATCTATTTGAAAGCACAGATTGATGCACCCGTCTGGTTTTTAAATGGCCCATCCGATGTGCGGTCCTCGTACTATCTCGAGGAAGTTGCAACTGAATTTGACATACAAGGTTTGGAATTGGACTGGATTGGCGTATGTTGGGATGCCGACTTTCGATATGAAACGGGTGACTGGAAGCACTACAGTTTTCGCGGTACCAAGTGGCAGCGGACTAACGCTGTCAAGAAACAGTTGTTTCTGAAGAACGCGTACCGGGTGATCCTGACCAGAGCACGCCAGGGTATGGTGATTTTCATTCCCGCCGGCAGCTCCGCTGACCCCACTCGGCCATGCTCCTACTACGATCCAATTTTTAATTATTTGAAGTCCTGTGGACTGCCTGAGCTGGGTGGGTCACCCTATCTGCGCCGGCAGCAACGTCAGCGACACGGGCTCGATTGACGGAACCACCGATCGGGCACGAAAAGCACAGGAACCACCGACATGCACGAGATCATTTGCCCCCATTGCAGCAGAGCCTTCAAGATCGACGAGGCGGGGTATGCCGACATCCTCAAGCAGGTGCGAGATGTTGAGTTTGAGCAGCAGTTGCACGAGCGACTGGAACTGGCCGAGCGGGAAAAGCGCGACGCGATCGCCCTGACCAAGGCGGAGGTGACCCATGCGCTGCAGAAGGCCGTCTCTGCCAAAGACACCGAGATTCAGACGCTGAAAGCCCAGCTGGATGCGGGCGAAGTGGAGCGCAAGCTGGCGGTGGCAGAGGCCTTGGGCACCGTGAGCAAAGAGCGCGACGCACTGGCCAGCGAACTGGTCCAGGCGCGCAACAACAGCCAAGCCGCAGCCCAGTTGGCAGAGGCCAAGTTGGCCCATGCGCTGCAAGCCGAAGCCGCCAAAAAGAACGCCGAGATTCAGGCACTACAAGCCAAGCTGGCGACAAGCGACGTGGCGCGCCAACTGGCGGTAACCGAGGCAGTGAACCAGGCCGTGGGCGTGGTGGCGCAAGAGCGCGATGCATTGAAGAGCGAGCTCAACCTCATCACCGTCAAGAACCAGCTGGAAGAAAAGGCCATCAAGGAGCAATTCGCCTTGCAGCTGCGCGACCGTGAGGGCGAGATTGAGCGTCTACGGGACATGAAGGCGCGGCTATCGACCAAGATGGTGGGCGAGACGCTGGAACAGCACTGCGAGATTGAGTTCAACCGCATCCGCGCGGCGGCCTTTCAGCGCGCGCATTTCGAGAAAGACAACGACGCGCGCACCGGCAGCAAGGGTGACTACATCTTTCGCGAGTCGGACGAGAACGGCACCGAGATCGTTTCCATCATGTTTGAGATGAAGAACGAGAGCGATGAGACGGCCACCAAGAAGCGGAACGAAGACTTCCTGAAAGAGCTGGACAAGGACCGCACTGAAAAGGCCTGCGAATACGCGGTGCTGGTATCCCTGCTGGAGCCAGAGAGTGAGCTCTACAACAGCGGCATCGTCGATGTGTCGCACCGATATCCCAAGATGTACGTGGTGCGGCCGCAGTTCTTTGTGCCGCTGATTACGCTGCTGCGCAACGCGGCGTCGAACTCGCTGAAATACAAGTCAGAGCTGGCGATGGTGCGCTCGCAGAACTTGGACATCACCAAGTTTGAAACGCAGCTGGAAGACTTCAAGACCGCGTTCGGGCGCAACTGGCGCTTGGCGTCCGACGGGTTCGAGGAAGCCGTCAAGCGCATTGACGAGGCCATCAAGGACCTGGAGAAGACCAAGGAGGCGCTGCACAAGTCGGCCAACAACCTGCGCCTGGCCAACGACAAGGCAGAGGACCTGACGATCAAGAAGCTGACGCGCGGCAATCCGACGATGGCCTCCAAGTTTGCAGAACTCAAGCAGGTGGGAATTCTGGATGACGAGTGATGCGGCGCAGGGGCCGGACTGCGGCGGCGACGCGCTGCATTCCATTGATGTGCGCGCTGGTGTCTCAGCCACCCAAAACCGCTAAGGCGACGCTGAACAAGTCCCCGCGATGCGGCGCGCTCTGCTGGGGGATGGGCTGCAAGGCGCAAACCACAGCCATGGTCGCAGCGATGGCGAGGATTTGCAACGCAGCAGACCGCCCCCAGCGGAGATGCGCCGCGCGCGAGGGACTTGTTCAGTATTGCCCTAACATGCCCGAAGCCAGTCCGCTGGCAATAACCCGCCCTTCAAGGCTTACCAGGAGACAAACACCCCATGTTCAGCCATGTCATGGTCGGCGCGACCGACCTCGAGAAATCCCGCCAGTTCTACGACGCCCTGCTGGGCACCCTGGGCGTGGGCCCTGGCGTGGCCAACAAGAACCGATACTTCTACCGCAGCCCCACCGGCGTGTTCGCCATCACCACGCCCCTGAACGGCGAGCCGGCGACGCACGGCAACGGCAGCACCCTGGGCTTTGCCGCGCAATCGACCGAGCAGGCCGACGCCTTCCATGCCGCGGGCCTGGCCCACGGCGGCACCGACTGTGAAGACCCACCCGGCTGGCGCGAAGGCCCCGGGGGCAAGCTGTACCTGGCCTACCTGCGCGACCCGGACGGCAACAAGATCTGCGCGCTGCACCGCCCGCCCAAGGCCTGATCCTGCAAAGGACACCCGGCCTACTGCCTGGGCTGCCCGAATGCTATTTATTCAATAGCAACAAGCGCTTGATTCGTCAGCGCGGGAAGGCAATTTCCCTCTCAATTCCCGGCCGCGCGGGCCAGAAAATCCGCCACCAGCCCAGCCACGGCGGCTGGCTGCTCACGGTGCGGCGAATGCGCCTGGCCCGGCAGCATGCAGACCTGCGCCGGCCCCGCCGCCCAGCGGGCGATGCGGGCGGGCTGCTCGGTTGAGCCGTACTCGTCGATCTCGCCGTGCAGGGCCAGCACCGGGCAGGTGACGCGGGCCATGGCGCCTTGCAGCGACCAGCCGGCGAAGGCCGGGTCCAGCCACCGGTCCACCCAGGCGGACAGCACCCATCGCGCCCGCTCGGCGCTGCCGCCGTGGTAGCGGGCCAGCCGGGCGAACTGCTCGGGGTGGCCTTCGAACTGCGCCTGTGCATCGCGGATGCCCTGCAGCGTGCGCTCTTCCACGCAGGCCTGCGCGGCGATGGTCACCAGCGCCTCGCAGCTGCCCTCGCCCGGATCGGCCGCACAGTGCGCCGCCATGCCGCCCCCCACGCTGTGCCCCAGCGCCACGAAGCGCCGCACGCCCCAGTGCGCCCGCAGCGCGGGCAGGCTGCCTTGCGCCTCCTGGGCGATGAAATCCGGCGGCGGCAGCCCCGTGCGCGCGTCCGACCGGCCGAAACCCAGCCGGTCGTAGGCGATCACGTCGCGGCCGGTGGCCCGGCACAGCACGGCGGGGAAGTCGCGCCACAGCTCCACGCAGCCCAGCGAGTCGTGGAACAGCACGATCGGCGCGGTGCCCCCGCCCCCGGCACCCACGGCCCATCGCCGGCTGAACAGGCGGCCGCCGGGTGCCGTGATCCAGGCGTCCTGCGTGCCGATGGCGTTGTCTTCTTGCATGGTCGCCATTGTGGGCGAGGGGCCCGGGCGCGCCGATTACGGGATACTCCGGGCCTCCTTTCCCCCCACGCCTCTTTCCCCCCTTTTCCAGGACCGCCCTTGCCCTCCGCCAGCCCCAGCACCTTCGACGAGGCCTACTACCAGCGCTTTTATTTCGACAAGAAGACCAGCGTGGTGGACCCCGCCCACATGGAGCGGCTGGGCACCTTCGTCTGCAGCTACCTGCACTACCTGCGGGTGCCGGTGCTGCGCGTGCTGGACGTGGGCTGCGGCATCGGCCTGTGGAAGGGCATCGTCGAAAAGCACCTGCCCGCCGCCCGCTACAAGGGCGTCGAATTCAGCCCCTACCTGTGCGAGCGCTTCGGCTGGCAGCGGGGCTCGGTGGTCGACTATGCGGCGCCCGAGCCGTTCGACTTCGTCATCTGCCAGGGCGTGCTGCCCTACCTGAGCGAGCCCGACCTCGAGGCCGCGCTGCGCAACCTGGGGCGCCTCTGCCGGGGCGCGCTCTACCTGGAGGCCGTCTCGCGCGAGGACTTCGAGCGCGACATCGTCGACGAGGACCTGACCGACGGCCGCGTCTTCCGCCACAGCGCCGCGCTGTACCGGCGCGGCCTGCGCGAGCATTTCGTGGAGCTGGGCGGGGGCCTCTGGCTGAGCCGGGAGGCGGAGGTGCCGCTCTTTGAGCTGGAGCATGTGGGCGCGGCTTAGGGCAACACTGAACAAGTCCCTCGCGTGCGGCGCATCTCCGCTGGGGGCGGTCTGCTGCGTTGCAAATCCTCGCCTCGCCATAGCTGCGGCTATGGCTGTGGTTTGCGCCTTGCAGCCCATCCCCCAGCAGAGCGCGCCGCATCGCGGGGACTTGTTCAGCGTCGCCTTAGCCCCCCTTTTCGTACGACCGCATCGAGGCTACCTAAAATCGCGCCATGCATTCCGCCATCGCCCAACACCTGCCGCGCATAGCGGCCATCTGCCAGCACTACGGCGTGCGCAGGCTGGAGGTGTTCGGCTCCGCAGCGCGTGCTGAAGACTTCGACCCGGAACGCAGCGACGTGGATTTCCTGGTGGAGTTCTCCGCCCATCCGCCGGTGGGCCTGCAATCGTTTTTTGGCACCAAGACGGCCCTGGAACAATTGTTGGGCCGGCCCGTGGACCTGATCGAGCCTGGTGCGGTGCGCAACCCCTACGTACTGGCCAGCATCAACCGTTCACGCGAGCCGGTTTATGTCGCAGCGTGATCCGCGTGCCTTCCTCTGGGACATGCAGGCAGCCGCGCAAGCCATCCAGCGCTTTCTGGACAACATGGACGCAGAGGCCTACGCCCACAACGAAATGGTGCAAGCAGCGGTGGAGCGCAAGTTCGAGATCATCGGCGAAGCACTGGGCCAGCTTGCCAAGACCGATGCATCCTTGGCTGCGCGCATCCCCGATGCGGCCCAGATCGTGGCCTTCCGCAACCAGCTGATCCACGGCTATGCCACCATCAACGTGGGCACGGTCTGGAACATTGCGCAGAACGCCTTGCCGGTGCTGCTCGCCCACACCAACGCGCTGCTGAAGGCGCTGGATTGACCCCAACCCCAGACCTCCGCACGGACGACCCCGTGCCTCCCCACGCCGTCTCCCGCCTGCGCACCGCCCGCCTGGCGCGCAGCGCCAAGCCCTTCCTGGCCCGGGGCGGCCCCCGGGGCGAGCGCTGCCCGGGTTGCCGCCTGGTGCCCAGCCACTGCCTGTGCGGCCTGCGCCCGCGGGTGCCCACGGCGGCCGGGGTGTGCCTGCTGATGGCCGACATCGAGCCGCTCAAGCCCAGCAACACGGGCTGGCTGATCGCCGACGTGGTGGCCGATACCTGGGCCTTCGGCTGGGCGCGTACGCAGGTGGACCCGGCCCTGCTGGCGCTGCTGCGCGACCCGCAGTGGCAGCCTTACGTGGTGTTTCCGGGCGAATTCGTCGAGCCGGCGCGGGTGGTGACACAACTGCTGGCGGCGGACCCCGCCGGCACCTCTGGCACCGACGGCGTGGCGGCGCCCGCCCGCCGGCCGCTCTTCGTGCTGCTGGACGCGACCTGGCCGGAGGCGCGCAAGATGTTCAGGAAGAGCCCCTACCTGGACGCCCTGCCGGTGCTGAGCCTGCAGCCCGAGCAGCTGTCGCGCTACCGGCTGCGCCGCTCCACGCGGGGCGACCATTTCTGCACGGCGGAGGTGGCCGGGCTGTGCCTGGAGCTGGCGGGCGAGGCGCGGGCCGCGCAGGTGCTGCAGGCCTACCTGGACGTGTTCACCCACCACTATCTGCAGGCCAAGCACCAGTTGCCGCCGCTCTGGGCCGGCGCCGAGCATGCGCAGCTGGGCTCCGCGCTGGCCGGCTGCCCCCCGCCTGGCGATCCGCCCACCGACCGGCCGATCAGCCCGCCGGGCAGCCCCGTGCCGGCCTGACGGGCGCAGCGGCGAAAGGCCGGCTGAGGTAGCGCGATCCCCGTTCGCCGAAGCGCCAGGGCACGTCCACCGCCTTGGAGATGCCGATGCGCGGCCCCACCGCCAACTCGGCGCAGGCGAGGGCCGCCATGCCCGTGGTCGCGCCCCGCCCCGGCTCCAGCAGCTGAAAAGGTGCCTGGGCCAGCGACTGGCCATCGAGCCGCGCATCGATGCCCAGCGCCTGCGCCAACCGGCCCGGGCCGGCGCACAGCAGGCGCGCATCTTCCAGGCCGCGCCGGGCGCGCATCGCGTCCAGCCCGTGCGTGGGCTCCAGCGCGCGCAGCAGCACGCCGGCGCCGTGGCCGGCCTCGCGGCAGACGGTGTTCAGGCACCAGTGCAGGCCGTAGGAACGGTACACGTAGGCGTGGCCGGGCGGCCCGAACATGGCGGCGTTGCGCGCCGTGGGGCCGCCGAAGGTGTGCGAGGCGGCGTCGGCCTGGTCGTAGGCTTCGGTCTCCACGATGCGGCCGCCCACGCCGTCCACCAGCAGGGTGACGCCGATGAGCCGGCGCGCCACCTCCTGCGCGGGGGCGGCGAAATCGATGTCGGCCGGCACCAGCTCCCGTGGGGCCTGCCCCGGCATGGCGCGGGACGTCACGGCGACGTCAGCCCGTGCCGTTCGTGCCATTCGGCCAGCGAGGCTTTCGGATATTCCTGGAACGACGCGTCGTGCGCCCGGATGTGCGCCTCCACCCACTCCGGCTTGGAGCCCAGCATCATGTGCGTCACGGCGGGCGGCGGGGGCAGGGGCGTGTCGACCGCGCCGGCATGCGGGTGCAGCAGCTCGGGCCAGCGCGGGTCGAACATCCAGAGCGCCGTGCCGCACTCGCGGCAGAAGTTGCGCTCGCCCTGGCTGCGCGAGCCATCGGGCATGCGCGCGCGGTACACCGACAGGTGTTCTTCCCCCTCGACCTCGAGCGTGCGCCGGTCGGCGCCCAGGTTGATGGCGAAGCCGCCGCTGCCCGCCGTCTTGCGGCAGATGGAGCAATAGCAGCGCATGAACGGCACGGGTTCGTGCGCGGTGACGCGGTAGCGGACGGCGCCGCAGTGGCAGGAGCCTTCGAGCAGCATGGCGGTCTCCGATCGAAAAAAAGTGCACGGCAACAAAGGGCGCGGGGGCGGGCGCCTGCGGTGCCCCATGCCCCGCATGCTGGCATGGCCGCCCGGGCACGCCGCGTCGGCCAAGGGCGCATCCGCGCCGGCCCACAACGGCTTACACGGCCCTCGCGCACCGGCGGTACGATGCCGCACCCGCTCGCCCTGCCTTCGCCATGCAACGCCGCTCCCTGATCCTCACCCTGCCCGCCGCCCTGTTCGCCACGCTCGGCGCGGCCCGGCTGGCGGCGGCCGGCCCCCGCTACACGGTGACCCGCGAGGAGATCGAGGAGGCGGTGGCCGGGCGCTTCCCGCGCCGCTTTCCGCTGGCAGGACTGGTGGAGCTGAACGTGCAGGCGCCGCGCATCGCGCTCAAGCCCGATCGCAACCGGCTGGCCGCCGACATGGCGGTGGACGCGGGCGGCCCCTTGCTGCGGCGCAGCTACCCTGGCCGGCTGGACGTGGAATTCGCCCTCCGCTATGAGCCCTCGGACCGCACCGTGCGGGCGCACGACCTGCAGCTGAACGCGCTGGACTTTCCCGATCTGCGCCCCGACGCCGCCGCGCTGCTGTCGCAATACGGCCCGCAACTGGCGCGCGAGTCGCTGCGCGAGGTGGTGCTGCACACCCTGCGCCCGCAAGATTTGGCCTTGCCCGACGGCCTGGGCCTGCAGCCCGGCGCCATCACCGTCACGGCACGCGGCGTGGCGGTGGAGCTGGTGCCCAAGCCCCTGTCCTGAACCGAAAGCGGGGCTAGCGGTAGACCATTTGCTATCAATAGCATAGCTGCAAGCGCTGATGGAACGGGCGGCGCAGCCTGAAATGGCTTCGAAAGCCGGTGGATTTCCACGCGCACGCGCGCCCTCGTCCTTCACCCGGGCCGCGCCGCTTCGGCCATGCTGCTGCCATGACCGCCCCCGCCGAACACCCCTCGCACGCCGCGCCGCGGCAGCCGTCCGCAGCCCCGCAACCCGACCCCGCCGGCCGCGCCCGTCTGGCGGGCCAGGTGGCGCTGGTCACCGGCGCCGCGCAGGGCATCGGCCTGGGCGTGGCCGAGCGGCTGGCGCGGGACGGCGCGGACATCGCCCTGCACGTGCGCCAGGAAGACGAGCGCTCGGCCGACGCCCGGCGTGCCGTCGAGGCCCATGGCGTGTGCTGCCAGGTCTTCGCCGGCGACCTGCGCGACGTGCCCCGCATGCGGGCCGTGGTGGCGCAGGCGCATGACGCCTTCGGGCGGCTGGACGTGCTGGTCAACAACGGCGGGCTGGAGCTGCGCGCCGACTTCCTCGACACCACCGAGGACGATTACGACACCGTGCTGGACGTGAACCTGAAGGGCGCGTTCTTCACCGCCCAGGCCTTCGCCCGGGCGCTGCGGGACGCTGGGCGGCCGGGGCGCATCATCCACATGAGCTCGGTGCACGAAGACCTGCCGTTCCCGCACTTCACCTCGTACTGCGCCAGCAAGGGCGGCCTGCGCATGCTGATGCGCAACATGGCCATCGAGCTGGCGCCGCTGGGCATCACCGTGAACAACGTGGCGCCGGGCGCCATCCGCACGCCCATCAACGACGACCTGCTCAAGCAGCCCGACAAGCTGGCGGCCCTGCGAGCGCAGATTCCGCTGGGCCGCATGGGCGAGCCGCGCGACGTGGCGGGCGCGGTGGCCTTCCTCGCTTCGCCCGACGCGGCCTACATCACCGGCGCCACGCTGGTGGTGGATGGCGGACTTTTGTGGAACTATGCGGAGCAGTAAGAACCGCATAGCACCATGAGCGCCACGATCGCACCGCCGTCCTCCCCTGCCGCCGCTGCCCCCGCCTCGTCCGGCTCCAGCGCGCCGCGCACCACCGGCCGCCACCCGGCCTACCGCATCAACCTCTCCCGGGTGCAGGTGCCCGGCGCGCCGCCCTGCGACCACTGCACGCCGGCCGACCGCTACCAGGAGCTGTTCATCGCCGTGCAGAGCCAGCAGGTGTTCGGCGACAGCAAGACCTTCGTGGACTGCGCCCCCCGGGGCGAGCCGGAGGCCATCCTCGCCGCCTACCGCGACGACCATGCGCGCCCGGGGTTCGACCTGGGCGCCTTCGTGCTGGCGCATTTCTCGCCGCCCGAGATCGCCAACGACGACTACGTGGGCACGCCCGGCCTGTCGATGGCCGAGCACATCCAGGCCCTGTGGCCCGTGCTGACGCGCAGGCCGCAGGAACACCCCGAGCGCGGCACCGCCCTGCCCATGGCCCACGCCTACGTGGTGCCGGGCGGCCGCTTCGCGGAGCTCTATTACTGGGATTCGTACTTCACCATGCTGGGCCTGGCGGCCAGCGGCCGCCAGGCGCTGCTGCACGGCATGACCGAGAACTTCGCCCGGCTGATCGACACCTTCGGCTTCGTGCCCAACGGCACGCGCACCTACTACCTCAGCCGCTCGCAGCCGCCGCTCTTCGCATCGATGGCGGAGCTGACCGCGCTGGCCGGCGGCCCGCCCGTGTCGCACTACCTGCCGCAGATGCTGAAGGAGCATGCCTTCTGGATGGACGGCCTGCACGTGCTGCACCCGGGCGACGCGCGCCGCCGCGTGGTGGCGCTGGCCGGCGGCGAGGTGCTCAACCGCTACTGGGACGACCGCGACACGCCGCGAGAGGAATCCTGGCGCGAGGACGTGGAAACCGCCTCGGGCGCCGACCGCCCCTCGCCCGAGGTGTACCGCGACCTGCGCGCTGCCTGCGAGTCGGGCTGGGACTTCTCCACCCGCTGGCTGCGCGCGCCGGACCCCGCCGACGAGGCCACGCTGCAGCTGTCGCAGATCTGCACCACCGACCTGCTGCCAGTGGACCTGAACGCGTTTCTCTACCGCATGGAAGTCTCCATCGCCAAGGCCAGCCAGTCGGCCGGCGACCTGGCGACGGCGCGCCACTTCCACGACCTGGCCGCGCACCGGCGCGAGGCGGTCAACCGGCTGCTCTGGAGCGACGAGGAAGGCGCGTATTTCGACTACGACTGGAAGACCGGCACGCTGCGCGGCTGCCTGACGGCCGCGACCGTGGTGCCGCTCTACGCCGGCATGGCGACCGACGCGCAGGCCGCCGCGGTGGCCCGCACCGTCGAGGCACGCCTGCTGGCGCCGGGAGGCCTCGCCACCACCGAGTGCGCCAGCGGCCAGCAGTGGGACCGCCCCAACGGCTGGGCGCCCCTGCAGTGGATGGCCGTGCGCGGACTGGAGCGCTACGGCCACAAGGCGCTGGCGCTGGAGGTGCGCCGCCGCTGGATCGACACCGTGCGCGCCGTCTACCAGCGCGAGGGCAAGCTGGTCGAGAAATACGCCCTGCGCGCCACCGAGCGCGATGCGGCCTGCGGCGGCGACGGCGGCGAATACCCGCTGCAGGACGGCTTCGGCTGGACCAACGGCGTGGTGCAGTGCTGGCTGGACCCGCGCTACGACACGGTGGCGGCCGCGCAGGCGGTGTACTACGGCCCGGCGGACGACAGCCTGGGGACGGACGACCCGCACGAGGCTCCGGCCGACTGACGCCTGGCCGCCAGGCCAGCCCGGCGCGGGCCACCGTCGGCCTCGGACTACGCGGGGCGGGCCCGGCCTTTTCTAGCATGGGGCGCACGGCCGGCCCGGCGCGGCCCGAACGGCAGGGCACAGGCCCTGAACCCGCGCCCCGCCCGCTCGCGCCGAGCTGGCCGAAGGGCTTCGACACCGCTGGCCCCAGCGCCGGCCCACGCCACGCTTTCCCAACTCCTTCACACCCCGACAAAGGACTCCACTGCATGGATATCGCCTCCGCCACCGCCTGGCTGCACGCCGAAACCTTCTGGGGCATGTCGGCCGCCAGTCTGCTGATCGCCGCCGTGGCCGCCGTCGTCACCTACCTGGTGCTGACGCTGCTGCAGGGCTGGGCCGTGGCCCGCGCCCGCCGCGTGGCGAGCGAGCACGACGCCCACCGCGGGCCGGCGCAGCTGTTGATGGAGGTGCTCTCGGGCACCAGCCACCTGCTGATCGTGCTGGCCGCCCTGCTGGTGGGCGCCGGCATGCTCGATCTGCCCGGCCGCTGGCCCGCGCGGGTGGAGCAGCTGTGGTTCCTGGCGGTGGCGCTGCAGGTGGGCCTCTGGGGCACGCGGGCGACCGCGCTGGTGGTGGAGCGCTACCGCGTGCACCACGGCGCCACCAGCCCCACGCAGATCAGCGCGTCGGCCACACTGATGTCGTGGGGGCTGCGCACGCTGCTCTGGGCGACCGTGCTGCTGGCCATTCTCTCGAACGTGGGGGTGAACATCACCGCCTTCGTCGCCAGCCTGGGCGTGGGCGGCATCGCCATCGCGCTGGCGGTGCAAAGCGTGCTGGGCGATCTGTTCGCCTCGGTCGCCATCGCGGTGGACAAGCCCTTCGAGGTGGGCGACTTCATCGTCGTGGGCGGCGTGGCCGGCACGGTGCAGCAGATCGGCGTCAAGACCACCCGCATCAGCGCCCTGAGCGGCGAGCAGGTGGTGATGAGCAACACCGACCTGCTCAAGCAGACCATCAACAACTACCGCTACATGCGCGAGCGGCGCATCGTCTTCAACTTCCGCGTGCCCTACGGCACCAGCGCCGAGGCGGCCGAGGCCATCTCCCAGGCCGTGCGCCGCATCATCGAGGCCGAGCCCAACGCCCGCTTCGACCGCGCCCACCTGCAGGCGTTCGGCGAGACGGGCCTGACCTACGAGGTGGTCTACATCGTGCTGGACCCCGGCTACAACGTCTACATGGACCTGCAGCAGAAGATCAACCTGGCGCTGATGCGCGCGCTGCAGGCGCTGGACGTGCCCTTCGCCGTGCCCGAGCGCCGCGTGCACGTGGCCGAGCTGCCGCCCGGCTGGCAGCCGCCGCCCGCGCCCGGGCCGATGCAGGTGGGCGCGCAGGCCTGACGGCGGCCAGGCAAAAGGCCCGGGCCGGTCATTGCTATCGATTGAATAGCGCCTTGCGCCCGTAGAATCAGCGCCACCGCCCTTTTGGGGTCGGGACACCGGGCGTTTCGCCGCCCGCCCCTGCTGCCCCCCTGCCCCCACCGCCACCCGCCCGGACCCCGCCATGCCCAAAGACACCGCACGCCAGAAAGAACTCAAGAAAATGGAGCTGTGCGAGCCCTGCGCCGGCATCCAGCGCAACTGGCGCCGCGCGCCCGGCCATGCCGAGCTGGTGCAGCGCGGCAACCGCAAGGAAGAGCGCGAGGACGGGCGCGTCGTCACCATCACCCGCTACCGCTGCGACCGCTGCGGCACGGCGTGGGAGTACGAGAACGACAAGGCCGACCAGCACGTGGGCTGGTCGGTGGTCGGCGGCTGAAAGGCTGCGGCGCAGCGCCGCTGCGCACCCCGGCAGGGCGGGCCGGTTTTCAGCCAGCGTCCTACGCCCGCGCCGCACGCATCCGCCTACAACGCCGTATGCGATTTTTCAGCCCCCGCTCCGACGCATCCACCACGGCCCGCACCTCCCCCGACGCGCCCGCGGCAGTGCCCCTGCAGCCCCCGCCACCCCTGGTGGTGGTGATCACCGGCGCCTCCAGCGGCATCGGCCACGCCACCGCCCTCGCCTTCGCGCGGCAGGGCGCCAAGCTGGTGCTGGCCTCGCGCAGCGCGGACACCCTCTCGCCCGTGGCGCTGGCCTGCCGCGCGGCCGGCGGCACCGCCATCGGCGTGCCCACCGACGTGACCGATGCCGCCGCCGTGCAGGCCCTGGCGGACAAGGCCGTGCGCCACTTCGGCCACATCGACGTGTGGGTCAACGGCGTGGGCGTGGGCGCCATCGGCCGGTTCGATGACGTGCCGCTCGCCGCGCACCGCCGCGTGATCGAGGCCAACCTGCTGGGCCATCTGCACGGCGCGCACGCCGCGCTGCGCCACTTCCGCCAGCGCGGGCGGGGCCTGCTGGTGAACATGATCTCGGTCGGCGGCTGGCTGCCCGCGCCCTATGCGGCCGCGTACACGGCCAGCAAGTTCGGCCTGCGCGGCCTGTCGGAGAGCCTGCGCGCCGAGGTGGCCGACCTGCCCTGGGTGCATGTGTGCGACGTTGCGCCCACCTTCGTCGATTCGCCGGGCCTGGACCACGGCGCCAACTACACCGGCCGCACCATCGACCCCGCGCTGCCCATGGTGGACCCGCACCGCGTAGCCCGCGCCGTGGTCGGCCTGACCCAGGTGCCGCGCCCGCGCGACGTGACCTTCCTGGGCCTGGGCGCGCTGCCCGGCCGCATGGCCCATGCCGTGGCGCCCGGCGGCGTGGCCCGCGCCATGCGCTGGGTGGCCGACTGGGGCCTGGCCCGCGCCGAGCCTGCGCGGCACAGCGAGGGCAATCTTTTCGCGCCCTCGCAGGGTACCGGCGTGGCCGGCGGCCGGCGCGAGCGCATGGCCAGCGGCGCCGCCCTGGTGGCGGCCCTGGGCGTGGCCGGCATCGCCTGGGGCTTCTGGGCGGGTCGGCGCAAGCCTTGAGCGCCGGCTGAGGCCGGCCATCGACGCCAAGGGGCGATGTGTCGTGCCCTCGGCCCTGGCCATTTCCTACACGGCGCACGCCTGGCGCTGCCTACGATGGCCCGGACCGCCGCAGCCGCGCACAGCCGTCTGCCCGCCTTTCCACCCCATGCACCCAGGAGCCGCCATGTCCCGCCTGCCCTCCACCGGATCCGCCGCCGCGGCCGACGCCACCAGCATCCGCACCTCGCCGGTGCAGCCAACCACGCCCTCGGCGGGCGCCACGCAGCCGCCCGGCCAGCCGTTCACGCTCTACGCGTCGGCCGGCCGCGTGCTGTGCAGCAACAAGCGCGACAAGCTGGTGGACCTGGGCATTCTGGAAACCGATGGCGACGAAGGCGCCGGCCAGGGAACCTGGCGCTATCAGCTGGACGGCGACGACACCATCGCGGCCAGCGGCTTCCCCTCTGCCGAGGAAGCGCTGGCCGACCTGGCCGGCGCCATGACCTTCCTCTTCCTGGAAGGGCAGTTCACCGCCCTGGCCGACGTGGGCGAAGGCGGCCGGCCGGAACTGGCCGACGCCACGCAGATCCACATCACGCTCGACCCGCTGGGCCACGGCTCGCCGGCCATCGCGGCGGACGTGTAAGGCCGGCCGCGGCCGCGCCAGTCAGCGCCGCGGCACGGGCGCCTGCAGCACCGTGGCATCGGTGTGCACCAGCTCCAGCGGAAAGCGCCGGCCGGCCAGGTAGTCGCGGATGCATTCGAGCACCAGCGGGCTGCGCAGCCGGTCGGCGCAGCTTTCGATCTCGGCCAGCGTCATCCACACCGTGCGCACGATGCCGTCGTCCAGCGAGCGCCAGGCATGGGGCTCGCTCACGCTGCCGGCGAAGGCGAAGCGCAGGTAGGTGATGTCGTCGCCAGTGCGGGTGCGGGTGAAGCGGTTGAGGTACACGCCCACCAGCGCGGCGGGGGTGAAGTCGCGGGCGGTTTCCTCCAGCACTTCGCGGATGCAGCCCTGCTGGGGCGACTCGCCCGGGTCCAGGTGGCCGGCGGGGTTGTTCAGGCGCAGGCCGTCGGCGGTGTCTTCTTCCACCAGCAGGAAGCGGCCGTCCTGTTCGACGACGGCGGCGACGGTGACGTTGGGTTTCCAGCGGTGGGGCATGGCGGCATTATGACCAGCGCCCCGCCGCGTGGCGTGCCGCTGTCAGGAACGCGCCGATGGCGCCAGGGGCCGGAGCACGAGCCACAACGCACCGGCGATCAGCGCGCCCCCGGCGGCATGCGCCCAGGTGGCCGCCTCGCCCAGCACCAGCCAGCCCCAGGCCACGCCGAAAGGCGGAATCAGGAAGGTGACGGTCAGCGCCTTGACCGGCCCCACGTCGGCGATCAGCCGGAAATAGAGCACGTAAGCCCAGGCCGTACAGAGCAGACCCGTGGCCAGCAGCGCGGCCCAGACCGCCGGCGGCGCGGCCACCCACGCACCGGGCAGGTCGGGCTGGCGCCAGACCTCCCAGGCCGCGAACGGAGCCAACGCCAGCAGGGCGCCCCACTGGCTGCCCAGGGCGACCAGGCGGCTGTCGAGCCCGCCCCGCGCGCCGATCCAGCGGCGCGTGAGAAAACCCGCCGTGCCGTAGCAGGCCGTGGCGACCAGGCAGGCCGCGATGCCGCCCAGCGCCTCGGGTGTGAGCGCCACCGGCCCGGCCTGCGCCAACACGGCGACGCCCGCCATGCCCAGCAGCACCCCGGCCAGGCGCGCCGCGGTGATGCGCTCGCCAAAGGCCAGCGCGCCGACCAGCACGCCCATCAGCGGCGTGGTCGCATTCAGGATGGCGCTGTAACCGGCGGGCAGCACGCGCGCGGCCAGCGCGAACATCAGGAACGGGATGCCCGAATTCACCACCCCCAGCACCAGCGCCGCACCCAGCTTGCCGTGGAAGGCCGGTCGCAGCCGCGCCACCGCCACCAGGGCCATCAGCCCCGCCGCCCCCAGCAGCAGGCGGCCGGCGGTGCTGGGCACGGCGCCCAGCACCGGCACGGTGATGCGCACGAAGAGGAAGCTGCCGCCCCACAGGGCGGCGAGGGTGACGAGGCGAACGAGGCTGGCGGTGTTCATGAAGGATGTCGCGAGACGGCGAACGGCGCGGTCAAGCGGGCAGATTGTGCGAAGCAGGATGAGCTGGCACAAACGATTTATCCTCTACATCCGTTTAGCCCCACTGAACACCGATGCGCTTGCCACCCCTGATCGCCATCCGCTTCTTCGAGGCCGCGGCGCGCCATCTCAGCGTGCGCCGCGCAGCAGCCGAGCTGCATGTGACGCCCGGCGCCGTATCGCAGCAGGTGCGCAAGCTCGAAGACTTTTTGGGCTGCGCCCTGTTCAAGCGGCAGGCGCGCGGCCTCGCGCTGACGGCCGCAGGGCGCGACTACCAGTGGGCCTGCGGCGAGGCGCTGGCCCGCATCGGCCAGGCCACGTCTCGCCTGCTGGCGGCGCACGAGCGGCGGGTGGTGCTGGTCAGCTGCACGCCGAGCTTCGCCGCCCAGTGGCTGGTGCCGCGCCTGCAGACCTTTCTGCAGCAGGCGCCGCTGCTGGACGTGCATGTCAGCACCACGCAGCGCCTGGTGGACCTGCAGGCCGAGGGCGTGCAGTTCGCGGTGCGCCATGGCCGCGGCCCCTACGCCGGGCTGCAGGCCGAGCGACTGCTGGACGACGACCTCATCGCCGTCTGCAGCCCGCGCCTGGTGGCGCCCCGCCGCACGGCCCGCCTGCAGGACATCACGGGCGAGAGGCTGCTGCACGACGGCCAGCGCGACGACTGGCGGCTGTGGTGCCAGGCACAGGGCCTGACCGGCGTGCAGGGGGTGGATGCCGCGCAGGGCGTGGTGTTCGCCCGTTCCAACGGCGCCGTGGAAGCCGCGCTGGCGGGCCAGGGATTCGCCCTGGTGCGGCGCACCCTGGTGGCGCGCGAGCTGGCCACGCGGTCGCTGATCGGCGTGCAGGGCGACGCCGCGCTGCCCACGCCCCTGGCCTATCACCTGGTCTACCCGCCGGAAACGCTGATCGACCCGGCGCTGCGGCAATTCCGCGACTGGATCGTGGCGCAGGCGGCCGAGGAACGGAGCGCACCGGGCGCGCTAGCCTGAACCTTCCCGCACCATGTACACCGCCCCGTCGCCATAGCCGGCCAGCCGCTGGCGCTGCGCCGCGTGGGCCAGGGCGTGCACGGCGAATCCCTGCCGCGTCCAGTAGGCCTGCGCGCCCTGCACCGACACCAGCGCCGCCCGCCGCAGCCCGTCGGCCCGGGCGCCCTGCCAGGCGGCGGCCAGCAGCCGCTGCGCCAGGCCCAGGCCGTGGAACGCGGGCAGCACGGCCATGTCGTGCAGGTAGAGGGTGTCGTGCGTGGATTCGGGCGCGCCGCCGAACTCGCCGAACTCGCCGTGCAGCGGCGTGACCCGGCCGAGCCTGCTGCGGTAGGCGGCCAGGTAGGCCACCAGCGGGCCCGCTGCGCCCTCACGCCCGTCCACCAGCGCCAGGGACCGGTGCGCCGGGCTGGCCAGGCGCCGGGCATACACCGCCTCGCTCTCGATCAACCCGTCGCCATAGCAGGCGCGCTGCACCGCCAGCAGGGCGGGCAGGTCGGCCGTGCACAAGGGACGCAGCGTCCAGCGGGTGTCAGCCATGGGCGGGCGAAGAAGCAGCAGGGGATGGCATGGGAAGACGGGGACAAGGTGCTACATATTTAATAGCATCACGCGCTGATGAAATAAGCGCCGGAAGCCAAAAACACCCAGAATTTGGCTTTCATCCGCCGCACCGGGCGTGCGCCGGCCAGCGGTCAGCGCGGCAGGGCCGGCGGCTGCACCAGGTCGTCCAGCGACATGCCCTTTTCCTTCAGCAGCGCTTCCAGCACCGGGGTGAGGCGCCCCAGGCTCTCCTGCACCGCCTCGCGCACGGTGTCGACCACCACCTGGGTGCTGCGCTCGATCTCGATGTTGAGCGCGTCGCCCACGCGCTTGCCTTCGAACACGGTGGCGCGGCGGGTTTCGGGAATCAGCCAGACCTCGAACCAGCCTTCCTGCCGGTTCACCTCGGCCACCGTCAGGCTGGCGCCGTGGATGGCGATGTAGCCCTTGGCGAAGACGTAGCGGCGAAAGGCCTCGGGCACGGCCACGCGCCAGACCAGGTTGTTGTCGAACTCGCGCCGCTCGGCCAGCGTGCCGGTGAAGTCGATGTGGCCCGACAGCGGATGGCCGCCGATCTCGGCGCCGTCCTTGGCAGCGCGCTCCACGTTCACCCGGTCGCCCTCCGCATAGCTGCCCAGCGTGGTGATGTTCAGGCTCTGCAGCATCACATCGAAATTGGCGCGGGTGGGCGAGACGATCTCGGTCACGGTGAGGCACACGCCGTCGGTCGCCACGCTGGCGCCGATGGCGAGGTCTTCGCAGAAGCCCGCGGGGAAGTCGAGCGTGAAGGTGCGCAGGCCGGCGCGGTCGTGGATGGCGGCGATGCCGGCCGTGGCTTGGACGATGCCTGTGAACATGGGGCGCGGGCTTTCGGGTGAGGGGCGGGCAGAGCGCGAACGCAGCGAAAGCCGCGAATTCTGCCACCCGCCCCCCGGCCGCGCAGCCCCTGCCCGCAGAGCCCGCGGCCGCGTTCAGGTCAGCGCGCGCGCAAAAAGTCCGCCACTTCCAGCAGCACCAGTTCGTTGTCGTCGGCCTGGTTGGGCAGGCGGCTGGAGCTGAAGGGCAGGTTGTTGTCGTTGCCGACGACGATGTGGGCGGCGTCCACCACGTCCACGTTCTCGATGGTGAAAAAGGGAAAGGTGAGCACGCCGTTGTCGAGCGGCTTCTTCGCCAGGCGTTTCGGGTCCTGGATGTGCATGAGGTCGATATAGCCCAGCTTGCGCAGCGCGCCGCCGGCGTTGGCATCGGTCAGCTCGACCTTGTAGACGCGCTTGAACTTCGCCAGGTCGCTGAAGCAGTCGGCGCGCTTCACGCCGTCGGGGCAGGCATGGGCCGCCGTGCCTTCGCCGTTGTCGCGTTCGATGACCAGGCCCGTGCTGCCGTCGATCATGTTGAAGTCGCCGATGGCGTGGTGGTTGGCTTCCAGCACGTACTTCCAGTGGCGGCCGGTCCACTTGGCCGCCTTCACGTCGAATTCCAGCACGCGCAGGTACTGGCGGCCGCCTTCCATGGCTTCATAGGCCTGGGCGGAGGCGTCCCACACCGGGCCCTCCAGCAGCGCGTACAGCTTGCTGCCGTCGGGGCTCGCGGCCATGCCCTCGAAGCCCTTGGAGCGCTTGATGTCGAACGCCGTCGCCCTCGCATCCGGCGCGCCGGCGGTGGTGACGGCGGGGTGGTCCGGCGAGCGCACCACGCGGCCGTCGACCAGGGTGTCGAACACGGCCAGCACGCGGCCTTCCAGGTCGGCCTTGATGAGCCAGGGGCCGAACTCGTCGCCGATCCAGAGCGCGCCGCCCGCGAACTGGAAGCTCTCGGGGTCGAAGTCGGCGCCGGTCAGATAGCGCTCCTTCGTGCCTTCTTCGGCGATGCGAAACGGCACCTTCTTGTCGGGGTCGTGGAGGAAGACGGTCTTCAGGCGCTTGAACTCGCCGCTCTGGAAGTCCACCGCGTAGTGGTTCAGGTAGAGCATGAAGTCGGGCGAGTTGGCTTTGGCGCCGGCGCCGTTGTCGGTCAGCAGCCAGAAGGTGCCGTCGGCCATGCGCTTGATGCCCGAATGGCCCTGCGCGGCCTGGCCCTGGAAGGGCAGCGACACGCCGGTGGGCCGGCCGGCGGACTGGCCCTCGACCGAGCCCACCGCGTCCACCCGCCGTGCGGTGGTGAACTTGCCGCTGGTGCGCAGGTCGGCCGGCGCATCGGCGGGCGGGGCGATGAAGGAGCGCGCGGGCAGCACGGCATGGCCGGCAAGCGTGGCGGTGAAGGCGGCTGGCGCCGGGTTGGCGCCTTGGGCGTGCACGGGCAGCGCGGCGGCGCACGCGAGGGCGGCGCAGGCAGCGGCGAAGGGGAAGAATTTCATGGAAGCAGCCAGGGTGAAGACCAAAAGCCCGCACCATGCCGCCCCGGCGTGACATGGCGATGACGCAGCCCCCCGCCGTCCCTCGTGTGGCTGCGGACGAAAAAAACCGGCCCCAGGGAGCCGGTTCGCACAGCGCGAGGAGCGCGGGCGCAGGTCAGTAACGACCGCCGCCGAAGCCGCCGTTGCCGTAGCCGACGTCCGCACGGCCGCTGGCGCGGTAGCCGCCGGCGCCGCCCGCCGTGGCTTCGCGGGGGCGGGCCAGGTTCACGACGATGGAGCGGCCGTCGACCGACATGCCGTTCAGGCCGTCGATGGCGGCCTGGGCGACCTCGGCCGAGACCATTTCCACGAAGCCGAAGCCCTTGGAACGGCCCGTGTCGCGGTCCATCATGACCTTGGCGGAGGCGACGCCGCCGAATTCCGAGAAGTTGCTGCGCAGGGCTTCGTCGTCGACGGAATAGGGCAGGTTGCCCACGTAGATTTTGGTGCTCATGGTGGAGTCTTTCTGAAGATGGTGCGCAACGCGGCGCGCCGTTGGAAACCGGCTGGCGGCAAGGCCGCGGCAGCCCGTGGTGAAAGCGTGTGCTGGAGGAGGTTCAGCACGCAGGCGGGTGGGCCATCGAGGTCTGCAGCCAGCCCTGGGTGACGGCGAAGAGCCGGGCTGCTTCGCGGGATGCGAAGAATCTGTCGAAACGAAAGATGCGGCAGTAGCTGCCGTTGCCTTGGGATCGCTGGACCGAGAAGGAGGCGCGAAAGCGTCCGCAGTCGGTCGGGTGTGTCGCGGGCGAAACGACGTATCGGCCCATGGAGATGGCGAGAGAGGAAATCAGGGGCAATCAGGAGTCGCAGGCCGTGGGTGGCGAACCGGCGTGAGCATCGAAGGACTCGGCGGGCTGCAGCTCGGCAGTTCCGCAAGGCGGCCTGGGGCCGCGAATAACGCGAGGGGTGGAAGGCAGTGGGTCGTCCCGGCCAACCGCTCCGTGCGGTGACGGCGGCATGGTGCCATGCTGCCGTCTGGCGGGGAGTATATCACCCAACCAAATTTAAGTCATCTTTCATATGCCGCCTGGTTTTGATGGCGGCTTGCATGGCCGTCAAGCGCCCTTGTTCTTCAGTTTGCCCTTGGGCATGACGGCCGTGGTGGGTGGCGTGGGCCGGGAGGAGCCCGACCCGGCACCGGCGAGCGCCGGGGGCAGGCTGGTGTCCTTCTTCGGCCTCTTGGTCATCTTGTTGCTGCGTTGATCGCCTTTGGCCATGGCTGGGCTCCTGCTGCGGTGGGTGAACTCGCGAGTATGCAGGCTCAGGCCTGCCGGCGCCACAGCCGCCAGCCCAGGTAGGCCACCACGCCGGCGTTGAGCAGCACCACCGCGCTGGCCGCCCAGGTGGGCCGGTGCAGCCAGTGCCACAGCTCGAACGGTATGTAGAGCCCGCCGGACAGCGCGCCCAGCCATTCGCCCCAGGCCCTGTCGCGCCACAGGCCATAGGCCTCGGTGAAGCGCAGCGCCGCGTAGGCGGTGGCGATGGCGGTGAGCAGCTGCCAGTCGCCATGGCCGGACCAGCGGTCGATGCCGGCCAGCAGCAGCGCCGGGTAATGCGCGCCGGGGCTCAGGCCCACGTGGCCGATCAGGGCGGTGGCGATCTGGTGCAGGTCGCGGTGCAACAGCCCCAGCACACCCACGCCCGCGACCAGCGCGACGCTGCCCTTGAGCGCCTCGAAGCTGGCGATGGTGCGCAGCGCACGGCGGGCCGCGGGTGTGTCGGCGGCGGGGTCGGCGGAGGCCGGGTCGGGACGGTCGGCGGTGGAGAGCATGGTTTCTTCGGCCGGAAAAGGGCAGGAGCGCGGGTGTGCTGGGGCGCAGTATCCACCGACTCCTGCGCGCCGGCGGCGTCAGCCCTGCCCTTTGCGGCCGGTCAGCCAGAGCGTGCTGGCGACGATGAGAGCGCCCCCGAGCCACCCCGCGCTGCCCAGCGTCTCGCCCAGCCACAGCGTGGCGAAGAGCGCGCCCCAGACGGGTTCAGTGCCCATCAGCAGGCTGACGCGGCTGGGCGAATGCTGCCGCAGGGCCCAGTTCTGCACCGCGAAGGCCAGCACCGTGCACCCCAGCACCAGGAACAGCGTGGCACCCCAGAAGGCCGGAGCGCGGGGCAGCGGCGGCAGGCCGCCCTGCGTGGCGGCGGCCCAGCCCAGGCAGCCCAGGCCCACCACGCCCGCCTGCACCGCCGTCAGGTGCAGGGTGGAGGCCTCGGCGTGGCGGCGGGTGAGCCGGCTCGTCACGCAGACCATCACGGCCCGCAGCCCGGCCGCCGCCAGCATCAGCCATTCGCCCCGGCCCCAGCCCAGCCCGTCCACGGCCCATTGCGCGGGCCAGCCGCCCGTCAGCAGCGCGGCGCCCGCCAGCGACACGGCGGCGAAGCCGAACACGGCGGGTGCCGGGCGGCGGCGCAGCAGCAGCCATTCGGCGAACGGCGTGAACACCACGCACAGGCTGATGAGCAGCGCCGCGCGGCCGGCCGGCGTGTGCGCCACGCCATAGGTCTCGCACACGAAGATCGCCATCAGCAGCGCGCCCAGCGGCAGGCCCGCGCCCAGCGCGGCTGCCCATTGCGCCCGGCCGGCCCCCCGGCAGGCCGGCGCCAGCACGGCGGCGGTGAGCAGGAAGCGCACGGCCAGGAAGCCCAGTACCGGGTAATGGGCCAGCGCCCCCTGCGCCACGCCGTAGCTGGCGCCCCAGCAGGCGGCGACCATCAGCAGCGCGGCATCGGCGGAAGGTGCGAAACGGGCGGAGGGCAAGGCATGGGTGGTCATGGCTGGCAGTGTGCGTTTGCGCATGCCAACTGATAATCCGGCGCTTGTGCACAGCATCTGTTCTCGCCACGCATGAATGAAGCGCTCGAATCCCTGCCCGACCTGGCCGTTTTTGCCCGCGTGGTGGCGGCCGGCAGTTTCTCGGCCGCCGCGCGCGGCCTGGGGCTGACGCCCTCGGCCGTCAGCCGCCAGGTGGCGCGGCTGGAGGCCCGGCTGGGCGTGCGCCTGCTGGAGCGCACCACGCGCCAGTTGCGGCTGACCGCCGCCGGCCAGGCGGCCCATGTGCGCTGCCAGGCGCTGGAAGCCGCCGCCCGCGAAGTGCTGCAGCTGGCGGGTGCCCACCGCCCCGGCGCCGAGCCCCGGGGCCGCGTACGCATGAGCGTGCTGAAGGCCTACGGCGTGCAGCGCGTGCAGCCGCTGGTGGCGCCCTTTCTGGCCGCCCACCCCGAGGTGCAGCTGCAGCTGGTGGTGACCGACCGGGTGGTGGACCTGTTCGCCGAGGACATCGACCTCGCCCTGCGGGTGACCGACACGCCGCCGCCGTGCCTGGCCGCGCGCCCGCTGGAGGTGGTGGAGCACATCGTGTGCGCCAGCCCCGCCTACCTGGCCGAGCGTGGCCTGCCCGCCGCCCCGGGCGACCTGGCGCGCCACGACTGCCTGTGGCTGGGAGAGCACCCGCACGACGCCCGCTGGCGCTTCACGCGGCGGGGCAGCGGCGCGCAGGCCGAGGCGGTGACGGTGCCGGTGCATGGCCGCCACGCCGTCAACCACAGCGGCATGCGGCGCGACGCGGCACTGGCGGGCCTGGGCGTCGCCAGCCTGCCGGCTTTCATGGCGCAGGAGGCCCTGTCCGCCGGCACGCTGGTGCGTGTGCTGGAGGGCTGGCGGCACGAGACGGCCTATTCGGGCACGGCCTGGCTGCTGTACCCGGCGCAGCGTTTCTTGCCGGCGGCCGTGCGGGCGTGGATCGACCACCTGGCCGCCGGCCTGGCGCCCGCCGCCTGACCAGCAGGCGCCACGGCGGGCGCGGGCAGCGCCGTGGGTCAGTCCTCGTGCGTGTCGTGCGTGGCCGCGCTGCCGCGCCGCCAGTAGCCCGAGGCCCGGATCCACTTCGGGTGCACGCCGCGCTCGCCCACCAGGTGGGCGCGCAGCGCCTTGGCCACGGCCGATTCGCACGCCACCCAGGCGTGGATGTCGCCGGCGGGCAGCGCCAGCGGCCGCAGCGCGTCGAGCAGGACGGACGCCGTGCCGGGCTCGGCGCCCTGGCGGTGCACCCAGTGGATGCGGGCGTCGGCGGCGGTGGGCAGCGGCTGCTCGTCGGCCGGGCCGTCCACCTCGGCCAGCACCAGCACGGGCGTGCCGGCGGGCAGCTCGGCCAGCCGCCGGGCGATGGCGGGCAGCGCGGTGTCGTCGCCGATCAGCACATAGCCGTCGAAGGCCAGTGGAACGACCATCGAGCCGCGCGGGCCGCCCACGCCGACCTGCTGGCCGGGCGCGGCCTGCAGCGCCCAGGCGGTGGCGGGGCCGGCGTCGTGCAGGGCGAAGTCGATGACCAGCGTGCCGGCGGCCGCGTCGTGGTGGCGTGGCGTGTAGTCGCGCATCGTGGGGCGCGGCGCGTCGGGCGCGGGGCCGCCCGCGTCCGCCGGCACCGGAAAGTCGATGGCGCCGTTGGCGTCCGGCAGGATGAGCTTGACGTGGTCGTCGAAGCCGGCGCTGGCGAAGCCTTGCAGCGCATCGCCCTCCAGCGTGACGCGGATGCAGTGCGGGGTGACGCGCTCGGCGCGGCGCACCGTGAGCGTGCGGCGGCGCAGCTCGTGGCGCACGCGCTGCGGGGCGCGGGCGGCGAGCTGCTCGGCGGTGGGCGAAGGGGTGGCGGTGGAATCAGCAATGAAGGTCATGGCAAAAGGCTTTCTGCCGGCTCGGGCCGGCGGGGGGATGCGACAGGAGCTCAGAGCCGCTCGATCTGCCGGGCTGCGGCATCGAGCGCGTCGGCGATGGCGTGGATCTGTTCGGTCTGCAGCGGCTCGCCGGCCAGCCGCAGGTGCAGCGCATGGCGCAGGTTGTGCACCGCGCGTTCGATGGGCGCGGGCCGGGCCGCGCGCGCCGCGCTGGCGCCGCGCTGCGCGGCGCCCTGCGCGATGCGGTCGAGCAGCGCCTCCACGTCGCCCTGGCGCTCCTGCAGATGGGCGCGGCCCGCGTCGGTGGCGGTGTGCAGCTTGCGCCCGCCGTCGGCGCTGACGGTGACGTGGCCCAGCTCCTCCAGCAGGGTGAGCGTGGGGTAGATCACGCCCGGGCTGGGGCTGTAGCTGCCGCCCAGTTGTTCCTCGATGGCCTTGATCAGTTCGTAGCCGTGACGGGGCTTGTCGGCGATGAGGCGCAGCAGCACCAGCCGCAGGCCGCCGTGGCCGAAGATGCGTGCGCCCCCGCCGCCGCCTCGTCGGTGGCTGGGCGCGGCGTCGCGGGGTTCCCAGGGGTCGATGTCGTGCATGGCTTCTCCGATATATCTAATTGATTGAAGATATATCTTTTGATGACGCCACGGGGCGACGGTCGGCAAGACCGCGCAGCGAGCAGGGTCGGCGCGGCCGGCCGTGGCCGCAGCCGCGCATCGCATCGCATCGCAGACCCAGGCCGGGCGAATGGGTCAGGCGACGGCGAGGCCGGCGGCGTGGCCGCGGGTGAAGGCTTCCTCGAACACCGAATAGCCCGACCAGTCGGCATGCGCGAAAGCGAGCCGGCCGGTGGCGGGCGTGGGCAGGGGCGCCACGCGCTCCCCATTCGATAGCACCCGGCGTTGATGGGACAAGCGCTCCAGGCCGATCTGGCTCAAGAAAGCCTGCAACCCGGGTGTGGGGATGGCCATGGCGTGGCCGTAGCGGGTGATGTCCATGCGCGTGGCGCGCTCGGCGATGTCGGGGTGCGGCCCGGCCAGGCTCTGCAGGATGCGGTCGCGCCACTGCGTCCACGGCTGCTCGGCCAGCCGGCGGCGGCCGTCCGGCACGTCGCCCAGGGCCTGGTAGTAGCTCAGCACGGTGGGCGCGGGGCGCGGGTCCAGCCGCTGGTGGCCGGCATCCACATAGCCCAGGCCGCCGGGGGTGGGATCAGCGTAGAGCACGTTGTCCCAGGCGGGCGCCGCGCCTTCGCGGTCGGCCAGGGGCGCGTCGATGTGGAGGTTGGCGACCAGCCAGGGCGCCCACGCCAGGCGCTCGGCCGCCGCGCGCAGGAAGTCCGGCGCCGGCTGGACCACCCGGGCGGCCAGGAACACGGGCAGCGCCACCACGCAGCGCCGCGCCTGCCAGCGCTCCACGCTGTCGCTCGCGTGGTGGAGCACGTCCACCTCCACGCCCTGGCGCGTTTCGGCGATGCGCAGCACGCTGCTGCCGGTGCGCAGCTGCCCGCCGGCGGCGAGCGGCGCGGCCAGCCGCTGGGTGAGCCAGCCGTTGCCCTGGGGCCAGGTCAGCACGCCCTCGCGGTCTTCGGCGCCGCCTCTGTCTTCGCCCGGCGCGTGGAAGCCGTGGCGGCTGGCGAAGTAGTGGATGCCGGCCCAGGCCGAGACACGCGCCAGGCCGGCGCCGTAGTCGTCGCGGCAGCAGTAGTCGAGGTACCAGCGCAGGTGGGCATCGTCCAGTCCCTCCTGGCGCAGCCAGTCATCAAAAACCATAGCATCCAGCGCTTGATGGACGGGCGCCAGAGGCTGATTTCGCCTCCATTGGGTGAGCACCGGCATGGCGAAGGGCGCGGCGCGCGAGAGCGCGGCCACCCGCTCGGCGAAGCGGCGGTACTGCGCCAGCGTGGCCTCGCCCACGCCCTGGGTGGGCAGCAGCCCTTCCTGCCAGGCGCCCTGGAAGTACAGGCGCTCCTGCGGGCTGTGGCACAGGTGCCGCTCGTCGTAGCGCCAGCGGCCGGCCTCGCGCCGGCGCAGGCCCAGCTCTTCCAGCAGGTCCTGCACGGCGCGGGCGTGGTCGCCCGGCACCGGCAGGTAGTGCGCGCCCAGCGGGCAGGCGATGCCGCCCACCTGCCCGCCCCGGCTGTTGCCGCCGACCGCGTCTTCCATCTCCAGCAGCACGAAGTCGTCGACACCGGCCAGGCGCAGCGAGCGCGCCGCCGCCAGCCCCGCCACACCGCCCCCGGCGATGACCACCTGCGCGCGCCGCACCACGGTGGGCGCCAGCGCGTCGCCGCCCCGGGCCAGCCGATCGCGCAGCGCGTGGCCGCGCGCCATGTCGATGCCGGTGAAGCCGCCCGCGGCGCCTTGCCGCGGCTGGCAGCCGGCGGTGAGCCCGGCGCCGACCGCGCCCAGCACGAAGCTGCGGCGGTTGAGCGGCCAGGAGGGCGGGTCGGAGAAGGCGGGGTGGGACACGGCGCGAGCGCAAGCGGTGGGCGTGCCGACTCTACGCCACGACGCCGCCGCGCCCGGCCCGCCCCCGCCCCGGCTTCATTCGGCCCAGCGCGCCTGGATGTCCAGGATCTGCGGCTTCAGCGCGATGAAGGGCGCGACCAGCGACGGGTCGAAATGCCGGCCAGCCTGTTGCCGCAGGTAGTCGAAGGCGTCTTCCAGGCTCCAGGCTTCCTTGTAGGGGCGGCGCGTGGTGAGGGCGTCGAACACGTCGGCGATGGCGATGATGCGCGCCTCCAGCGGAATGGCCGTGCCGGCCAGCCCGAACGGGTAGCCGCTGCCGTCCCACTTCTCGTGGTGCGCCAGTGCGATGGTGTGGGCGGTGCGCAGCAGCCCCGAGGGGTGCTCGCCGATGATCTCCGCGCCGATGAGCGGGTGCCTTTTCATCACCTCCCACTCCGCGGCGTCGAGCTTGCCGGGCTTGCGCAGCACGGCATCGGGCACGCCGATCTTGCCGACGTCGTGCATGGGCGCCGCATGCAGCAGCTCTTCGGCCCAGGCCGCGCCCATGCCCAGGGCCTGCGCCAGCATCTGCGCGTAGAGGCTCATGCGGATGACGTGCTTGCCCGTCTCGTCGTCCTTGTACTCGGCCGCCCGGCCCAGCCGCTGCACGATCTGCAGGCGCGATTCGCGCAGGGCCTCGGTGCGCACCAGCGACAGGTGGTTGCGCACGCGCGCGCGCACCACGGGCGCGCTGACGGGCTTGGTGATGTAGTCCACCGCGCCGGCCTCGAAGCCCTGGGTTTCGTCCACCACGTCGTTGAGCGCCGACACGAAGATCACCGGCATGCAGCGGAGCATCGGGTCGGCCTTGAGCTGGCGGCAGACGCTGTAGCCGTCCATGTCCGGCATCATCACGTCGAGCAGCATCAGGTCGGGACGCTGCTGGCGAGCGATCTCGACGGCCTGGGCGCCGGCGGTGGTGAACAGCAGCCGGTAGTCGTCCTGCAGCACTTGGCGCAGCACCTGCAGGTTGGTGGGTTCGTCGTCGACCAGCAAGATGCGCGGGCGGCGGTCTTCATGGGGCGGAGGGTTCATGGCTCGGCCGTTTCGTGGCGGGCGTGGGCGCTGCGCAGGGCCTGCAGGCAGGCGCGCGCCGCGTCGAAATCAAATCGGTTGAGGGTGTCCTGCAGCCGTTGGGCATCGGGCCCGGGCAGGGCCGTCAGCAGCTCAGCGAGCGGCGCTTCGGCGATCTCGAACCGCGCGAGCGAATGCTCCAGCGCGTCGATGGCTTCTGCGATCCGCGCCGGGTCGGCCTGCGGCGCGCACGCCGTCGTGGCGCCTTCGGGCGCCGGGGGCGGCAGCGCTTCGCGCACCGATTCCAGCGCCGGCGCGATGGCGGCGAGCGCATCGCGCGCCAGCTCCGCATCGGCGCTCTGCGCGGCGCGCTCCAGGCCCTCGGCGGCAGCCTGCAGACGCACCAGCGCCAGGTTGGCTGCGGCGCCGCGCAGCCGGTGCGCGACGGCGGTGAGCCGGAGCCAGTCGCTGGCCCGGCCCGCCGCCTGCAACTCGGCCACCAGGCCCCAGGCGTCGGGCAGGAACCGGTCGATGGCCTGGCGCAGCGCCTGGGGCTGGCTCCAGGCCCGCAGACCGCGCTGCCAGTCGATGGGGGGCGCGGGCGCAGCCAGCGGCAGGGACGCCAGGGGCGCCAGGGACAGCGGCAGCGGCGGTGGCAGCACCGGCGCGGTGGCCGCCAGCGCTGCCGGCAGCGGCGCGCCGGCCGACGGCGCACCCGGCAGGCCCAGCACCCGCGCCATCTCCTGCAGCAGCCGCAGGCGTTCCACGGGCTTGCTGGCGAAGCCTTCCATGCCGGCGGCCCGGGCGTTGCGCCGGTCCTGGTCGAGCACGCTGGCCGACAGGGCGATCACCGGGGTGGGCCGCAGCCCGCGCTCCGCATCCTGGGCATGCAGGCGCCGCGTGACTTCCAGCCCGTCCATCCCGGGCATCTGCAGGTCCATGAGGGCGATGTCGAAGCGCTCGCGCGCGGCAGCCTGCACGGCCTCGGCGCCGCTCGCCGCGCAGGTGACGGTGTGCCCGCCCTGGGCGAAGACGCTCTGCAGCAGCTCGAGGTTGGCGGGCACGTCGTCCACCGCCAGGATGCGCAGCGGGGGCAGCTGCACCGTCTCCTGGTTCATCTGCACCTCCATCGCCGCCGCGCTGGCGCGGGGCAGCGGCAGCCGCACGGTGAACACGCTGCCCTGGCCCGGCGTGCTCTGCACGGTGATGCTCCCGCCCATGAGCTCGGCCAGTTGCCGCGCGATGGTGGTGCCCAGGCCCGAGCCGCCGTAGCGCCGCGTGGTGGAGGCGTCGGCCTGCGCGAAGGGGTCGAAGATGTGGCTGAGCCGGGCCGCGTCGATGCCGATGCCGGTGTCGGCCACGGCCACCTGCACCTGGCCGTCGACGTGCCGCACCCGCAGCGTCACGCCGCCCTGGTGGGTGAACTTGAGCGCGTTGCCGACCAGGTTGACCAGGATCTGCTGCATCCGGAAGGCGTCGCCATGCCAGAACTCGGGCACGTCGGCCGGGTAGTCGCTCTCGAGCGCCAGCGCCTTCTGGTCCGCCTGGATGCGCAGCGAACCGACGATCTGCTCGCACAGCGCGCGCAAGCTGAAGTCGTGCTGCTCGAGCAGCACGGCGCCCTTCTCGAGCTTGGCGGTGTCCAGGATGTCGTTGAGCAGCCGCAGCATGGAGCGGGCGGCCTGGTGCACGGTGGCGAGCTGGCGGCGCTGCGCGGCTTCCAGCGGGGTGTCGAGCAGCGCCTCGCTGAAGCCGATGATGGCGTTCATCGGCGTGCGGATCTCGTGGCTCATGTTGGCCAGGAAGGTGGCGCGGGCCAGGGCCGCGGCCTCTGCCGCCTCCTTGGCGGCACGCAGGTCCTGCTCCATGGCGCGGCGCTCGCTCAGGTCGGTGGCGAACTTGACGATCTTGGTGGTGCGGCCCTGCGCGTCCAGGATGGGGTTGTAGGTGGCCTGGATCCACACCTCGCGGCCGTCCTTGCCGACCCGCTCGTACTCGCCGGCGTCGAGCTCGCCGCGCGCAAGGCGGTCCCACAGCGCGACGTATGCCGGCTCCTGCACGTACTGGGGAGTGCAAAAGAGCGCGTGGTGCCGGCCCTGCACTTCTTCCAGCGTGTAGCCGAACAGGTTCAGGAAGTTGGCGTTGGCCGTGAGGAGGCAGCCGCAGAGGTCGAACTCGGCCACGGCCTGGGCGCGGTCCAGCGCGCGCAGCACGCCGGAGAATTCGGCGTTGCGGGCCTTGAGCTCGGACACGTCCATTACCACGCCGTCGATGTAGTCCACCCGGCCCGGCGTGTCCGAGCCGCCGCGCCCGGTTTCAGACACCCACACCACCGCGCCGGAGCGCGCGATGAGGCGGTACTCGATCTGGTAGCTGCGGCCCTCCTGCACGGCGGCAGAGATCTTCGTCCACACCGCGTCGGTGTCCTCCGGATGGATCAGGCTGCCAAAGACGACGCGGCCGCTGACCAGGTCGTCCGCCGTCCAGCCGGTCAGGCTCTCCACCGCGTCGCTGATGAAGAGCATCGCCCAGTCACTCTGGAAGCGGCACCGGAACGCCACCCCGGGAATGTTGCGCACCAGCGAGCGCAGCTGCGCCTCGCCCTGGCGGCGCTCGGCTTCCAGCGTCCGGCGCTCGGTCAGATCGACCAGGAAGCCGACGTAGAGCGGCAGCCCCGGCTGCTCCACGCGGCCCACGGCCAACCGGATCATCACCGGGCTGCCGTCCTTGCGCTGGGCCTCCAGCTCGCGGCTGCTGCCGGTCATGCGGCTGAAGGCGGTCTCTCCGTGGCTGCGCCGGTAGGCCTCGTAGCTCTCGCGGTGCTGGGGCGCCACGATCATGGCGACGTCGCGCCCGAGCACCTCGTCCTCGCGCCAGCCCAGCAGGCGCTCGGCGGCCTTGTTGTACGACTGGATGACGCCGTCCGCCCGGATGGTGATGATGCCGTCCACCGCGGTCGCCAGCACGGCGCGCAGCCGCGACTCGTTGGCCATGGTCCGCCGGTACAGCACCCGGTGGCGCAGGGCGGTGTTGGCGACGCCGACCACCACCATCAGCAGCACGGACACTGCGGCGATGGCGAGCGACAGGCGCCCCTTGAAGGCGGCCGTGTCGGCGGAAGGCGAGACGATCGGCCCCACCAGGCGCACGGCGTCGATGCTGATGTAGTGCATGCCGGCGATCGCCAGGCCCAGCACGGTGCCGCCGGCCAGGTCGGCCAGCCAGGGCGACACGCCCGGGCGCTGCTGCAGCCAGAGCCGCGCATGCAGCGCCGCCACGGCCAGGGCCAGCGCATAGGCCATGGACAGCAGGAAGCCCCAGACGTCGTAGCGGATCACCGGGGCCAGGGTGGAGGCCGACATGCCCAGGTAGTGCATGAGCCCGATGCCCGACCCCATGAACAGCCCGCCCAGCGTGGCGCCCCGCCGCCCGGTGCCGGGCCGTGCCATCACGGACAGCGCGACCCACGCGGCCAGCACGCTGGGCACGATGGACAGCGCCGTGATGCCCGGCCGGAACGAGCCTTGCGAACAGAGCGCGGACGCCAGCATGCCGACGAAATGCATCGCCCAGACCCCGCCGCCCAGCGCCAGGGCGGCGGAGGCCACGGTGGCGCGGCGGCCCAGGGCGGTGGACGCCATGCGCGCCAGCCCGGCCAGATGCACCGCCATGACCGACGCCAGCACCGCCAGCCCCAGCGACAGGGCGACCAGCCAGGGGTCGTGGCTCCACGACACCTGCGGGTCCCGCGCCACGCCGACGACGAAATACGGGTCGAACATTTGTTAACAAAAAAGGATTTGTCGCAGATTCTGCCTGACGGTTTTCTTTCGCGCGCGCGGCGGCGCGAGTGCCCCACGGCGCCCGGTGGCTTGGCCGCACATCGGGCGGGGCCGGCGTGGGACCTGAGCGGCCCGGCGGTCAGTGCGTGACCCGGCCCCACTCCTGCTCATAGGCGTGCACCAGCACCTGGTTGGACAGCCGGTTCACCTCGGCCGGCACCCGCGCCATGTCGAGCGGGAAGTCGAACAGCAGCGGCAGCGTGGGCGCCGACAGAAAGCGCAGGCCGGCCGGCAGCGCCGTGGGCAGCCGCCACGGCCGGCGGCTGGCGATGACGAAACCCCATTCGCCGAAGCTGGGCACGTGCGCGTGGTAGGGCGCGGCGGCGAGGCCCACCGATTCGATGGTATGCACCACCGTCCAGAAGCTCTGGCGCGCCACCAGGGGCGAGGTGGTCTGCACCACCGCGTAGCCGCTGGCCGAAAGCCGCTGGTCCAGCAGCGCGTAGAAGCTGTTGGTGTAGAGCTTGCCGATGGCGAAGTTGGTCGGGTCGGGAAAGTCCACCACGATCACGTCGAAGGTGTCCGCTCCCTGCTGCAGCCACTGGAAGGCATCGGTGTTGACGATGTGCACGCGCGGGTCGGCCAGTGCGTGGCCGTTGAGCTGCGTCAGCGTGGGGTTCTGGCTGAACAGCTCCGTCATGGCCGGGTCCAGCTCCACCAGCGTGACCGATTCGACCGACGGGTATTTGAGGATCTCGCGCACCGCCATGCCGTCGCCGCCGCCCAGCACCGCCACCCGCTTCGCGGCGCCCTGCGCGGCCATGGCCGGGTGCACCAGCGCCTCGTGGTAGCGGTATTCGTCGCGCTCGGCGAACTGCAGGTTGCCGTTCAAGTACAGCCGGTGCCCGGCCTTGCCCTGGGTGACCACGATGCGCTGGTAGGGCGAGGCGCTGCTCATCACGATGCGGTCCTGGTAGAACTTGTCTTCGGCGAAGCGCGTGATGTGCTCCGCGCCGGCCAGCCCCGCCAGCAGCGCGCCCGCCACCGCCGCGCAGGCGACGGCATGCGCCCGCCACCGCCGCAGCTCGTGCCGGAAGAGCCACAGCGCCCACACGGCCACGGCCGCGTTCATCACGCCGAACAGCAGCCCCGTGCGCACCAGCCCCAGGTGCGGCACCAGCAGCAGTGGAAAGGCGAGCGACACCGCCAGCGCGCCCAGGTAGTCGAAGGTGAGCACCTGCGAGACCAGGTCCTTGAGCTGCGCGTTGCGCTTGAGGATGCGCATGACCAGCGGAATCTCCAGCCCCACCAGCGTGCCCACGGCGAACACCATGCCGTAGAGCAGCACGCGGAACGCGCCCGGCACGTAGGCATTAGCTACGAAAAGAATAGCAGGGAGCGCCCCGCCGATGAGCGCCACCAGCAATTCGATGCGCAAAAAGTGCGCCGGCAGCTGCCGCTCGAAGTAGCGCGACAGCCACGAGCCCACGCCCATCGCGAAGAGGTAGGTGCCGATGACGGTGCTGAACTGCAGCACCGAATCGCCCAGCACATAGGACGCCAGCGCCCCCGCCGCCAGTTCGTAGAGCAGCCCGCAGGCGGCGATGACGAAGACGCTGGCGAGCAGGGCGATGTCGATGGGGCGGGGGGTGGGGGGAGCCGCAGGGGAAACCAATGGAGCCGTCATGCTGTCCATGCTTCAACCATCTTCTGAGCCTGCGCCAATTCCCACGGTGGCATCCACCACGTCTGGAAGGTATGTGCATTTGTGCAGGATGCGTTCGTCAGGGGCGTGACGGTGCTTGTACCCCAGGTCGTGGACCTGCTTCTTCCGTCGGTCTTCCGTCATCGCATTGCCTTCTCGTTCTCAGTGTCAGAACCGTCGCTGGTTCATGCAGCCGGCCTCAGGGCGTTCCCGTCCTGTAAGCCTGCTGTTCATGGGTGGGGCGGGAGGGAAACGCCAGCTGCAGGGCGCCCCCGCGCACCATGGGGCTGATGTGCGACTGGCGCAGCGCATCGGGGCTGCGGCGCAGGAGTTTGGCCAGCACGGCACGGGTGACGTAGTGTCCTTGGCATACGTCGCCAATCACCTGCTGCATGCGAACGGCTCCCAAACGCCCGGATCGCGCCGGAGCGGCCAGCGCCTGCAAATGCGCCAGAAACTCCGGTGTGAGCACACCCAAGTCATCGATCACAGGTGCGTCGAGCAGGCTCGAAAGCAATCGCCCTTGGCCATCACGCTGCCCATGCTGCCGCTGCGAATGTTCGGAGCTGGGCTCCGAAGGTTCAGCGCCGAGCTCCGAAGATTCAGCACCGAGCTCCGAAGGTTCGGCACGCCGCAGACTGGGAGTCAAGGTCGGCGGAGGTAACTGCCCGCGCTCGGATATGGCGCTTCGCGGCTTGGCTGGAAGGAGCGGCCCGCTGAACACATCCTCCGGCGTTGGAAGGGCAGCGCCTGCCAAGTAGTACACCGTTCCCCTCGCCAGCCCGTCAGAAACCAGCATGCCCTGGAGCACCAGGCGGGCCAGCAAGACGCTCAGGTCATGGGAATGGGCATCACACAGCTCCAGCAAACGGCTGTGGCTGACGGTGCGCTCCATGGCGGCGGTCGCCAACACCAAGCGAGAGTGCGCATCGAGGGCATCGAAGCGCTCGCCCCACTGCGCTCGCAGGGCTTGCACAACGTCGTCCGGCAGCAGGTCCGCCATGTGCAGCGCCAACAGGGTTTGCTCAGGTTCCGCCTTTTCGGACAACAAGGGCGGCCGCCAATGCTGGCTGCGCCACCCGCCATAGATGCGAGGCATGCCCGAGCCACCCCGTTCACCCAGGCCAATGAGCAGGAACATCTGGTGAAGAATGCGGTTACGGCAGTCGCTCTCCCCACCACGAATCACCTGTTCGATGGGCAGGCGCAGGCCACCAGGGTTGCGGAACCCGAACATGTCGGGCCGCTTGACCACCAGCACCGACGCCCGGCCTGTGTAGTCGGCATGTACCAACGCATTCACCAGCGCCTCGCGCAAGGCCTTGTGCACGGGGGTGTCGTCCTGCCGCTGCCCGTCTTTCACGGCAAAGGGGACCTTGAGGTCCGCCACCAGCTTGCGGTAAACCCTGCGATAGAACTCGAACAGATTGCCGGTCCAGGAGCCATCGGGCACCAGCCGGTCAATCCAGGTAGGTTCTGCCCGGGCTTCAGGCCGCTCCTGATAATCCAGAAAATAATGCGGTGCAGCCTCCTGAATGGCAGCCCATGTGCCGAACATCAGCAGGCCGGCCAACGTCAATCCTTCGTTACCCGTCTGGCGATCACGCCGCCAGCCTCGCAGGCTGCTCAAGAACTCGAAATCCTCCTGCTCCAAATAGGGATGCCCCGGCCGCTCGTCCTTGAACATTTGCCGGTAGATGCGCAGGCTCTCGCCATCGATATCGCCCATGCCGAAGCCCGGCAGGATGCGGGCGTCGCGTTCATCTTCTACCTGCTCGGCCAGCATGCGCTTGACGGTTTCTTCATCGCAAAGCCGGTCACCGTCGTTGAGCCGCCTGTAGGTGTGCCCCAGCGGCTGGCCGTTCAAGAACACCGGCCGCTGCTTACGCGTGGCCTGCGGAATGCGCACCCGCAGCACTGTGCGACCGTCCACCACCAGTTCCTGCACGTCCGCATCGGTCAGCAAGTTGGCGCTGACCTTGCCGGGATTGTTGAGGGTGTTGAAGAGATCGGTCCGCACCTTCGCCGGATGGGAAAGGCCTGCCACGGCGAACACACCGTTCTTCTCTCGCACCCCCAGCAGCACTACGCCGCCGTAAGCGTTGGCCATGGCGGAATAGGTAGACCAAAAATCTTTGGGCACCTCGCCCTGTCCATTTTGGCCGTGGGCCAGCTTGCACTCCAACTCCACCGTTTCGCGCAGCAGCGCCAGGTCTTCCAGAGAGGTGGGGAAAGCCATTGCACAGGTCCCTGAGTGGTTGGGGGAAATCGAACACCAGCGCGTTACAGACGATCGCCATCAGCTATCAAAAACAGAGCATTCATCCCTGCGGAGAGCCGCGCCGGGCGGCATTGGTGCCGATGGCCCTTCGGACAGGCGTACCTGGCCGGAGACCCAACGGCGCCAGTACCGGTTGGTGGCCTGCGCGAGCAAGAGGCGATGGGATACCCAAAGGCCGTGATTGTGCCGCCTCGTCGTGCGGGCAGTGGCCGCACTTCGCGGCGGCGCGGCAGCAAGAGCGCACGCCGCTGCGCCCTGCCATCCGCCGTGGCGATGCCGCTGTCAGAACTGGTAATTCGCACTCAGCAAGAAGCTGCGCGGCGCGCCGGGCATGGCGCTGGAACGCCAGTATTCCTTGTCCAGCAGGTTCGACACGGCGAGCGTCACCGTCCACGGTGCGGCGCGCCAGCCGACGAGGGCGTCCCAGCGGGTGTAGCCGGGCAGGGTGGTGGTGTTCAGCGCGTTGGTGTAGCGGCGGCTCGTGTGGGTGACGCCGACTTCGCCGTACCAGGCGCCCGCCGGGGCGTAGCGCAGGAACAGGTTGCCGTTGCGCTTGGCGGTATTGGGCAAGTACTTGCCCACGTTGGCGGGCACGCTGACGTCTTCGGTGACCTGGGCGCTCATCAGACCGACGCCGCCGCGCACGTACCACGACGGCGCCACGCGGCCGGCGGCGCTGAATTCGAGGCCGCGCGAGCGTTCCTTGCCGCGCAGGGCGAAGCGGTAGGGGTCCAGGTCGGGTTCCGGGCGATAACGGATGTTGTAGTGCTCCAGCTCGTACACCGCCAGCTGGGTGGAGAGGGCGCCGTCCAGCCAGTCGCTCTTGACGCCCAGCTCGATCTGGCGCGAGTGCTGGGGCGCTTCGTCCAGCACGGCGGTGGCGTTGGTATCCACGCTGAGGATGCCCCGGCCGCCGTAGGGCGAGAAGCTCTTGTTCCACGACGCGTAGAGGCTGTGGTCGCGCACCGGCTGCCACACCACGCCGACACGCGGGCTGACGGAGTGGCCGTCGGTGTCGCGCTGAAAGCCATTCAGGCGGTTGGTGCTCTCGAAGGTATAGCTGTCGTAACGCACGCCCAGCAGCGCCTTCCACTGCGGGGTGAGGTGGATCAGGTCCTGCGCGTAGAGGGCGTTGCCCTTGCCGACGTGCAGGTTGTGCTGGGTGGGAGTGCCCTGCGCGGGCCGCACGGCGTTGAACACCGGGTTGAACGGATCGACTAAGCCGTTGCTGTTGGCGGTGGAAAAGAGGCGCGGCGCGCGTTCTTCCTCGCTGTGGTCCAGGCCCACCAGCAGCTCGTGCTGCATGCCGGCGACGTGGACGCGGCCGGTCAGGTCCACCGTGTTCGAGGTGGTCTTGTTGGCGGTCTGCTGCCAGGCGTAGCTTTGGCGCACCTGGCCGCGGTAGCTGCAGGCGGCGCCGGCGGAGGTACGGCCCTGGGTGTTGCAGTAGGTGCCCAGGTAGTAGTGGTCGAAGTCCTGGTCGGCCTCGCGGCGGCTGGCGACCCAGCGCACGCTCCAGGCGGGGTTGAAGTCGTAGCTCAGGTCGGAGCGCCACACGCGCAGGCGATCTTCCACGAAGTCGCCGGGCTGGGCGAAGCCCTGGCGGATCGATACGCCCGCCGGCATCTGGTCGTAGGCGGGGCTGCGGTCGGGCACGCGCCAGACGTTGTCGTAGGTGTACTGCCCCGTCCAGCGAAGGCCCTGGCGGTTGTCCACCAGGATGCTGGGCGAGATCATTTCGTTCTTGTTGCGGATGCCGCTGCGGAAGCTGTGGGCCTGCTCGCGGTCGGCTGTCAGGCGCACCGCGACGTTGGGGCTCAAGACCTTGTTGATGTCGATGGTGCCGCCCACGTTGTCCCAGGAGCCGCCGCGCAGCGTGACGCTGCTCTTGCCGTCGAACCGCGCCTGCTTGCTGACGAGGTTGATGACGCCGCCGCCGGCGCTGCGGCCGTACAGCACCGAGGCGGGGCCCTTGAGGATCTCGATGCGCTCGACATTGGCGGTGCTGCGGCGCACCTGACCGCTTTCACGCACGCCGTCGCGGTAGATGTCGCCCGCGTCGGCCTGGAAGCCCCGGATCATCACGCCCTCGCCGCGCATGTCGTAGCTGGTGTTCACGCCCGGCACGCCGTCGAGCATGGTGGCCAGGTCGTTGATGCCGTAGCTCTTGTACTTGTTGACCTCCAGCGTGTCGATGGTTTGCGGGATGTCCCGGGGCGCCATGTAGGTCTTGGTGGCGGTGGTCACGCCCTCGGGCCGCACGTCGTCCGGGTCGTACTGGCTGCCGGTGACTTGCACGGTCGGCAATGCCTGGGCGGGGATCGGGGTGGACGGGGCGGGCGTGTCCGCTGCAGGCAGGGGCTGCGCCCCGGCCGCCGCGCCGCAGGCCAGACCGGCCAGCAGGACGGTGGCGGCGCGGGACACGGCCCGCCGTTGCAGGGGGTGCGACGCACCCGCTCTTACTCTTTCCTTCTTGTTCGTCATGACGCGCTCCTCGAGATGGGGCGGGCCGCCTGTGTGAACGGCCCGTATCGAAAAGCGCGGAATTGTAACTTTTAACGAGAATTATTCTCATTCAACGCATGGCAGACATGGCGGACTGTCGCCGATCCGCCACAACCTCCCCGCAGCCTGCTGCTGCCTGTCTGGGCGGAGCGCCCTACCCCCCGTGGATCGCCGCCGCCACGATGACGCTGATCCCCAGGCACATGGCCGCCACCACCATGGCCAGCGCCTTGTTCTGCTTGACGACGATCTCGGCCCACAGGTCGTAGGGAGTGATCTTGTCGATGATGATGAAGCTGATCCAGAACACCAGCACACCGACCAGCGCGAACAGGATGGAGCCGAAGAACGCGGCGGGCCGCAGCCATTCAAGAGCCATGATGAAGATCTCCTTCAGGTGAAGACGAACACGAACATAAACCAGGGCCGGCCAGCCGCTGGCCGGACGGCATGAACCGGCGTCGCGGGGCGCAGGCGGCGCTCACTTGTGCCCCCCGCCGCTGGAATAGCCGCCGAACGAGCCGCCCGAGCTGCGGTAGCCGCCGCCCGATGAGCCCGAGCAGTTGCTCATCAGCACCAGCAGGATGATGAGGATGACGGCGATCAGGATGATGGTGCCGCAGCCGATGCTGCTGGCCGCGGCCAGGGGCGCGGCGTCGGCACGGTCGAAGGCGGCTTTCTGCCCGTCGAGCTTGAAGGCCTGGGCCACGGTGGCGGCGTCGATCTTGCTGCCGGCCGACCAGGTGATCTCGCGCGGGCTTTGCTCCATCGACAGGATGCCCCGGCCGCTGCTCGCGAAGTCGCGGTTGAAGGTTTTCTGGCCGCGCTCGACCGGCCAGTAGAACTCGCCCAGCACATAGGTGGTTTCCGCGTTGTAGCTGGTTTGCTGGCGGTAGGCGGTACCCAGGTAGGTGGCGGTCTGCCCGCCCTGCGACAGCTGCGGCGCGCCGGTGGCGGGCCGCACCAGGCTCCAGCCGTCGGTCGCGTCGACCAGGAAGGCGAAACCCCGCTTCTGGTGGTAGAGCAGGTATTCGCTCCAGCCGAAGTGCTCGTCGTCGCCCGGCTCCACGCCCATGCGGTGCTGAAAACCCACCACCTGCCACTGCACGCCTTCGAGCTGGCCCAGGCTGCCCAACGGGATCAGCGGGCGCACGGGTTCGTCCTGCTCGGCGTGGCGCAACTCCCCGCCGATGCCGCTCGTCAGGTCGATCAGGGTGTGGCAGGCCGGGCAGGTCAAGCTCTTGGTGGAGTCGAGCTTCACGGTGACCGGCGAGCCGCAGTTCGGGCAGCTGAACTGCCGGCCTTTTTCTTCCCTGGCCGATTCGTCCTTCAAGCCCTGCAGCTGCAGCTCGTCCAGCCGCACCGACCGGCCGCGCTCGACCTTCGGCGGGGTGCTGCCGTAGTCGATGGAGAGCACCTCGCCGTCGGCGCTGCGCAGCTCCACCACCGTGAAGGGCTGGCCCAGCGGCGGCAGCTTGGGCAGCTCGCCCTGGGCGGAGATGAGCTGCGCCTGCACGTTGGCCGCGACGCTGTAGGGCTTGCCTCCCACGGCCGTCGTCATGCCGAGGCGGAATTGCCCGGCCGGGGGCACGTCGCGCGCCAGGTCCGCCGGGCGGGTGAACACGTAGGCGCCGTTGTCCTCGCCCAGCGTGGCCGTCGTGCCGTCTTCCAGGAAGGCGTTCCACTCGGTCCAGGTGCCGGCGTCACCCCGGTACTGCAGGCGGCCGATCAGCGTGAAGGACAGGGTGGCGCCGCCCAGCGCCACGCGGCCGGTGGCCATCAGCTGCAGCGGACTGTGGTCGTCGAACAGCTCGGCCATCTTGCCGATGCGCGTGAGCACCTCGCCGCTGCGCACCACCGTGCTCTGGCAGTAGGGGCAGACGGCATGGGTGGACTGCGCGCTCTTGAATTCGACCGGCGCGCCGCACCCCGGGCAGGGGGCGCGGTAATGGCGCTGAATGCCGCTGTCGGCCATGCAATGACTGATTCTTGGAGTGTTTTGGGCCGCCAGCGCTTGATCTACCAGCGCATGCAGCTATCTTTTTAGTAGCAAACCAGTCGCCGGTCAGACCAGCTTCTTGAGCAGCTCGGCCTTCTTGGCGTCGAATTCTTCCTGCGTGAGGATGCCCTTGGCCTTCAGCTCGCCCAGTTTCTCCAGCGTGGCCATCACGTCCTCGGGCTTGACGCCCTGGGCGGGCGCGCCGGCCAGGGCAGCGGCCTGCGCGGCGGCGGCCGGCTGGCCCTGCAGGCCCTGCTGCAGGTTCTGCGCCAGCACCTGGCCCAGCGCCACGCCGGCGCCCAGGCCCATGGCGTCGCCCGCGATGCCGCCGCCGCCATGGGCCGAGCCCTCGGCGAATTTCGGAATGGCCTGCGCCGTCTGGTACTGCATGAACTTGCCCATGTCGCCCCCGACCATGCCCATGCCGATCTTCTGGTCCAGCACCTTCTGCAGCTCTTCGGGCAGCGAGACGTTCTGCACCGTCATGCTCTCCAGCTTCAGGCCGATCTTGGCGAAGGCGGGCTGCAGCTCCTTGGCCAGTGCGTCGGCGAACATCACCTGGTTGGCCGCCAGGTCGAGGAACGGCAGGCCGCTGCCCGCGATGGCGTTGCTGATGTTCTGCAGCACCAGGCCGCGCAGCTGGCCGTCCAGGTCGGAGACGGGGTAAGACTCGCGCGTGCCCGAGATCTCGGTGTGGAACAGCTTGGGGTCGGCCACGCGGTAGGCGTAGTTGCCGAAGGCGCGCAGCCGCACGGCGCCGAAGTCCTTGTCGCGGATGGTGATGGGCTGGGGCGTGCCCCACTTCTGGTCGACCTGCTGGCGCGTGCTGAAGAAGTACACGTCGCTCTTGAACGGGGACTGAAAGAGCTTGTCCCAGTTCTTCAGATAGGTCAGCACCGGCAGCGTCTGCGTGGTCAGCTTGTAGGTGCCGGGGCCGAACACGTCGGCCACCTGGCCTTCGTTGACGAAGATGGCCATCTGCGATTCGCGCACCACCAGCGTGCCGCCGTTCTGGATTTCCATGTCCGCCATCGGAAAGCGCCAGGCCAGCGTGCCATCGCCCTCCTCCGTCCACTGGATGATGTCGATGAACTGCTTCTTGATGAAGTCCATGAGGGCCATGTGAACGCTCCCGGTCGTTGCGTGGATGGAAAAAGAGGGTGAGGCGGTGAACCGGCAGCCATCATAGCGATGGCGACCGTCCGCAGCGACGCCTGGCTATCGCGGCAGTGCAGGCAATCAATTGGCCGATTCAGATGCGAATCACTAGCATTTATGCATCTGCCTCGTTACCTGATCGATAGCCGAAGAGAGAGCCCCACGATGTCCCGCCTGCGCACCGCCACCATTCAGAACCTGCCCACGCTGATGAAGACCGGCAGCTACTACCTCATCCACATCTGCGTGGCCGCGCTGGTGGCCTATGCGGTCACCGGCAACCTGATCGCCTCGCTGACGCTCAGCCTGCTGGAGCCCACGGTGCAGGCCGTGGCGTACTTCTTCCACGAAAAGGCCTGGGCCCGCGCGGCCGAGCGACGCCGTGCGGCGGAGGCCCGCGCCGCGCCCGCCTGAGCCGGAGGATCGAGCGATGCCCTTCGGTGACTGGTTGATGGAGCGGCTGGCCGAACTGGCCAGCGCGCGCTGAATCAGCAAGCCGCCGCACCGGCGCGATGCACTGGCAGCATCCCGCGCCCTGCGATGACGAAGAGAACTCAGGCGCGCTCGTCCAGCAGCGCGCCCCGCATGCGGTCATCGGTGCGTAGCAGTTGCAGGCTGGCCTCGAACGCGTAGGTCGCCGCGATCTGCTCCACCGCTTCGGACTCCACCGCCACCCCGGCTTGCGCCGCACGCCCGGCGCTGGCCGCCACCCCGCCCTGCCCTGCCACGGCCTCGGAGTTGACCGTCTGACGCCGGAAGCCGGGCGTATTCAGGTTGGCGACGTTGTGGGCCGAGGTGTCCATGCGCAGTTGCGCTGCCCGCAGGCCGGAGGAAGCGATGGCGGAGACAGCGGACATGGGGAGACTCCTTGGAAGCGGCGATGCAACGGCGCTGAATGATGAAAAGCCCGTTCCGCCGTTTTGTACCCCTGCATCGTGTTTTGGGCAACCCACGAAGACCACCAGCCAACGCCGACGGCGCTTCGCTACCATCTCGGCGGCTTCAATAACTACGGAGGGATGGCCATGCAGAAGTATTTCGTCTGGACTGCGCTGATGTTGAGCGCTTGCGGCGGTGGGGGAGGTGGGGATGCACCGGCGCCCGCACCAGCACCAGCACCAGCACCAGCACCAGCACCAGCACCAGCACCAGCACCAGCACCAGCACCAGCACCAGCACCAGCACCAGCACCAGCACCAGCACCCGTGATCGATGGTGTATCAATCACGGCCGATGATCCGGAAATTCTGGTTCTCGAAGGGAACAGCGCGCAGTTTGTGCTGACAGCGACAGCCACCGGAGACGTGCCGAACGGGGGCACGATAAGAATCCGGTCAGCAACTAAAGACTTTGTTCCGGACCAAGGGAGCGTGTTGGTCTTCGATTCGGTTTCCAACAAAGAAAACAAATACAAGTTCGCCGTTCGCACCGCTGATACGGCAGCCCCGGGCCGAAGAAGCGGCCAATTGCTGATCAACATATGCAAAGCTGGATATTATTACGATTGCGTAAATCCCAAGCCCGAATCCGTTCACAAGGTGACCTATCAACTGGAAGTCCTTCCAAGAACGCCCACGCCCAGAGATGTAAAACCTTTCACTGACGTCACGACTTGGATGAATGGACGTGGAGAGATGAAAGGAAATTGGTACTTGCCCACACAAGAGGCTTTATCTCCTAGCAAATTCTCGCTTCAGTGGGAAAAAAGTAATGCCTACGCCGCTGTCACGCTTGGAGGGAAGGTTTATGGATCGGCAGCCAACTGGAGACTAAGCGCCCTAAATGAAAAGGACGGATCCATCGCATGGGAAAGTGTGGGCCCTGGAAATCCAATCGTATCGCAAAATAACTTACTTTCCACGTCCTACAATGCGGCAACGGGCAAATACAGCCAAGTCTTAATCGATCCTGCCAACGGAAATTCGATAAGAGACTATAAATTCGTTGATCCTTATTGCTCGCCTTTCACAGCGGACAGCAAATCAATCTATTGCGTTGGCGAGAAATTTGCAAAAATCGACGCAATCACGGGTGAGATACTGTGGAGCACAAAAATTCCTTCGATGATAACCGGTCACATGCGGTTTTCAAGCAACGCCGATTTTATCACTGGCTTTGATGACAGCAAGCTTTACATCATTAACAAAGCTACCGGCGAAATCGACTCAAGCACTGCAAGCGGTTTTGAAGCTCCCGGCGCAAGACTTCCTTTCGTAACGGTAACGGACGACAAATCGTTCCTTGCCTCTAGTTTCGATTACGGAGTTTCTGAGCTCAATAAGTTTTCACTTCCCTCCAAAAGCAAAATATGGAGCTTACCAAGATCTGAGTTCCAAACTCGGCCCGTGTTGGCAGATGGAACGTTCTACGTCGTTAATGGAAAGGGGCAGCTTCTAGAAAGTCTTTCAGTGGAAGCCAGATCTCATGAGACGGGTGAACTACTTTGGTCAACCCCACTGAATTTGCCCGCCATGCCAGACGCATTCAACCCTCCCAAATATAATATCCTTGCCATCGGAAACTGGGTATTCGTCTCATCCGACAGGGCTGGGGGGTTCACATATGCCATCAACCGCACCAACCGCCAAATTGAGTGGAAGTATCCCGTTACTGGAGAACTGCGCTTCTCCGAAAGCGGCATGCTTTATATCAACAGCTTCACCATGAAGACCGACACAAACACCGGGCGCGTGGAATCCATTCCCACCCTGTTTGCAATCAACCTCCGGTGATTCAATCCTGACGAGCCGTCGCATTTACCCCAATCCACCAGAAAGGCGGTGCGATTCAGCGAGAAGGCTGGCAAACGCCTGCGCCGCCCGCGTCGCCGCCGGTGACCGCCGCACCAGGCTGACGAACTGGCACCGGTAGAAGAACGCCTCGGGCCGCACGGCCTGCAGGCGGCCGGTGCGTTCGAAGGCTTCGGCGTAGTGGTCGGGCAGAAAGCCCAGGTAGCAGCCCGACAGCACCAGCGTGGCGATGGATTCCTGGTCGAACGCGGTGGCGGCACGGGTCAGGTGGGCCTGGTGGCTCAGTTCCATGTTGGGGGAGTGGTAGCCCAAGCCGGCGAACGGGTGGGTGCGCAGCGCGTCCCAGTCCAGGGCCGAGTGGTCGGCGCCGAACAGCGGGTGCCCTGCGCCGCAATAGAGCAGCATGGTTTCGCCGAAGAGGTCGGTGTAGCGCAGGCTTTGCGAGGCGCGGTGCGCGGGGATGATGCCGACCTGGTAAGTGCCGTCGATCACGCCGCGCTCGATGGCGTTGATGGAGGCGACGTGCATCTGCAGGTGTACGTCGGGCGCCTGCTGGGTGAAGGCCGCGATGGCCTCGCCGATGCGGGCGGCGGGGTTGCTGGCGGTCTTGTCGAAAACGGCCACCGCCAGTTGCCCGCCCATGCGCGAGTGGATGCCGTCCACGCTGTCGCGAAAGCCTTGCACCGCTGCCAGCAGGCGCAGGGTTTCGTCGTACACGCGTTGGCCTTCGGGCGTAAGGGCGAAACCGGCGCGGCCCCGGCGGCAGAGCGTGAGCCCCAGGCGGGTTTCCAGGTCTTTCACGTGGCGGCTGACGGTGCTGGTGCCGATGTTCAGCTCCAGTTCGGCGGCGGCCATGCCGCCGCATTCGACCACCGCCTTGAAGACCTGCAACAGGCGCAGGTCCATGTCGGCAATCTGGCCCAGGACGGCGCGCTGGCGGGTGAGGGATGGGGCTGGGGCTGGGGCATTCACTTGCATGAAACCGCAAGTAAGCGGTGATATTGCGGCATTGGAAGCATTATCAGCGGCGCGAACAATGGGGCACCGTTCCACCTCGGGCTTGCGCCGGGGTGTGCGTAGGCCTGGCCTGTGCGGCCAGACTTGCTGATATCCATTTCCTGCCTGTCCCCCCGTTCTGTTCCGCTTCCGGAGGTTCCATGAGTTTCGTCTCCCTCGACACCCCCACGGCCGACGCGGCCGCCGCCCCCCGCATGGACGCGGCCTGGCTCGACGCGCACTGGATGCCCTTCACGGCCAACCGGCAGTTCAAGGCGCAGCCGCGCATGATCGTGTCGGGCCAGGGCGCCTATTACACCGATGCGGAAGGTCGCAAGATCTTCGACGGCCTTTCGGGGCTGTGGTGCGCAGGCCTGGGCCATGGCCGGCGTGACATCGCCGAGGCGATCGGCCGCGCCGCCGCCACGCTGGACTATGCGCCGGCCTTCCAGTTCGGCCACCCGGCCTCGTTCGCGCTGGCCAACAAGATCAAGGAACTGACGCCCGCGGGCCTGGACTACGTGTTCTTCACCGGATCGGGCTCCGAGTCAGCCGACACCTCGCTGAAGATGGCGCGGGCCTACTGGCGCGCCAAGGGGCAGGCCGGCAAGACGCGCCTGATCGGCCGCGAGAAGGGCTACCACGGCGTGAACTTCGGCGGCATTTCGGTGGGCGGCATGGTGGGCAACCGCAAGACTTTCGGCCAGGGCATCGAGGCGGACCACCTGCCGCACACGCAGCCGGCCATGGGCTCGTTCGTGCAGGGCATGGCCGAGGAAGGTGGCCGCGCGCTGGCCGACAAGCTGCTGGACGTGATCGCGCTGCACGACGCGAGCAACATCGCGGCGGTGATCGTGGAGCCGTTCTCGGGATCGGCCGGCGTGGTGATCCCCCCGAAGGGCTATCTGGAGCGCATCCGCGAGATCTGCACGCAGAACAACATCCTCCTGATCTTCGACGAGGTCATCACCGGCTTCGGCCGCTGCGGCGCGTGGACGGGCGCAGAGGCCTTCGGCGTGACGCCGGACATCCTGAACTTCGCCAAGCAGGTGACCAACGGCGCACAACCGCTGGGCGGCGTGGTCGCGGCCAAGGAGATCTACGACACCTTCATGGCGCAGGGTGGGCCCGAATACATGCTCGAATTCCCGCACGGCTACACCTATTCGGCGCATCCGGTCGCCTGCGCGGCGGGCCTGGCGGTGCTCGACATCCTGCAGAAGGAAGACATGCCCGGCCGCGCCAAGGCGATGGCGCCGTACTTCGAAAAGGCGGTGCATGGCCTGAAGGGCGCCAAGCATGTGCTGGACATTCGCAACTACGGCATGGCGGCGGGCTTCACCATCGCGTCGCTGCCGGGCGAGCCGGCCCGCCGGCCTTATGAAGTCGCCATGAGCTGCTGGAAGAAGGGCTTCTACGTGCGCTACGGTGGCGACACGGTGCAGCTGGCGCCGCCCTTCGTCAGCACGGAAGCGGAGATCGACCGGCTGGTGAGCGCCCTGGGCGACGCGCTGCAGGAAACGGCTTGAGAAGGTCCACGAACCGGCATCCTGTCCATGCGCATTTCCATCCTCACATTCGACGCCTTCAACGACCTCGATTCGCTGGTGGCTTTCGGCATGCTGAACCGTATCGCTCTGCTGGGTGACACGGACTGGCAGGTGCGCATCGCCAGCCCCACGCCGCGCGTGACCTCCATGAACGGTCTGACCATCGACGCCCACGAAGACCTCAGCCAGCTGGCGCAGGCCGATGCGGTGCTGGTGGGCAGCGGCATGAAGACGCGCGAGGTGGCCCTCACGCCGGCGCTAATGGACCCGCTGCGGGTGCTGAACCCCGCACGCCAGTTGCTGGCGGCACAGTGCTCCGGCACTTTCCTGCTGGGCCGCCTGGGGCTGCTGGGGGGCGTGCCCGCCTGCACCGACCTGACCAGCAAACCCTGGGTGGTCGAGTCGGGCGTGGCCGTGGTGCCGCGCGCCTTCGCGGCCCACGGCAACGTGGCCACGGCAGGTGGTTGCCTGGCTTCGCAATACCTGGTGGCGTGGCTTGTCGCCCGCCTCAAGGGGCTGGACGCCGCGCGCGAGGTATTGCACTACTTTGCGCCCGTGGGCGAGAAGCAGGAATTCATCGACCGCGCGCTCGGACATGTGCTGCCCACGCTGGAGCCCCAGCACGCCGCGGCATGAACGCTATCGATTTCATAGCTACCAGCGCTTGCCAATCAAGCGCTGGAGGCATTTTTCACCTGAAAACACCATGAACCACGACAAGAACGTCACCTCCACCGTCGGGCACCTGATCGACGGCCAGATCGTTGCAGACACCGGGCGCACGCAGCCAGTCTTCAACCCCGCCACCGGTCAGGCCACCACCAGCGTGGCACTGGCATCGCAGGCCACCGTGGAGCAGGCCATCGCTTCGGCCGAGGCCGCCTTCCCGGCCTGGCGCAACACGCCGCCGCTCAAGCGCGCGCGGGTGATGTCCAAGCTCAAGGTGCTGCTGGAAGAGCATGCCGACGAGATCGCCGCGCTCATCACCGCCGAGCACGGCAAGGTGCTCTCCGACGCGCACGGCGAGCTGCAGCGCGGCATCGAGAACGTGGAGTACGCCAGCTACGCGCCCGAGCTGCTCAAGGGCGAGCACAGCCGCAACGTCGGCCCGAACATCGACAGCTGGAGCGAGTTCCAGGCGCTGGGTGTCACGGCCGGCATCACGCCGTTCAACTTCCCCGCCATGGTGCCGCTCTGGATGTGGCCCATGGCCGTGGCCTGCGGCAACACCTTCGTGCTCAAGCCCTCCGAGCGCGATCCGAGCAGCACCCTCTTCATCGCCCGGCTGGCGCTGGAGGCAGGCCTGCCGCCCGGCGTGCTGAACGTGGTGAACGGCGACAAGACCGCCGTCGATACCTTGCTGCGCGATCCGCGCGTGAAGGCGGTGAGCTTCGTCGGCTCCACGCCCATCGCCGAATACATCTACAGCGAAGGCTGCAAGCACGGCAAACGCGTGCAGGCCCTGGGCGGCGCCAAGAACCATGCCGTGCTGATGCCCGACGCCGACGTGGGCAACGCCGTCAGCGCGCTGATGGGCGCGGCCTACGGCTCGTGCGGCGAGCGCTGCATGGCCATTCCGCTGCTGGTGGCCGTGGGCGACGAGGTGGGTGACGCGGTGATCGCCGGCCTGAAGACCGAGATCGCGAAGATGAAGGTCGGCCCCGGCACCCAGACCGACAACGGCGGCAACGACATGGGGCCGCTGGTCACGCAGGCGCACTTCGAGAAAGTGAAGGCCTATGTGGACAGCGGCGTGGCCGAAGGCGCCACGCTGGTGGTCGATGGGCGCGGCATGCAGGTGGCGGGCCACGAAGAGGGCTACTTCCTTGGCGCCTGCCTGTTCGACAACGTGAAGCCCGGCATGAAGATCTACCAGGAAGAGATCTTCGGCCCCGTGCTGGGCGTGGTGCGCGTGAAGACGCT